>WNGR01013982.1_pt1 | contig 18588 bp, 13 predicted proteins | sample 5407581 | NCBI WGS metagenome assembly WNGR01 (sample SAMN13153383, study PRJNA577476) | soil metagenome | isolation source: 80 cm soil or saprolite under Garry oak tree replicate 2 | place: USA:California | collected 2016-06-15 | reverse complement strand
ATGCCCTGGTGTTCGTGCTGCTGATCGTGCCGATCATCTTCATCGGCAGGCGTATGCGATCAACCCCCAATAAGAAGAAAGAAAGGCCTACTCCCTTGTAGTAACCGCCAGGATCTCCGGTGCTCTCTCCACAATGCGCGGGGCTACAAGGCGGGTGACGATCTGATGGAAGGCAATGCCATAGACCAGTGACAGAGGCATGGTAATTGTCCAGACCCACTGCGCGTGAAAAAAGAGGGGCAAGAATAGTCCCAGGGCCACAGGAGCTACGAGCAGGGCAGTTACCAGCAGCATGACCAGCGACATCACTCCCCGCAAACAACCGGACTGTGAGGTGGTACCGGTGGCGCGAAAGCCGCGCTGCATCTGCCGCATATACTGTGGGAAGTACACCGAGGTAAAGTTGCCGCAGCCGAGCGTTACACCCATACCGGCTAAGCCAAGTATGGCTACAGGCAGCACCAGGTCCCAGGCCTGTGATAGAAAAGCTCCGACCCCGATAAGCAGGATCAATTCGCCGATGCCAAGCGCGGCAACTGCCAGGTTCTTGCCCCAGAGCAGCCGCTGTGGCTCGATGGGAAAGAGAAAGGTGGTGGTGAGACCCTGCCGTTCTAATCCCAGGCTATTGAGTGAAATCGAGGTCAAGAAGAGCAGCACGACCAGGGGCGAGATGAATAGGATGTACTGCTTGCCAAAGCCACCGGAATTGGGATTGACGAGCGGCCCGATAATGAAAATCGCGACGTAGACCACCGATTGAAACAACAAGGCTTTCAATTGAGGATCACGCCAGAAGTATTTCAACTCCTTGACGGCAATGGCTGTAACCTGCGGTGGCAACAGCAGATCCCACAGGTTCGCGCCCATCGTAGGGGCCCTGGGTCCGTATTCCGACTGCCAGACTCCCAGACGGACTTCGTCCTGCACTGCGTGCCAGGCAGTCGGAAAGGCATGATTTATCGCGCCCGCGTCCACCGGTGAGACCGCCACCTGCTGTCTGCGTTGATTGCGTGTCCGCGCGGAGCCTCCGACCTCAGAGGCGCTCAGACTGCGTTGGAGGACGGCTTGCCAGAGATAGAGCAGCGCAACGCTCACTACCAGCAGCAACCCCACTGAAGCCAGGCTCGCGCCCCAGTTGCCCAGTACCGCTTGCTGGATGGCGCGGGCGGCGAAGCCCGAAGGCAGCCATTGCAGGTAGGGTGAATAGCTGCCCGCCAACAGGTTGTCATACAGGCGCAGTACGCGCGTCCCGCCAAGCACCAGTTGCTGCATCAGGTAACATGACGAGGTAAAGACGGCGATGATGATGATGCTGAGGTCGCGGAAACGACGGCTTTGCAACGTGCGCATGAAGAGCGCAAGCACGAGCTGGCTGATGCCGACAAGTTGAATATAGAAGATCAGCATCGTCACTAATGCCAAAATGGCGACAGGCACAGAAACAGCCCAACCCGCTACAATGGCAGCCATGAGTAAAAACAACCCCACCGTCGGCACATCGAGCAACGTAGAGAAGAGCAGGCTCACCATCAACTCCGCGCGTGTCAGGGGAAAGAGCGTCAATTTGGAGATGTCCAGCCCCTCGTTGCTGCTAAACTCCAGTAAAGGCAAGACAATCCACAACACGAATAGACCTGTCAGCACCAGGTAGAGAACCTCGGTGTTGGCAGGGGTGGGCAACGCTCGATAGGCGAAATAAGTGCCAAAGGCGGCCCAACCCGCGAAAAACACGACCACCAGTAAAAAGATGATCGAGCCAATCAGACTTGCCCGGTTGCGCGCAAATCCCCGCGTCAGCATTTTCCAGCGCGCCCAGAAGAGCCAGCGTATCTTATCAGCGTGCACTACCATGATGTGGCCCTCCCCTTCTTACTCCAGCCAGCTCAGATTATGACTCTCTTCACGCGCACCGATCACGTTCAGGAAGATATCTTCCAGCGTGGCATCCTTCTCTTCGCCGCTGGCCCTGTCACGCAGTTCTTGCAGCGTTCCCTCGGCTACTAACTTGCCCTGGTTGATGATGCCGACGCGCGTGCAGAGACGTTCCACCACCTCCATGATATGGGATGAGAAGAAGACGGTGGTGCCGTGTCGGGTCAAATCGCGCAGGATATCGCGGATGGTACGCGAACTTACCGGGTCGATACCCTCGAATGGCTCATCCAGGAACAACACCTGGGGACGATGGATGAGGGCAGCCGCCAGCGCTATCTTCTTGCGCATACCCACCGAATAATCGACGATCAGCTTCTCGGCATCATCCGTAAGCGTCAAGACGTGCAGCAATTCCTCAGAACGCCTGCGGATATCGGCACCTGGCACGCCATACATATGCCCGGCAAAGATTAAAAACTCTCTGCCTGATAATCGCTCATAGAGATTGAGGTATTCCGGTAATACACCCATGATTGCGCGCGCCCTTATCGGCTCATGCCATACATCGATTCCGCCAACGTAGACGCTGCCCGACGTGGGGCGCAAAAGGCCTACCATCATTTTGATGGTAGTAGATTTACCGGCCCCGTTTGGGCCGAGAAAACCATAAAATTCGCCGCGCTGTACCGTCAAGGTGAGGTAGTTCACAGCGGCCTTCTGTCCAAACACGCGCAGCAGATCATAGGCCGCGATAGCAGTTGTCGCTTGCGTCTTTGGCACCTGTTCATATTGCTCAAATTGGGGTCGCTGTATACCGGTATTGGAGACAATAGGAGAAAGGTTTTCAGGATTCATTGACATTTTTCTCGCGTATCCTTATCTTCATAATATGTTCACTGTATAGCTAATTGCTATATAAAGCATAACATCGATAAGAAAGGTTTGTCAAGATAATTCAACGCGAATACCAGGGCTGTTGCAGGGTTCTTTTTCCTCACCCGCCACCTAAAAAGAGAAATAAAGTGGGGACACCCCACGCCCCGGCAAAGGGCTGCGCCCTCTGCACTCCTGCTCCTGACGCGAATATAGGTCAGGAATCAAAGTCCTCTAATTCATCCATTCGCCTGGAGCATTGCTGTGGACGCGCACTCCTGCTTCGTGCTTTTGCATAGCTTGCGCGTCCTTTGCGATATGTTCGCGTATGCGCGCGGAGGAGGTGCGGTGCCAGTAGCCGACGGGGAACAAGCCGACGCCAACGGCGATGGCGGCGCCAATTTCAGCGCGATTGAAGGGCAGGCCTCGAGGCAAATGATACGGCACCCGGGTCAATATAGCGAGGTGAAGCAGCAGGGCAAAGATAAAAATGCCCAGTTCGATCAGGCCCGCGGCAAGATAGGAGAGTATTTCTGCTTTGCGCTTCTTGCGAAATAGCACGGCGCAGGCCGCATTCATGAGAAGTAGGAAACCTGTGATCCAGAGTGTCACAGTAATTAAGATATTCGTCACCAGAGCCTCCTAGCACAGGTTTCTATGTATAGGTCAACCTCAAGTCTGAAAAGGCGACTTCCGTTCCCTTCAGATTCACCAGCATCCCCACTTCCCCATTCGTCAACGAGCTATCCTGGATGGTCCAGGCCTGCTTTCCATTTACTATCAACGTATAGTTCTTGCTGTTTACCAGAATTTTGAAGGTATTCAAACTTTTTGGCCCCTGCCCCTGGCGAAATTCGCCGCCAAAGGGATGATGCGCGAGCTCTTTCCAGGGAGTAGCCTGGCTGTTATCGTACTTCCAGAATTGATATTCTCCGCCTTTTTTATTGAGGACTTCCAGGGTATAAAAGCTTACCATCAGCTTGCCGTTCTTCTCCTGCGAGGAAAAGCGTAGTATCATGCCGAACTCGTTATTGATGGAGTTGTCGTCTCCCCGTATCTCCTCCATGGTGAGACTATAGGCATAGGGCCGCGTTATGGTTTCACTCTGTAATAGAGCAGGAGCAACCCTGGAGGGGTCGTTGTTTGTGATATGGTACGCGCCATCCATGAACTGGTACAGGACTGTGCCGCTGGTTGCAACAGGCCAGTTGCGGATATTCTGGGATAAAGGATCATAGAGTATCGTATTTGCTTCAAGCGTCGCCATGGCATGGGCCGTTGCGGTGGCATTCAGGTCGGGCGTCTTGACGACGGTTGTCGCTGTCGACGGCCTGGGCGAATGGTTCGAAGGCGTACGCGTCAATAAGAATGTAATAGAGCCGATCACCACGAGCAACGCTGCCAGTACGAATGCAAGGGCTTTTATGTGTTGCAGAAGCGGATATTTCGCCGGGGCTGAAGGTTTCTTAGAGTTTTCCTGTATTGGGGGCAGCGTTGGCAAGATGCCGGTTCTATACTGCCCAGGTTGGCCTGCTATGGGTATGGAGATGATTTTCGCCGGGCCGGTCAATTTAAATGTGCCTGTTACACCGGTATTCTCCTGCTCAAAAGCGGGAACGGTGGGCAGCGGCGCATTCCCTGCACTATTACCAATTTCTCTTGCCTGCTGCGAGGGCCTGGTCTGATCGACGGGCGTCACAGGGTTCATAGCTGCCGGTGCTGATTGCGGGAGCTCTTTTGTTGTGCGCGCCTCCTCTTTGTGTGCTGCCGTAGGGGCCAGATTTATCGCGCCCGTGTTGGCAGGACGGATAGACGCCTCGTTTCCAAGCTTGAGATACATATCTGTTGAGGCAGACAAAGCAGGTCTCAACAATATGGGATCGGTCAATGAAATATCGCCATCGGCAGCGGCCAAAACGCCTGTACGCCAATTTGGATCAAACAACCCACGTTGAGTGAAGAGGTGCGCCCCTGTTGCATCCTGCTGAGCGGGCAGCGTTTTCTGCGAGGACGATGTGTTCCGCCCTTACTATGATACGACAGAGGTACAGTGGCTGCTTGTTGTGCAGCACCCCCATATAAGGCCTGACGAAATGCCAGGGCCAGGTCTTGTGCGCGAGCATAGCGTTCTGCCGGCGCTTTCGCTAAGGCTGCAAGTATGGACTGTTCAGCAGCAGCAGGTAAAGCACCACACAGCGCGCGAGGGGAGGGCGGTGGCATCTTCAGGTGTTTCGTCGCCACTTTCATGAGCGTTTGTCCCGAAAAAGGTGGCACGCCAGTGACCATGCGGTACAGGATCGCTCCCAGGGAATAGAGGTCCGCTCGCCCATCCACCGCTTTGCCTAGCACCTGCTCCGGGGCCATGTAGTCCAGCATGCCGGGTTGAGAGAGGCGCATCTGGGCGGTTTTTCCCTCGGTCAACATGGCAGTCAGGTGGAAATCAGCCAGCAACAAGCTACCGTCAGGCTTCACCAGGATGTTGGCAGGTTTGAGGTCGCGGTGGATAACCCCTCGCGCATGCGCGTAATCTAAAGCGGCAGCGATTTGTTCCAGGTAGGAGGCTGCTTTGGGCAAAGGGAGCGCACCTTCTCGCGTAAGCACATCTTCCAATGTTTCCCCGGCGATATATGGCATCACGAGATAGGCCAGGCCATCAACATCGCCATAGGTATAGACGCTCACAATGTGTGGATGTTCCAGGGATGAGACAGGCGCTATCTCTTTGTTGAATTTTTCCAGGAACTCAATTTGTTGCAGAAGTTCAAGAGAAGCGGCGCGTAGCAACAATTTCACGGCTACTTGACGAACAGGTTGCGACTGGAAAGCCAGGTACTTCTCAGCTTGCCTGACTTGAGACGCAGTGTCGTTGGCAAGGTACACGGCTCCCATGGTTCCCAAACCAATCACATCTTGCAGAGTACATGTTCCGAGTACTTTCCCCCTCAATGCTTCAGCATCCATGCAAATTCCCCTCTCTCATTGCTGCTGGCTGCTTCCAGAGCAACCCTTGCGGTCGCTCTGAAAGTTATAAGATACCCCATGATGCTATCTTAGCCAAATGAGAAGGTTCTGACAATGCATTAGCCTTAAAGGTATGACCAAAGTACTCCTATCGTCCTGCCTGACGGCGAAGCCGTAGCACGCAGTGCGTTGGCAGGGCGGGTAGGTGCCGACCGCTCTAAATCTTCATAATCAACAGATTCGAGAAGGCAATCTCGGTGCCATCCAGGTTGACCAGCATGCCGACATAGCCCGAAGCATAGGATTTATCTACAATCGACTTGCCAAGCGATTTGCCATTGACCTGGAAAGAGAAGCTGCTGCCATTAGCGATCACCTTGAACGTGTTGACGATGTGCGGGCCATGCCCTTCGTGGTATTCCTTGCCGAAGTTCTGGCTCCAGAGGGGAGTCCAGGGATTGGCCTTGTTGGGATCGTACTTGTAGAACCAGTATTTGCCGTTATCCCCGGTGGTATTGACCACTTCAAAGCTGTAGAAGGTACCAGTCTGCTGGTTGTAGCGGAAGATCATACCGAAGGAGTTTACGGGAGAGGTATCGTCTCCACGAATCTCTTGCATAGTAAGCGAATAGGCCATTGGCTCATTGGGCAGAGCATACGGCACCACTACTGCCACACCTTGCTTGCCCAAATCGGTAATATGATACGCGCCATTCTGAAATACATACGCTCTCGTCGCACTGGTGCCCTCCGGCAAATTACGGATATTCGAGCTGAGTGGATCGGCAAGGATGGTATTGGCCTGGGCAGTAGCGGTCGCCTGGGCAGCTAAGGTAGCCTGCAAATTCGGTTTTCCCTGTGTACCTGTCGCTGGCGCACTAGTGGTAGGCTGACTACTATGCGTACGCACAAACCAGAAGCCGACGGCACCACCGAGAACCAGTATCAACAGAACCGCCACCAGTACTATGTTCTTGAGTATATTTGGGACCGATTTCACCGGAGCGGGAGGCTGCACAACGGGTGGTATGGGTAAAAGCCCTGTTACGTATTGTCCTGGAGCCACAGGCACCTGCACAACTTTAACCGGACCCGTCAATTTGATGGTTTGAGAACCTTGCTCGTAATTCGGTACTGTAAGCGAACCGGTGGACACGTTGAGCGAAGGCGACAATTGCTGAATGCCCGACTCCGCGAAAGTCGAGGGAGACCTGGCTGGCGTCTGAGGAACCGGAGGCATGGCATTGCCCATGGGCGCATTCTTTGATGGTGCCCTCAAGCCTCCCTGAAATGCTGCTGGTTGTGTGCCTGTTGCAGAAAACATACCGGGAGGGGTCGCGGGATTTTGCAGGTTTGCGTTGGCGGTAGGAATAGCTCCGCTGCTCTCCGATCCTACCTTTGGAAACATGCCGGTGCGGGATAGCAAACCGGTTGAACGCGGAGTGCTCGGCACAGGAACATTGCCCGTTGCGGCACCCTGCACGGCGGCAAAAGTGCCTGTTTGCCATTTAGGATCAAATAGCCCTCGTTGAGAGAAGACCCCTGAACCACCAATGCCACTTGATGAAAATGGATCAGTTTGCGAGGGCTCGATAAATCGAGCCCCTACAGAATGTGTGGTTGCGTTGGATAAGGCCAGACGGAAAGCTGTGGCTAGCTCAAGGCCATTGGCATAACGATCCGATGGACGTTTCGAGAGCGCCTTGAGGATGACTTGTTCAACAGCGGCAGGTAAATCGGGACGGAAGCGGCGCGGAGTGGGAGGCTGCGCGTGTAACTGTTGCGCAGCAATCTGCATGGGGGTCTCCCCCTGGAACGGCGTCGTCCCTGTGATCATCTGGAAGAGGATGATGCCTAGCGAATACAGGTCGGCGCGTCCATCAACTTCATCACCCATCACCTGCTCCGGCGACATGTAATCCGGCGTTCCCACAGGCGCGCCCGCACCCGTCAAGCGCACCAGCGTCTGACCCTCCTCGGTCACAATCTTTACCAATCCAAAGTCAGTCAGCAGCAGGCGTCCTTCAGGTGTCAATAAAATATTGGCCGGTTTGATATCCCGGTGGACGACCCCACGCGCATGCGCGAAATCCAACGCGGCAGCCAGTTGCTCCAGGTAGTTGACAATCTTGGGAAGTAGGATCTGACCTTCGCGTTCCATGACATCGCGTAATGTGCCGCCGCTGACATAAGGCATCACCAGGTAAGCCAGTCCATCACGTTCACCATATTCGTACACCGGCATAATATTGGGATGTTCCAATGAAGCAGCAGCGTCGGTCTCACGCCTGAAGCGCTCCAGGAAAGCTGCGAGATGCTGTGGTTTCAGGGCCGTGGCTGGCAACAACACTTTCACCGCTACCTGGCGCCGGGGACGTGACTGTTGGGCCAGATATACCGCACCCATACCCCCTTGCCCGATCAGTTGTTGCAGTGTGCAGGTTCCTAGTACTGTTCCTACTAAAGCTTCAGCATTCATCAAAAACTTCCTCTTCTCGTGTCCTGTTTCTTTTGAGATATCCTTACGGTTTTATATGGTAGTCAATTTACCGGCCTATAGCAATGGAAGAACCTCGACAACATGACCAAAGTAATGTTCGCCGGTAAATGTTTTTTACCGTAGTGATATCCACCCATTTCATCACACCTAATCAATGGCAATAAACGGGAGAATTTAGCCGATTCGAGGGAGATGGGTAAAACGGGCTATACGTCCTATTCCTCTTCGATGATGTCTTTCGGATCGGTATCCTCTTCGGCATCAAGCGGGACCTCTTCGCCACCGACCTGAGCAACCATCGAGGGAACAGTGCGGCTTTGAATGATGATGCCGCGCAGCAGAGAAGCGGTGGCTTGCGCAAGCATGGGGCGCAAACGTTCAAGGTGTTCGCGGTAGAGCTGAAGTTGTGCGGTATACTTTTTCACATGTTTGGTGTGTGTGGTGGATGCGTCTGTCTCAAGCGAGGCCCAGAAATCACGCGCGTCCAGCGCCTGGCCCACGGCCGATTGCACCTGCTGCAATAGATCGATGGTCTGATTGAGTACCATCAGCAAATCGCCCTCGGCAAGATCGATACGCCGGAGCAGCCCGGTGAGTGACATACCTCGTGACCATGCCAAAGCCACACCATGAAAATCGGGCAGAATACCCGGGGAGGCCGCAATATTGGCCTGCGCTTCAATAGCGCGCACATGCTGGGTAATACGCCAGAGTTCGCGGCGCACTTGCAAGACATGGGCATTCAGGACGTTGCGGTTATTGAGGCGGCGCTCATGATCAAAGACGAACCAGCTGCAAACCTCCGCCAGTTCGGCTGCCGAAAGGTCATTCAGCACTCCCTGGGTAACCAACTCGACAAGAAAGATACCGGCAGGATGGAAGATACTGCGCAGCAGGCGCCCTTTCAGCGTCAGTCGATCGCGCTCATCGATATAGCCAAGTGCGCGCAAGGCGAAGATCGTGCCTTCGAGTTCGGCTGCGCCAGCGCGGCTGAGTGGATACGCCCCAATCTTCTTGCGCCGTTTCTCCAGCGCGGAAATGGCTGCATCGGACGCCACGCCTTTCTTCTTGCCAGCCTTCTTACCTTTTTGAGCGCGCAGTTCCAATTTCTCCAGGCGAACCAGTTCGCGCTCCTCCCACAATACATAGCGCTGGTATTCGCGCAGACTGGAGGCACAGATGCGGCGCAGGTGTTTGATATCGCCGGGCCGCCACAGGTTCAGCACCGAGTTATAGCGAATGACAAACGAACTCGTGACAGGCAACAATTCGCCTGTGATGCGCTTGAATGACTCCTCAAACGGCTCCCAGGGAGAATAGGGGATGACCGCCGCGCCGCGTACATCCATGCCGCGCCTGCCAGCGCGCCCTGTGAGCTGGCTATACTCGTTGGGCGTCAGCAAGCGCATCTCCTGCCCATCAAATTTGCTCAGGCTGCCAACAACCACGGCGCGGGCTGGCATATTGATGCCAAGCGCGAGTGTGTCGGTGGCAAAAACCGCGCGCAGGTATCCCCGCGCAAACAGTGTTTCGACCAGCACCTTCAACCCCGGCAATAGCCCGGCATGGTGAAAGGCCAATCCACGCGGCAGCAGATCAACCAGTAAGTGTACCTGTCGCAAATTGCGATCTTCTTTGGGCAGATGCTCCAGCCACACGCTCACCTCTTCTCTAATCTGGCGCTCTTCCTCAGGCGCGGTAAAGAGGTGCAGGGAGGCGCTCATGGCCGCCTCTTCTACGACTTTGCGCCCTGGTAGAAAGTAGAGGCAGGGCAACAAGTCCGCCTCGCGCAGGGCAGTAAGCACTTCGCCCGGTTCAGGCGTCCTGCGCTCGACGGGGCGTTTTGGTTTACGAGAATCGCGCGCTGTGGAGGTAGTTGTTTCTTCATCAGTAGTATCCGCATCAGTTGCACCTACCGACCCACCCCCAGAGGGCGACCGCAAGGGTCCCCGCCCCTCCTCTCCACCGCTCCCGCCCTTACTCTGATACGACAATGACTCTTTAAGGGCACCGGTCGGCTGAGACTGATTTTTGCGCTTTTTCTTGGCCTCGTACGATTGGTCTTCCTCGTCCTCTTCTTCATCGCCAAAGGTATAGATACGATTGCGGCCGCGCATCATGGCGATACGCGCCTCGCCGCCTACATCGGGGAAGCGTTCAACGCGCTGACCATTGGCGTCCTGCACATGATGCAGCTTGTTATCGAGGAAGTAGTAATGTTCCAGGGGAACGGCGCGTTGCTCGTGCACAACTAACGCGATGGGACGGTGCACGCGGCTAATCCAATCGGCGAGGTCTACGGCATTGCTGACCGTCGCCGAGAGACCGACTAACTGCACGTGAGGCGGCGAGCAAATGATGGCCTCTTCCCAGACAGGCCCGCGTCCAATATCGCTCAGGTAATGCAGTTCATCAAAGATGATGTAGCCCACGTCGACGAGCGCAGAGGGAATGCGATTTTCATCATTGGCAAAACGGTCTCCGCCTTCCTCCAGCAGCATATTGCGATACACTTCCGTAGTCATGATGACAATAGAAGCGGTGCTGTGTTCTACAATGTCGCCCGTCACCAATCCAACGGCATCGGTGCCGTACAGGGCGCGCATATCGCGATACTTCTGGTTGGAGAGGGCTTTGAGGGGCGTGGTATAGATGACACGCTGGTGTCTTTGCTGCGCGCGCCAGATAGCATATTCCGCCACCAGCGTTTTACCCGTGCCGGTGGGAGCCGCCACCATGACGGATCGATCCTGCGCGAGCTGGGCGATGGCCTCCAATTGAAAATCATCTAATGGGAAAGGGTAACGCGCTACAAATGCTTCGATATCCCCAGCGGCTTCAGACTGTGGCTCCACTGCTGCCACCACCTGCTCATCCATGTGTTACTTCTCTTCGTGTATGTGCTACAACGTTCGTCTGTTGCATTGTAGCATGAAGCGAGAGCATGGACAAGCAGGAGCAACTCATTCTCTGTTTGTGCATGGACAAGAATGTTCGCGCGGCCTTTCTCTCCGTAGGGACAATGGGTGGTTGTGATGCAGGGAGGGGGCCTCGTGCTTGTCCTGTGCGCCTTCTCGATTCCCCAGGAGGACAAGCACGAGGCCCCCTCCCTTCCACTCCGCGGCCCCTTGTCCCTACAGATTGCGGGGGGCATTCTCCACTAGCGAAAAGGCCAATTGTAGATGCTCCAGCGATGTGTTGCCACCCGAGCACACCAATCCTACCTTCTTGCCTTTTAACTGGTCGCGTATGCTATATGCCCCTGCCAAGGCCGCCGCTCCCGCACCCTCGGCAAGCGTGTGAGCGCGCTCGATCATCCACAGCATGGCTTGTTTAATTTCGTCCTCGCTCACCAGCAGGAAATCATGGAGGCCTTCCCGCAGTATCTCCTGTGGCAATTCAAAGGCGATGCCGGTTGCCAGGCCCTCGGCGAAGGTGCGATTGGGGGCAGTGACCAGGCGTCTCTGCTGCCAGGTTTCATAGGCCGCCGGAGCCGCTTCGGATTGCACGCCGATGACCTGAATAGCAGGGTTTACGGCATGGGCGGCAATACACACGCCAGCCGCGCCGCTCCCGCCGCCAATGGGCACGAAGATCACGTCCAGTTCCGGCTCGTCTTCCAGCATTTCCAGCCCCTCCGTAGCTACTCCCGCGATGAGTAGAGGTTCATTGCCGGAATGAATGTAGCGATAGCCATAGGTGTGGACCAGTGCCTCGCAATGCAACTTGGAATCGTCATAGGTTGCACCGTGCTGGATGACTTCCGCGCCCATACCCCGCATCGCGGCCACCTTCCCCGGATTGGCTATTTCAGGCACCACGATGATGGCCTTGACTCCAAAAAGCCGGGCGGCATAGGCGACCGATTGCCCGTGATTGCCCGTTGAAGCGGCGATGACGCCTCGCGAACGCTCTTCTTCGCTGAGCTGGGAAATAAGATTGATGCCGCCGCGCACTTTGAACGCGCCCACCGGCTGGTAGTTTTCATGCTTGATATACACCTCGGTATCAAGCAAGGCATCCATCGCCGGGTAGCGGTAGAGCGGTGTGCGTGCCAGGTAGGGACGTATGCGCCGTTGCGCTTGCAGGACATCGCGGAACGTTGGAATATGCATAGAGTGACTTCCCCTTTCTCTTCTAGTTGGTATTTCTTCTTCTATTATTGCATAATGATAGAAATCGACAGATAAGTAAAGGGGCAATGCTATGTCAACATCACCAGCCAATCCAAAGGTGGAGGCCATTCGAAGCGAGGCGCAGCACTCGTATGACGCGCTCAATCAACTCATCGATGGTCCCCTGGCACAACTTCAACCAGAGCAACTCTACCATTCACCAGACGGCACCGAATGGACCATCATGGAAAACCTGGCGCACATCGTGGAGTTCATGTCCTACTGGGCCAAAGAAATCGCGGAGCTAGTAGCCACCCCAGGAAAAAAATTTGGCCGCACCCAACAGGACGAAGGCCGCCTCAGCGCAATTCGAGATCACGCCAGAGACACCCTGGCACAGATCAAAGCCGCCCTACCTGGAAGCTATGCTCGCCTGGACGAGGTATTGGGAAGCTTGCACGATAGTGATTTAGAGATAACAGGGCAGCATGTGAAGTTTGGCGAAAAACCGCTGGACTGGTTCATCGAGGATTTCGTGACGGGACATTTGCGAGCACATTTGGAGCAGATGAAGACAGCAATTGCAGCAGCAACATCTTGAAGACTCAGAGCATGGGCGAACCATTCCGCCGCTGACTCGCCGACCTCGGCCAGAGTGATCAGGCACGCATCTCCTCCGCCTTTGCCGCCAGTTGAGTCGGCGATATGATCGGCCCATGAAGCAACGAAGTAGTCCCATCCATCATGAACTTGCACGTAACGCTGCTGCGCCTGTGCCCTGGCCTGGTGCAGGAAGTCGAGTGCTCCCCTGTAGTTGAGATCCCAGGCGATACTGTGCAGGGGAAAGCGTCCTTCATTCGTGATGGGCGAACCCGGTCGATCTTTGCCCATGCCCGTCGCGTTGATTACTACCGACCCCTCCGGCAACGCGGCCAGCAGCGCATCATTGCGACGCGGATCAGTATTCAGAACATACTCTACCTCGACGGTTGATTCTATTTGCTCCACGATGGAGCGCAATCTGTCGAGTCCGTACTGCTGATCGTTGACCACGAGAAGCCGCCGCGGCCGATCTTCAGGATGGGTCTGAGTGAGCAGGTTGAAGGTAATCGCCGTCCCTGCTCCACCGGCTCCCAGGCAAAGCGCATGACCCTCACTCCTGCCCCAGTAGTGCGGGCCAAGAATAGCCTGGAGAGCCTGCCGGGAGCCAAGCGGGTCCTTAGAGTATGCTACCAGTTGACCATCTCGCTTCGAGATACAGTCGACCTCCTGGCAGAGTTGTGCATAGGGATCGTATGCATCAAACAGGTCTTTTGCGGCATTGAACAAATTGACCTTGTGCGTGGTGACCAGGGCCCCCAGCGAGAGTGGGTCGTATTTGATCTGCGCTACGGCCTCACGATACTGCTCCACGCTGGCTTGCAGCGGGAGGTCTACTCCTATGAGCCGGGCATCGTCGAGGCCCAGAATCGCGGCCCAGAATGGAAAGAGGCGCGTCATGGTTGATTGGCCGGTAGTCACGCCAATAAAGTACATGGTGGGTACGTCTTGTGGGCTAATGTGATAGGCTGGAATGTTGTTCTGCATGACGAAAGCTGGTTCCTCATAATTGCTGTCGCACTATGGCATAGCGTTCCGCAAATTAATGATCTTCTGGCTTTATTTTACCAGAGAGCGGTTTTGATTACCATTGATTGGTTTGGGATGCCCTTACAGCAACCTGGTATTGCTTCGTTTGTATCACTTGTATCAGTTGTATCAGAGGTATTTCCATCGATGAAAGAGGGATGAAGCTATATCCTGGAAATCACCCTGATGTGGGATGAGCCACCCCGCAGCCCCCCCGGATGCCCACAAGGGACATCCCTACATTTGGGCATACCACCCCAGGTCCACCCACCCGGCAAATGGCAGCAACCGTCAAACAGGTGAGGTTGGGGTGGTGGCGTAAACCCAAATGTAGGGATGTCCCTTGTGGGCATCCGGGGATGGGCGGTAGGGCATGGCATACAGCACGTAAAGTTCCCATATGCACATTGACACCCCATCGACACCTCGGTATACTTGAGATGCACTTATCATTAACAGATCATTTTTGCAGCAGAGGCCAATGGATGTAAGAAAGCGGTGAAAAGATGCTCGACCCACTGTCCTTTTTCGCTATCAGTTCGCTGATTGTCAAAAGCGCTCCTCTGTGGCTGCCCCCCATACGTGATGCATTCCTTGGCAAAGCCCAGGAAAAGGGAATGGATTTGCTTTTTGATAGCGCGATTGACAAAGGCAAAAAGGGTATGCGTTCCCTTTTGCGCAGCGACGAGAAAGAACAGGCCAGGCACCTTGAGCTTGTCTTAAAAAATGCCCTAGAACGAGGCGAGGTCGCATTTCATACACCTGAGGAGCAGCGTCAATATCACAGCATTATCACCACTTTATGCCAGGCTGGTTCACATGGCGAAGCCCTGCGCCGTGAGGTTATGCGCCTTTTCAGCCTCAATGAGAACCCGAATTTTACAGAACTCAACGAGGTCTATCACCGTTTGCTGCCGCAATCCGCGTCGTCATCACCACAAACACACATTGATGCAGCGCCCTACCTGGGCAGTTTCTTTGATGCGCTGCTTGCAGAGCTATATGCCGATCCTTTTTTCAGGCAACAGTTGAGTGACGTCATTCAAGTACGAGCAGCAATGAGTATGCAGCGTTCCCTGACGGATATAGTAGCGTCGCTGCGTCAAATTGGTGAAACGCTGGCGGATCACTATAAGCCGGAGCAATTTGAGCAGGATGTACAGGCATATACAGCGCACATTGAAAGGACGTTGCGTCACTTGAAACTCGTTGGGGTCGTTCCTAAGGAGCGCACCAACGAAAACAGAGACCCGGAATTAGATGGTATTTTTGTCCCGTTACGCATTGCTATGCAAGACTACATACTTGTACGTGTAGGTGCATTGGATTCTCTTGTTGATCTGCTCGAACAAAACCCTTGTATGGTGTTGCTGGGCGGTCCCGGTTCCGGCAAATCCACCAGCACGCGCCACCTGGCCTGGAGCCATGCCATAGCCAATCTGTCAAATTCGACATCGCTGGCCAATGCTCCATTGCTTTCTGGGAAGCCTTTGCCTTTACGTATCGAACTCAGGCGTCTAAATGAAGACCGCAGGCAGCGCCCCGATTATGATTTCCTGACCTATGCCAGCGAGGTGCTGCTTGGTCGTGCAGGCCTGAACATCCCACCGCACATGCTTGAGCTTCTGCTCGAGCGCAGAACTATGCTGGTGCTATTCGATGGGCTAGACGAGGTAGCGAGTCTGGATGATCGCCGCACCCTGGTTGAAGAAATTGACAGCTTTGCGCAGCACTATCCTGGTAATCGTTTCCTTGTTACATCGCGTCCTGTTGGCTATAATCTTGCCCCGCTCTCTACGCAGACATTCTGCGAAGCCCAGGTACAGCCTTTTGATGACGGGCAAATTCACCTGTTTTTAGAACACTGGTATACCCACGTGCTGAGACTCCTGCCGCTCTCATCTGATGACCAGGAAGAGCTAGAAACGCTTTACTCAGCTCTGAAAGGAAATCAACGCCTACATTCTCTCGCTGAGAATCCCATGTTGCTCACAGTTATCACAGCCTTGCATCGCTATGAGCGATTGCCAGATCGAAGAATTCTTGTCTATGATCGCTGCGCTGACCTTCTACTGGAATCCTGGGCTAAACTGAAAGGAACAACGGCGCGCTGGATCAATTTAAAGTTGAGCAAAGAAGACCAGTATGCCTGTGTCGCGCATCTTGGGTTTATCTTACACAAACGTCCGCAGGAGAGACAGAAAGACCATACCAACGAAGATGAAGAAGAAACTACTTCTACTGATGACCTTGCTAGCGATGTTCCCTTAAAATTCATGTTGCGAGAAATAGAAGTTTTTCTCCAGAGTCAGAATCTCTTTCCGTCCACGGCTGAACAACACGCACAAGCAAAGCGTTTTCTTGAACTGATACAGGAAGAAGCAGGATTGATTGTTGAGCATGGAAGTGATGAAGATGGTGAGCCACTTTATGCTTTTGTGCATCGCACATTCCAGGAGTATTTTGCTGCGGCTGATGTGTATGAACGTTACCAGCAAGAAGAAGAGCCAGCCATTATCAGCGAATTTTTAAGGGAACATATGCATGATCCTCACTGGCGCGAAGTGATTTTACTACTTTTAGGGAAGTGTTGAGTCTCATAAAATCGTACCCTGCGTGGTCTTAATTCAGGCGCTATGATCTTCTAGAGCAGAAGGATTGACTAGCACGAAGGAGACCATATGCGCGTGCTCAGACAAACGACCACGTTTCAAACGCGCCTGGAGATCAGCGAGCATGCCGCTGCCGGTTTGAATGACCCTCAAATCGCCTTGGTAGTAGGCTGCTCAGTTTGGACCGTACGAAAGTGGCGGCGACGAGCTCTGCACCAGGGACGCGTCAGTTGAAGCTCACAGATGGGCCGTCCTGCCACCGGTCCAGTCAGTAGCTTTCCCAATGAATTAAAGGAAGCCATCCTGCACCTGCGCAAGCTGCACCCAGGCTGGGGGCCGGACACTCTGTTAACGGCACTCAAGATGGATGTCTGCTGGGCAGATCAGCCGCTTCCCAGTCGAGCAGAAATAGCCAGACTGCTCAAACATACCGGCCTCACGCGCCGCTATCAACCCCACCATGACCTCATCCAACCGCCTCGGGCGTCACTCACCAACCCTCACCAGGAATGGCAGATGGACGCGGCATCCGCATCATGCGGGTGGAAGGGGTAGGCAAGGTGAGCCTGCTCAGCATTGTCGATGTCGTCAGTCGCCTCAAGGCCGAAAGTTATCCCAGCCTGGAAACGACCAATCCTGCTTTGCCGGACTACCACTTGACCTTACGCCGAGCGTTCCTGACGTATGGTTTGCCGGAGACACTGACCTTGGATCATGGCACCGTCTTCTACGATAACACCACTCCTTCGCCTTTTCCCACACGCCTGCATGTATGGCTGCTTGCCCTTGGCGTCCAAGTGCGCTTCACACGCAAGCGCTGCCCCACCGATCACGCCATCATCGAGCGCACCCATCAGACGATCACAGCTCAGGCACTGCTGGGACAAGCCTATCCTTCTCACTCCGCCTTATGGGCGGGTCTGGATGAACGCCGTGACGTGCTCAATCGTCACTTGCCCAGTCGGGTTCTCTCTCACCAATCCCCTCTGGAGGCCTATCCCCAGGCCGTTCACTCGGGGCGATTCTATCGGCCTGAGTGGGAGGAAGAGTTGCTGTCTCTGGAGAAGGTGTCTCTGTATCTCGCCCAGGGCAGGTGGTTCCGCAGTATTCGCACCAATGGGTGCTTTGATGTAGGAAGCCATCGCTACTATCTTGGCAACCACTTTGCTCGCCGTGGCGTCGCCATTGGCTTTGATCCTGACACCACGGCCTTGATCTGTCAACCCGAAGGAAGCGAAGAGACCATGCAACTGCCTGCCCAAGGCGGAACTTCGGCAGAGTTAATGGGCGAGCTTGCGGTCCTGCAAGCCTTGCCGGTCTACCAATTAGCCCTCCCATTTTCGCTCTCAGCTTGGCGACAATTAGAGTACACTCACATCTTGACCGGCACGACTTTGTGACACTTGAACCAAAAGGGATGGGTACGACTTTATGAGACTCAACAGAAGCTTAAGCGCAAGCCAGCAACAGCGCAGCTACGTCTAATCCTTGACGGTAAAATCCAAAGTCATCGAAGCCAATATACTGATGTTCTGAAGCAAGATTTGTTCTTTATCTGTGACTGCCTAACTGAGGAGATAGCTGTAGAGAATGAGCTCGTAGAGGATGTTATCTTACACTTGAGAAATTTGGTAAAAAACTCCCCGTTTCCATCACAACATAAAGAGGCACTAGATTATTTTGGTAAATTGATACATACTAGACTTTATGCAAATCTGGGGCAAAGAGAACTCCTTACCATTGCTATTCAAGTTAAAGATATTTCTATAAGAATACGGGCAGCACAAGTCCTTTATCGAGAAAGCCCTGTCAGATCCAAGGAGCAACTCCAGGCCGCCCAAATACTGTTAGAATTAGGTCAACGACTCGATATCACTTTCGAGGAAGCAACACTCGCCACTAAGGTTCTCTACCAAATTAGTCTTGATGGATCAGAGGAAGGATCGCAAGCACTCCAGATGCTTTTTGGGATTGCGAAACAGCCTGATCTTTCAGTGGAACAGGCAGAGCAACTTATTTTAAC
>WNGR01002957.1_pt1 | contig 18589 bp, 21 predicted proteins | sample 5407581 | NCBI WGS metagenome assembly WNGR01 (sample SAMN13153383, study PRJNA577476) | soil metagenome | isolation source: 80 cm soil or saprolite under Garry oak tree replicate 2 | place: USA:California | collected 2016-06-15 | reverse complement strand
CCAACCAAACGTTGCCGCTGTGCTTCAGACTGGTCATAGCGGCCGGCTCCTTCCGGTAGTGGCTCCGTCCGCCCCAGGGTGGATGACCCACGGATCAAACACACCCGCGGAACGCGAGCCGGCCGTTCATCCTGACTTGAAAGCGATTCACGGCACCGCGGTCAGCGGCGGTTGTCAGCGGCGGCCGGCCGCTTAGGGGTTGTCGGCTGGCTTGGCGTAGCTGAAGTGGGCGCTGGGGCTCGGCCCGAAGTCGGTGTGCGTGACCTCGTGGTCGCTGACCCGGTAGATGTACCAGAGACCGAGCCCGTCGGGGTCCTCGTCGAGGACGCGGCCGGTCTTGATCTCGACGTAGTGCAGGCCGCGGCACGGTCCGTCCACGCAGAAGACGCGGACGATCTCGCGGGCATGCATGGCGTGACCGTGAGCCGAGCGGCGACTGGGCGGAAGAGGCGAACGTCCAAATACTCGGCGCTGAAACGCGCGGTCGGGCCGAGGCGGTGCACATACCACGCAGTACGTGCGCGTCACTGAGGGGGTCGGTGGTAGCGGTCGAAGTACGCGGCGGGGAGAGAGCCAGCAGCGTTCGAGGTGATCTCTGCGAGGCTGACCCGATAGACGCTGTGCGCGCGTCCGGACAGTCGCTGAACAGGACGCGTCCGCTGTCGAGGTTCACGTACTGCGCGCTGGCACGGCCGGTCGACGCAGAACACGCGTGCGATCGCTCCCGAGGAAATCGGTTCAGCCTCCGCACCCGGTGGTACCGGTCGGCAGAGGCGAACGTCCCACGCCTGCGGTCGCTGTCACTCCAGCCCCGCTACCACCCGGCCGGCCGTAACAGCGACCTGTCACGCGCAGCCTGTCCAGGTCGCTCGCGTCCTAGGTAGCAACCCTGTCCATCATCGTCAGGGAAATGGCGCAGATTGATCTTGGATCTAGGTGTGGCTGGGCCGCTGTCGGTTTGGTTGGTGGTGGGCGGCGGCGCGGCTGGCATGCACGGTGGCGGCGGTGAGGCGGGGGACGCGGGCGAGCGGGTGGGCTTCGGCGTGGTGGGCGAGGTCGTGGGCTTGGGTGATGGTCAGGTCGTTGGGCATGGTGATGTCGACTTCGGCGCGCAGGGTGTGTCCGATCCAGCGGATGCGGAGTTCTTGGATGTGGTCGATGCCAGCGGCGCTGGTGACGGCCGCGGTTGCTTGATCGACGCGGTCGGGGTCGACGGCGTCCATGAGGCGGGCGCCGACCTGTCGGGTCGCGGAGCGTAGGACGGCGAGGATGGCCACTGGCCCCGAGTCGAGACCATGGCGGATGGTTGCGACCGGCTCGGCGATCGCGCGCGCCTCAGCGTCGGTCGTCGCCCCGAGCGTGGACCCCCGGCCCGCTCGCGATACTGCGGCAAGCTGGGCCGTTACTTGCACGCGGCAGATTCTTGCTACTGCCCTACGGCCGGTATTAACCACCCGGCAATAACTGCCGTGTTCGCCGTCGGCCAGCCCGGCCGGCTGGTGGACGTGGTCTCGCCGGTCGGGCGCGCCGCACGCTCTTCGGCTGCCCGCCCGCGCGCCGTGATCGAAGTCAGCCGCGGGAAGCGCGGATGAAGAGGTCTGTCGTCCCCATCAGGACGTTGTTTACGGATCTGCCGAGATCCGGTTGTTGAGAACGATCTTGAGGGCTCGCCCGGATCTTGCCGCGCTGAACCGCGGTTGGTCGTGATGCCGACCTTTCACGACCTCGTGCGTCTTAGCTTGAGATCGTGGTCCCGAGGGAGGTGTCCGTGGACGAGGTGGCTGCCGGCAGCGGATCTGCCGCACGCCTGGCCAGGCGGGACGCGGCCTCCGGCGTTGAGGTGCTGTATCGAGCCCAGTGGAAGCCGATGGTTTGCCCGGCCTACCTGCTGTGTGGCGCCGAGGACATCGTTCAGGACGCGCTCGCGGCGCTGAGTCGCCGGTGGGAACATCTGCGCTCATAAGCACGTGCCTGTATCACCGGGGACGACGGTGACCTATGCGCTGCCCTCGAATGGATGGACGCCCGGAGCCGCAACCATGCAAGCAGCCTTCCGCGGGCCGTTCTATGCCGTCCTCGTGGGTGGGCACGCCTGCGCGTGGCTGGGTAACACTCAAAAGCCCGCGCTGTGGCCGGCGGGCTGGCGGGTTCGCTTCAACCCGACCGAGCTGATCGACCCCAACGGACACGTGTTCGCCAGCGAAGGGGACCTCCTCCACGCCAGCGGCGGTGGGATCACCCCAACCGCCGCACCCACGCAATGAGGCGGCGACACCAACGACGCCGCCTCACTCACCCAACTGGAACTCGTCGCCGAGCTCCACCGTCCGATACTCCCGCCGTCTCGCCGTCGTCCTCGACCGCGTCGACCACGACCGGGGGACTCGCCCCACCCGATTCGACGTCGACCGAAACCGCGCACGGATGCTCCCCGTATCACGCTCCGGTTGTCACATTCACGATTGACCCGGACGGAGTACGTCCTGGCTGCGCGATCGTCGGCGGCACGCAGCGCCTACGCCTGGTCAACGCGACCAATGCCTACCACGAGCGTGGCGTCACGGTCACGGTGCGCTTCGCCGGACGACCGGCGAGAACGCTGAAGATCGGGCAGGCCACGACCTACGACATGCCATTCGGGACCTACTTGGCACCCGGTCAGCACACGTACAGGTCTCTGACTTCGGAAGTACAACTTTCCCATCTGGCTCAAGTGAAAGCACTGCGTCCACACGAAGCTCGGCGGAAAAGCCGATCTGCGTCAGTATACCAATATGTCAGAAATGTAATCAGTATAGCTGCTATATTTCTCGAAGCGGTTGATTATCACGTCTGTTCCACCGTCGTGTGCCGGTACGTATGGCCGTGCGAGTTTCTGGGTGCTATCACGGGCAATCTCATCCGCGAGTATGAATGTTCCCCGCGACTCGGACCAAGCCCATTTCTCAAGGAACCATGTACCGTTGCTCTCACGAGCTGAATAGATCATGTTGTCACGGCCGATCGCCATGCCGCCGATATAGTGGACGGCAGGATTGTAGCCAAAGGGGTCACCAGCTGCCAACGACCACGGGGCTGATTTCCACGTGTTGTCGTCTTGATACATCTCGACTTTGTACGTGGCTGGCGCGTCTGCCGCGACACCCGCGTTCCATATTGCATAGGCAATCGCGGGCCTGTTGCGAATCGTGTAGACGTCGAGCAGTCTCACTTTGAAGCCGGTGCTCGGTGTAATTGCCGCCTGGAGCTGCTCCGGCCGCAAATTTGGACCTCCAGGATCGTTGATGCTGCCGATGACCTGGCCGTTGGTGAGCGTCACGTCGCCTGACTGAAGGTGGATTTGAGCATAAGCGACGTTCCGGAACGTGGAGCTGACGGGGTGGCCGTAAAAGGCAAGATGATTCACGTCGCCATCGTCGGAGATGGGTTTGACGAGTGAGTACACCTGTCCGTAACCCGACGCATTGATCAGCACCTTTTCCGCACTCCAGGTACTGCCGAAGTCATCGGTGATGCGATACCGCCAACTGTCCCCTACCCGCGTTAGTATCAGGAGTCTCGTTCCGTTACGGATTATTTGCGCGTATGTGATGGTGCCGGAGAACGTGAGAGTTTTAAGGGGGCCGACCGCCAGCGACGTACGATTGATAGTTCGGTATCGCATAATATTGTCTGTACCGTGCTGGGTATAAAATGCCATGAGATCCGGTTGGGCGTCTTCGAAAGCGAGAGCCGGTGTGTTGTGCTCATCATGATAAATGTCGCCTACCGACGTGAGCGTGGCCCATTGATACGTACCGGCGGCACGGTTCACTTTGGCGACCCGTACGGTACCCGCCGTCGCGATGCTGCCTATCCAGGTGTAGGCGCCGTCGTTGACAGACACCGGCTGCGCCCACCAGTCATAGACGGCGTTATCAATCCTCACCTTAATTGCTGCGCCCACGGTGTTGTACCAGCCCTCGACGTCGAAGACGAAGTCGACCGGGCCGCCGCTGCCATTGCGGATCTTGATCCCGCCGTCCGCGCCGAGGCGCACGACGGTCAGGTTGCTCCGAGTCTCACTCGGACGGAAGTTCATCATCGACACACCAGGCTGGGGTTGATCATCGGCCCATAACCGCAGCCATCCGGATGCGGTGGACGAGGAGATCACGAGCAGGTTGATCGCGACCGCGCTGATCCCACTGCCCGCAGCCGGCACCCCGTGCACTCCTGCGGTGGGCACCGTGCGTGTGGCGCCGGCGGCGAGTCGCACGTGCGGGGCCGTGCGCGAGTCGTAAACGCGGGTCGAGGCCGGAGTGAACGCGCCGGTCGTCGAGGTCGGCGCGAAGTACCCGACCACGTCCACGATCAGATCGATCGAACCCATCGATCCGGAGACCTTCACCGCCATCTGCCCGGCCGTGTTCAGGTCGACCTCGGCGCCGAGGGCGGTCGAGATGTTCGCCGAGAAGTTCAGCGAGATGGTCGGCACCGTCCCCCCGGCCGGGTAGACCGCCAAATAGCCGCCAGCGGTCGGGTGGTAGTCGGTCGGGGTCAGGGTCACGAACACCGCTGACGCGTTCGCCGACACCCCGCCCCTGCCGCCGACCTGGATCGTCGTCGTGCTGTTCTGGCCTAGCTTCGCCTGCGGCACGCCGGTGCCATTTTGGGTATTCACGATCCGCGCCCCGGGAAGCGGCACATACCCACCGGCCGCGGTGTCCCCGGCGGTGTAGTAGCCCTGCACATCCAAAATCAGGTTCACCGGCGAGTTTGCCTTCGCCTGGATCTTGCCGTTCGTGCCCACCGCGACGATCGCCGTGTTCGAGATCGACCCGGCCACGCCATGGTCATAGACCAGGTTCGACACCGTCGGCGGGTTCGACACCCCGTCCGGCGCCAGATACACGATCCCGGCCTGCGCCGGTGACACCGCAGTCACCGTCACCTGCACCGCCGACACACCCGAAGAAGGGATCCCGGCCTGCCCATCGACCGCGACACTGCGCCACGTGAGCGTCGGCATCGGGGTGGAATACCCACCCGTCCCGTTCCGCGTATCCAACAACCGCCCCACCGTGTCCACAAACAGCCCGCCAGTACCCGTAGAGGCATCCGCCCGCGCCGGTGCCGCATGCGGCGCCAACACAACGTCAGCCACTACCACTGCCAAGCTCGCCGTCACGACAGGCACTGCCGCCATCACGAGCCAGCGACAGACGATGGACCTGAAAGTCAGATCGCGACGAGAGGACACGAAACCCACCGACCAGACGAACACAGAGGAGCGATAACCCGGAGGCCTTGAGCGCCCCGAATGGGCACGCACCCGGCAATCTACCTACTCACACGCCCTTAATACAAGGCGCCAAAGTGAGCCTTACATCACCCTCCGGTCACGTACGAACCCGTTCGGTAATAGGCCGCCAAAGACGCGGCTAACGAAGTTCAGGGTCGGCATGACGAATCGAACGACTGGCCGAACACTTCGACCTGATCTGCCGTCGAGAGTGAGCACGGTCGTGCCGATGTGGGGACGGCTGGCGGGGCTTGGGCTGGCTACCCACCCGGTCCCCGCCCGTGAACTTCGTCGGGACAGGACCGAGCCCGGCGATTGGCCCTTCTCAGCGGCTCACGCCGCCGCTGTACCAGTCGGGCAGCGTGCCCGCCTTGGCGCGCGCTGCGAGCTGCCGACTGGTGGCGCCCGATGCGGATGGCGGAAGGATGGCCGGATTGATCTGGGCCGGAGTGCCCACAGTGAAGGCGGTGATGTCGAGCAGCACGTGGCTCGTCGCGCTGCTGAAGATCGAAACCGTGTCTGTGCTGCTCGTGCCAGTCACGGCGAAGTTCGCGATGACCGCGCCCGTGGTGAAGTTGATCGACGACGTCGGCGGTCTCGTCCCGCCCGGGAACAGCGTCATGTAACCGGCAGTGAGCGGGTGGACCGCGGTCAGGTTGCAGAATGCCGAGGCCGCCGCGACCTCGAGGCTGCTCAGATCGATTCTGATGGTGTGGCCACCGAGCAGCCGGCCGGTGGAATCAAGGTTGCCGGTCTTGTTGAGGATGTGGACCCGGCCAGCACTGGTGCGGGTGTCGAGGATCCGCCGCGGCACGATCGTCACGACTTGATTGGCTGTGAACTCGGTGTACACAAAGCCCGGGAACGGGCCGATCGTGCCGCCGAAGTCCAATGTGGAGTACAGGAGGCCGTCGAGGTTCGCCAGTTCCCCGCCGGCGACCGAGACGAATGAGCCGAATGACTGCTGGGCAAGCTCCAACGGAGCGTGCGCGCCGGTATTGGCCACCGTGAAGGTGGGGCCGGTGGTGGCGCCGCCGGTCAGCGATGTCGGCGCCGTGCCCGAGTCATTGGCTTGGCCGAGGACCAGAGGGTCGCCCGGCGCGCCTTGGGCATCGCCGGCGTTCAACACCTCGACAGCGGTCACCCCGGCGACTGTCGCTGCGACGATGACTCCGCCTCGTCGCAGCAGCGCCCGTCGGTTGAAGTCGCGATCGTCCGCCGATAGCTGGTCTGATTGATCGTTCATGATTCCCCGCTCGGACTCCGCTCGACGTCGGAGCACCGGCTGCCCCGCAGGAACGCCGTAGCTTCGCCGCAAGCGTCCTCCACGTCCAGCCCGAGAACAAGCGAAGCCTGCCATTGGCGGCGGCTCAGCGTCGAACCTCGCCCGCCTGCAATGGGCCATTAACGGGCCATAACCCCTGGCGGGCAGGGTCACTCCAGGCCACGAGAGACCCTCAGACAGCCCGCGATCACGGCAGTTCCTGCCCCGTGGGAACGATTCGCAAGCTGGTCGCCGCGTCGATGGGCTGCACCAGAGGGCCCACATGGACCGCGCGGCTGACGTCCGGACATCGCCGCGATGTACCTGCCGTCGCCGATCACGGGTGCGCTGGTCGAGTGCGACTTCGGCAGGATTCTGATCTGGCCGCGATCGCAGCAGGCAATGACGATCCCGAGGCCCGTCGTTGGCTCGACGACGAGCCGGCAGCGGCGAAGCCTCGTCCGGTCAGCGTGATCCAAGAAATCTGGCGGAGCGGAACGGCGGCGCCACTCGTGATCGCCGACGCTGTGACCGACAACGCCGTCGGGCTGATCAACCTGCAGTTTCGCGATGACCACGTCGCAACTCTCGCTTACCGCGTGTTCCCCGCCAGCCGCGGCCAGGGCTTTGCGTCGCGCGCCGTGCGACTGGTCACGAGCTGGGCCTTTCGCGATATTGGACTGACCAGCCTCCTACTCGAGATCGACGAGGCTAACGATGCCTCGCTCAAGGTGGCCGAGAAGTGCCAGTTCGGGCCGGTCGACACGCGCACCGAGCTGGCCTCGAACGGCGCCCGACACACGACCTTGGTCTTCGCCCGTCAGCGACCGTGAGTCCACAACAATGCCGCTGTCGGAGCACGCTAACGTCCGGATTTGCCTGCGGACAGCGCGCTGCCGTGCCTGATCTGCGTGCGAGTGATTTGGTCTTGGGCGAAGCTCAGCAAGTGAACGGAGCACGAGTCACCTATGTGATTGACGGCCAACGCATCGAGAACACCGACGACTTCTATACCGTGCTTGGCGAAGCCGTGCATGGGCCTGGCGGTCACTTCGGCAAGGGTTGGGCTCGCTGAGCGACTGTCTGCGCGGCGGCTTCGGGACGCAAGATGACCAGCCTCAAGTTCGTCTGGATCAATTCCGACCGTTCACGTTGACCTCCGACAGCGCACGGATCTAGCCGAGAACAGCGTGCGTTCGCTCAGCGCGCAGGGGCTCGTCGTAACAGGAGACACTGACCGGAATCAGTACATGGCATGCACTCGAGTTTCACCAGGGCGGTAGCCGAGTGGCCTGGAGTGCGAAAAGAGAGATGGTTACGCTGCCAGGACGGACGTTTCGGCGTCATGCCCAGACCAACGGAGGCAGTCGCATGGGCACGATCACCACGGCCGATGGCACGGAGATCTTCTACAAGGACTGGGGCACGGGCCAGCCGATCGTCTTCAGCCACGGCTGGCCGCTCTCAGCCGATGACTGGGACACCCAGATGCTGTTCTTCCTACAGCACGGCTACCGTGTCATCGCGCATGACCGGCGCGGGCACGGACGCTCCACGCAGACCAGCGACGGTCACGACATGGACCACTACGCCGACGACCTGGCTGCGCTGACTGCCCATCTCGACCTTCAGAACGCCGTACACGTTGGGCACTCCACCGGTGGCGGCGAGGTCGTGCATTACATCGCCCGCCACGGTGAGAGCCGCGTGGCGAAAGCGGTACTGATCAGTGCGGTGCCGCCGCTCATGGTGCAGACCGACGCCAACCCCGGCGGTCTGCCCAAGAGCGTGTTCGACGACCTCCAGGCGCAACTGGCCGCCAACCGGTCAGAGTTCTACCGGGCCCTGCCGTCGGGACCCTTCTACGGCTTCAATCGGCCCGGCGTGCAATCCTCGGAAGCCATCATCGAGAACTGGTGGCGGCAGGGAATGATGGGTGGAGCGAAGGCACATTACGACGGCATCGTTGCCTTCTCCCAGACCGATTTCACCCAGGACCTCAAGAAGATCACCGTGCCCGTGCTGGTGATGCACGGCGACGATGACCAGATCGTTCCCTACGCCGACTCCGGACCGCTGTCCGCGCAGCTCGTGCAGAACGGGACGCTGAAGACGTACTCCGGATTTCCACACGGCATGCCGACCACCCAGGCCGAGACGATCAACGCTGACCTGCTGGCCTTCTTACAGTCCTGATCGGCCAGGCGGCTGGGCGTCGGCAGACTGCGGACGAGTGAAGACCGGCAGTTATGGCGCAACCGCTGCCACCACAGCCGTTGCTGCCCGAGGCGGGCCATTGCTGCGCGGCCGTCATCGGTGATATCGATGACGATTACCGGGTTGGCGGGCTCGACCGTGGTGTCGTCTTCGCTTCGCCACCAGTTTTGTGGGCTTTTCTTTCCCAGATCAGCGATTGCGCGGCAGACGCGATCAACCATGCGACCCTCCTAGTAACGTGACGGAGCGGCGTGGCGATCCGTCGGGCACGTTAGGCACGGATGAATCCTGCTCGGAAAGCTGGCTGCGCCGCGATCTTGAGCCACCGGCAGTCGCCAATAGCGCACTCTAACTTGGAGTCGGAGAACCATCCGGACTTGCCGCAGGGAGTGCGCACGCCCTTGCCGAATAGCGGGCGTCGGCAGGTCGCCGAGAAGAACTCGGGTGCAGGAGGTCTGGCCAGTCAAGTACGGTCCCGGTCATGCCCTCGGATGAGTTCGTGCCAGTCGACTTCGATCCGCCGACCTCACTCGCCACCAACCAGTTCCGCCTCGAGCCGCTGGGGCCGCAGCACAATCAGGCCGACCACGCCGCCTGGATGTCGAGCATCGAGCACATACGCTCCACTCCCGGCTATCCCGACGGCAACTGGCCACCACGAAGCGGCATGACGCTCGAGGAGAACCTCACCGACCTACGCCGCCACGCCGACGACTTCACGCGGGGCGCCGGTTACACCTTCACCGTCCTCGACCCAGGCGACGACGACGTCATCGGCTGCGTCTACCTGTACCCCTCGGCGTCCGAGGAGTGGGACGTCACGGTGCAGTCCTGGGTGCGGGCCGACAGATCGAGCCTCGACGTACCACTCGCCGACGCGGTCGCACGCTGGCTCGCCACCGACTGGCCCTGGGCGCGTGTGGACCGCTGCGGACGCTGAGTCGTATCGATGCGCGAGGACGCGGCGGCGCTATGCGCCGGTGAAGGTGTGGACCGTTCCGGCGCGGCTGAGGTCGTATGCGGTGTATCCCATGCTGAATCCCTCGCCGATTTGCCGGTTCGGTGTCAGCGGCAGGTCGAGGACCATGACGGTGCCCTTGATCGTCACGGGAGACTTGCACGCGCGGCACACGAACGAGCCGCGGATCTGGACGACATAGATCGGAACGTCGGCCGGCAACGGCCCGGTGATAAGGCGCGCAGCCGCCCACTTGTGCGTGGTCGTCAGCACCCACTCGACGGGTTGATCCAGCCGCAGGACGGTGTTCACGGTCAAGACATGGTGCGTGTGCGACGCAACGAGCGGCGGCGGAGCCGGTTGCGGCACTGACGTGCTACCGGACGGTGCAGGCGAGGCAGCCCGGTGGGAACCCCGGTCTACGGCGAGGACGGTGCCGACTGCGATGATCAGCACCGCTACTGCGGCCAGTAGCGGCGTGCGCCACCGGCGCCACGCGTGGCCGTCGCCAGCGTCGATGGGTCCGGCGAGCTCGCGCGCCGGCGGGGTGTCAGCGATGAGGTTGGCGCTTGCCTCGTAGGCCGCTCGAAGCCGCACTTCGACATCACTGGACATGGTTGTCTCCTAGCTGTTGCGCGATGGCCGCGAGCGCGCGCGACGCGCTCGACTTGACCGTTCCCGGCGAGATCCCCAGGGTGTTAGCGATCTGGGCCTCGCTCAGATCCGACCAGTAGCGAAGGACGATCACCTGCTGCTGCCGTCGCGGTAACCGCCGCACCGCCAAGACCACGGCATGGTGCTCCTCGGCGAGCAACACGGCTGCGTCCGCGCCCGGTTCACTCGCCGGTTCGGGCGAGCTCAGATGCCGGCGCGCGACCGCCCAGCGACGGCGAACCGACCGGGCGCCGTTGACCACGCAAACGCGCAGGTATCCGGCCGCCGTCGAGTAGTCCGACAACGAATCCCACCGGCGCTGCAAGGCGACGAAGGCCTCCTGCACCAGATCCTCGGCCACGCCCCGATCGCCCACCAACAGCAGCGCCACCCGCAGCAGGCCGTGCCGCTCCTGGTCGTAGAGCTGCGAGATCGCCGCGGACTTCTCCGCGAGCGCTCCCGACCCGCGACGCACCACCGCCGCCTCCCCGGTCTCGGCGCGCACTCGCCGGGCCCACGACCAGGCCCGACATGTGCCGCCACTAGGTACACGCGAAGCCACCGCGCCCCGTTGCCTCACCCGCCCAAACCAGTGTCGATGACGAGACCAGGCACACAAACCGAGACGAGCCCAGCAGCATCTAACCCGCACCGACCCGAGCGTCCAAGACCACCGGACCCTGCTCCAGACGCCGGAAAGAACGCCACCGAAGCGGCACCGTCATGACACGCATTCCAAGATCAAACCGTGCCAAGAGGTTGACGGTGAAGATGATGCGGTCGCGTGGGCGGCTGGTCTGACCTGATTTTTGACTGACCCGTCTGGTGTCTTTGCTTGCGATCTGTGGGCTGGTCGTCTGCGCGCCGTTCCCGGCGGCGCCGAGCCGGGCTGACGTGACCTCATAGGACCCTGCCTGGAGCCCTTCACCGTCTTGTCCGCCCGACCCGGCCGGTGACCGCCCTAACCGAGCAGGAAGGACGGACGTGACCAGCATGACCACAACAGCGGCGGCTGTCATCGGCGGCGTGGACACCCACGCCGACACGCACTACGCGGCAGCACTCGACCAGGTGGGCCGGCTTCTTGGTACCCGCCAGTTCGCTGCTGATGCCGCCGGCTATCGCCAGCTGCTGGGGTGGCTGGAGTCCTTCGGGTCGGTGCAGCGTGTCGGAGTGGAGGGGACCGGCTGCTACGGCGCGGGCCTGACCCGGTTCCTGCGCGGACGTGATGTGACCGTGGTCGAGGTGAACCGGCCCGACCGGCGGGCGCGGCGGCTGCGGGGCAAGTCTGATCCGCTCGATGCGGAGATCGCCGCGCGCCGCGCAATGGCCGCTTACGACACGGCGGTGCCGAAGGACACCGCCACTGCGGTGGAGTCGATCCGCGTGCTGCGCCTGGCCCGCGATGGTGCGGTCAAGGCTCGTACTGCCGCATTGAACCAGCTCAAAGACCTGATCACCACCGCCCCAGACCAGCTGCGCTCGAGCTTGCGGGGCAAGACCCTGCGCAAGGTCGCTGCCGAAGCGGCTCGGTTTCGCCCTGACATGACGCGGCTCGCCAACCCGGTCCAGGTCACCAAGATCGCGTTGCGCAGTGTGGGTGCTCGCGTCGTAGCCCTCAATGGTGAGGTCGCCGCGCTCGATCGTCAGCTGGGCGCCCTGGTCGGTGCGACCGCGCCGCGCACCATGGCGTTGTTCGCGGTATCGACCCAGCACGCCGCCCAGCTGTTGGTCACCGCCGGCGGCAACCCGCACCGGCTGCGCTCTGAAGCCGCCTTCGCCGCACTCTGCGCCGCCAACCCCATCCCCGCCAGCAGCGGCAAGACCACCCGGCACCGGCTCAACCCCGCCGGAGACCGCGACGCCAACGCCACCTTGCACATGATCGCCGTGCTGCGGATGCGCTGGGACCCCGCCACCCGCGACTACGTCACCCGCCGCACCGAAGACGGCCTGTCCAAACGCGAGATCATCCGCTGCCTCAAGCGCTACATCGCCCGCCAGGCCTACCACGCCGTCACCGCCGACCTCGCCGAACCAGCGACCTGCGATGACACGCCTAAGCTCGCGCGTGTGTCCAGCGAACCCGTCGAGCTGATCGCTCTCGACGAACCGGCACAAGGCTTGATCAGCGCTCGAAGAAACGGCGAGCCGACCTTCACACATGTCCAAGGCATCGCAGACGCGATGATGGCTGCGCTCTCCCGCGGCGTCGACCGCGTCATCCCCAAGCAGCTCTACCCCGACCTGCGCGAGAGCCTCCCACCCGAACTCCCGCCATGGGTCAAAGTGCGCTGACCGGCAGCCTGCCCACCCAGCTCACCTTTCGATACACCGACCCCTTGACGATCTATAGGACCATCGCAAGACACTCTTCTAGTGCGTCGAGCCTGCGGGCTCACAGTTTCGCGCAAATGCCGAGATGTCCGTGCGTGCCCTACCCGGCGGCTAGGTGTGCTCGGATCATCTCCAGGTGCCCGAGGGGGAATGGATGGTCCACCCAGCGTCGCAGGTATTCGTCCTCCCCGTACTCGTCGAGCACCGCCTGCGCCCCGTCAGCGATCGCTACGGCCATCGCGCGCAGAGGCTGCCTCGTGTCGAAGATGACCACGCCCTTGTCGTCCGGCTCTCGTGAGTAGACGTCTCGGAACGCGAGCACGCGAGGATGCACGTCCGAGCCTGCGCGCTCAAAGACACCGATACTCGCCTGGCTCTTCCTCCCACGAGCACCGAGCCTCATCCGCGCCTTCGAGCACATCGCCGACAGCTTCGAGTAGCACTCCGAGGCATCTTCGAGGTAGGACGCGGTGATCGTCGCCGAGGAAGACCCGTCCGACACTCGCGCCTCGGCCCAACCCGTGCCCGTGAGGCGATAGGTGAACTCCACAGCATTGATCTTCGCATTGCAGCGGTAGGGGGCGAGGCCCGGTTGAAACCCTCGGACATGCCGCCGACCGTGCGCACCAGTCGATCGCTTTGTCAGCGTCGAAATAGAGAGCGAGATCGCTTTGGTCGCACGTAGAACGGCTCGATGTCCGTCAGCAGATGCTTGTCGCCGGTTGAAGGTCACGTCCACCGGGTGCGCCTGTGAGAAGTAGACGAGCGCTCGTCCGAGTTCATCGCTGACATCGGCCCGAGCATCCGAGGAACCGACGACGACGAGTAGGTAGCTCTGATCACCTGAGTCGGGGACGACCTTCCATCCTAGGAAAGCCGAGTCGACTGTCTCGTGAGCGTGAACAGGTCACCGAGAGCCTTCTCCATCCCCGAAGGCGTATGGGCAGGTCGGCCGACCAGCACATTCGTGGCTGCAGCGACAACGTGCGGCGTCATGGTTGCCGTCCCGGCCAGGAGTTGAGCGATCTCACCTGGAAGGAACTCTTTACCGTAGGCCGAATGCGGATTGAGGATCAAAGTCGACCCGCAAGTCAGCTCCCACAGATCCCTGCAGCGCAGAGCCAGGTATAGCGACTCGTAGTCGGGAACAGCCTGCAACGTCTCGTGCAGCCGGGCTTCGGAGGTGAAGAACGGTTGCACGCTCGTTCCATCAGCGTGTGTCAGTGGCGCGAGGGCAGCGGTCGAGCCCGCAGCAGCAATAGGGCCAGAACCGGAGTCCAGCACACCGCGAACGAGAACCTGCGCCTCGAGCAGCGCGGTCAAGAATTCTGGAGTCCGCGCAGAGTCGCTTGCTGCCGCCTCTAGCAGGACCTCCGCGTTGGCGGAGCTCACCGGACGAGTACCTCGACCACCCTCACAGCGCGGACTCTAACGCGCTCACCAAACGCACTCATCTGCCGCAGATGGCGAGTTGGCCGTGACAGCCTGAGTTGGCCCCACCGTGACGGCCTGAAGTGGCTCCACCCGGACGGCGCAGCGGACGTCGTTGTGACGGTCTGATTTGGCCCCACCGGCCGACACGCCGGGGCGGTTGTGACGGCTTGATCTGGGCCCACTTGACCGTGATCACCGACCGAGTGGTGATCACGGAAGGGGCCGAAGGTGGTGCGGTCGAGGGTGGAGTTGTTCGCCGCGATCAGACGCGATGCGCGGGTCGACGGGTTGTCGATCCGGGAGCTGGCAATCAAGCATCGGGTGCACCGGCGCACGGTGCGGCAGGCGTTGGCGAGCGCGATCCCGCCGCCGCGCAAGACTCCGACGCGGACCTCGCCGCGGCTGGCGCCTTTCAAGGCGGCGATCGACGACATGCTGCGCAGTGACCTGGACGCGCCGAAGAAGCAACGCCACACCGTGAGACGGGTCTTGGCGCGGCTAGTCGACGAGCACGACGCACAGGATCTGTCGTATTCGACGGTGCGCGACTACGTCCGCAAGCGGCGGCCGGAGATCGCCGCCGAGGCCGGCAGGCCGACCGAGGAGGGCTACGTCCCGCAGACCCATCCGCCGGGCCGCTGAGGGCGAGGTGGACTTCCACGACCTGTGGGTGATCCTGCGTGGCATCAAGACCAAGACCGCGCTGTTCACCATGCGGCTCTCGTTCTCCGGCCGGGCCGCGCACCGGGCCTCGCTGTCTCAGGGTCAGGAGGCGTTCCTGGAAAGCCACGTCTATGCCTTCGACCGGCTGGGCGGCGTGCCGCTCGAGCAGATCCGCTATGACAACCTCAAGCCGGCGGTGTCGCGGGTGCTGTTCGGCCGCACTCGGCAAGAGAACGAGCGGTGGGTGGCGTTCAAGTCGCACTACGGCTTCGACAGCTTCTACTGCCGCCCGGGTCACGAGGGCAGCCACGAGAAAGGCGGAGTCGAAGGTGAAGGCGGCCGGTTCCGCCGTAACCACTGCGTCCCGATGCCGGTGGTGGACTCGATCGAGGAACTCAACGAGCTGCTCGAAGCCTGGGACGACGCCGATGATGCCCGCCGGATCGGCAACCGGACCAACAGCGTGGGCACGGATTGGGCCTTCGAGAAGACACTGCTGCGCCCGCTGCCGGCCGAGCCGTTCGACACCGCGCTGACCCTGACGCCGCGTGTCGATCGGTATGCGCAGGTGATGGTGCGCTGCAACCAATACAGCGTGCCAGCGCGGTTCATCGGCCACCGGCTGCGGGTGAAGCTGTCCGCCTCGACGGTCACGGTCTTCGAGAAGACCACCGTGGTGGCACGTCATGAGCGGGCGATCGGCAAGGGCGTGAAGGTCCTGGAGCTGGACCATTACCTGGAGATCCTGCTGCGCAAGCCCGGCGCGCTGCCCGGTGCCACCGCTCTTGTGCAGGCCCGCGTCGCTGGCGCGTTCACGCCGACGCACGACGCGTTCTGGGCGGTCGCCCGCAAGGCGCTCGGCGACAGCGCCGGCACCCGGGCGCTGATCGAAGTACTGCTGCTGCACCGCCACCTCGAACACGCCGACGTGCTCGCCGGCATCACTGCCGCGCTCAGCGTCGGGTCGGTCAGCGCGGACGTGGTCGCGGTCGAGGCCCGCAAGACAGCGCAACGGCGCGGTATCCAGCCGACGCCGGTTGAGGCGACACCGCGCCGGCAGCAGGTCATCAGCCTCACCGAGCGTCGCCTAGCCGAGCTGCCGGGTGATGACCGGCCGCCGCCCACCGTCGACGCCTACGACGACCTGCTCGGCAAGGCCAGCTCATGAGCACCAGCACCGCCAAGAACACATCAGCCACCCGGCGCGGAGTCACCGAGCAAGCCGCCGTCGCCGCAATCGACTCCGGCACCCGCGTGCTACGGCTGCCCACCATCCGCGACCGCTTCGAAGAGATCGCGGCCGCCGCGCAACGCGAACAGCTGTCCTACCTGGGATTCCTCGCCGAGCTCGTCATGGCCGAGTGCGATGACCGGGACAAGCGCCGCGCCGCCCGCCGCATCCACGACGCCGGCTTCCCCCGCGACAAGCGCATCGAGGAGTTCGACTTCACCGCGAACCCGAACGTCAACCCGGCGATCATCCACCAGCTGGCCACCTGCGCCTGGGTCAAAGCCGGCCACCCACTCTGCCTGATCGGCGACAGCGGCACCGGCAAGTCGCACCTGTTAATCGGTCTGGGCACCGCAGCCGCCGAGGCCGGGCACCGGGTCCGCTACACCCTCGCCTCGAAACTGGTGAACGAACTGGTCGAGGCCGCCGACGACAGACAGCTGTCGAAGACGATCGCCCGCTACGGCCGCGTCGATCTGCTCTGTCTCGACGAGCTGGGCTACATAGAACTTGACCGGCGCGGCGCCGAGTTGCTGTTCCAAGTATTGACCGAGCGGGAAGAGCGCTCCGCGGTCGCGATCGCCTCCAACGAGCCGTTCTCCGGCTGGACCAAGACCTTCACCGACCCGCGGCTTTGCGCCGCGATTGTCGACCGCTTGACCTTCGCCGGCCAGATCATCGAGACCGGCACCGTCTCATACCGGCTCGCGCACGCCCGCGGCGCACGCAAGAACCAGCCGCGACACTGATCACGTGACAACTCCCGCCTTGCACACCGTCCGGGCATTCAACTGGGCTTGCTCCTGATCAGCGACCGCGGCACCGCTGACCTGCCCAACCAGCCCCCGCGCTCGCCGGATGTCGCGACCGCGACCCGGTCGGCACTTGCCTTAGCCGTCCGGCATGTCCAAGACACCGAGCTCGTCGAAGAGCCGGCGACGGTCACCGTCAACGTGTTCGTAGATGCCGAACCGGACGGAGCCACAGACTTCAACACAACCCTCGACCTCAGCACCGGCGTGCTCGAGGTCGGCGACGCCGAGGCAGTCGAACACCTCGAACTCGGTGCGGGACAGTGGGATCTCGCCCTCATCGCCCGACCAGCCGATCACCCCGACAACATCACGATCTGGCTAAGCCCAAACGAGCAGACCTCCGGGGCCAAATCGAGCCGTCACGCCGGGGCCAAGTCAGGTTGACATCGCCAGCGAGTGGCAGCCCGCCTTCATAAGATCGTGCCGTGGCCGGCAACTCACAGCTCAGCCGAGTCGCCGGACTGGCGGGCCGCATCAAGTACGGGCCACCCCAGCTCCTATACCGCAGCGTTCCCGCGCTCGGTCGCCGTGCCGACCGTCGGCGTGAGCAGCACTTCGCCGCCCTTGAGCAACGAGCGAGGCGCATCGGCCCCTGGACCGACGAGGACGGCCCGACCTTGTGGAAGTCACCCGCCCCACCTGCTCGATAGGTGACCCTCGACAGCGTCCGACGCGGGCAGCGAAACGCGCTCCTCCGCCGCGGCGGACGCGCGCTCGTGCCGATGAGCGGTCGACGCCTGCCGGGGCGACGTGCATTGGCGGACCCACATCGTCCACGGCCGCCGCTGTCGCTAAGCGTGCGCTGATGCCCGTACTTACCGGCGGGTTCGGCGGACGGGTCAGTCGATTCGCTCGGCGAGGGAGACGATGATCCCCTCTGGCCCGCGCACGGAGGCCATGCGCCACACGTGCTCGTACTCGCCGATGCCGCCGACCAGGCCGTAGCCGTCCTTTGCCAGCCGTTCGATGATCGCCTGCAGGTCATCCACTTCGAACGCCACGCTGCGCAGCCCCAGTTCGTTGGCCATGGCATCGGGCGATCCCGGTTCGTGGTTAGGCCGGATGAAGCTCGCCAGCTCGAGCCCGGCGCCTCCGTCGGGCGGCCGCAGCATGACGATCTCGGTACACGAGTCCGGTATGCCAATGACGGTGTCCAGGAACTCACCCTCTAGGAACGTGCGGCCCTCGACCTCGAAACCGAGCTCGACAAAGAACGCCGACACCGTGTCGAGGTCGGCGACCGTGACGCCGACGTGGTCGAAGCGTCGAATACGCGACATGCGACGCACCCTCTCGTGCTCATTCGTCGGTTCTTCAGCAGCGACGGGTCATTGCAGCTGCTCAGATTTTCCGATGGTCGCCGGGGCGGCACTTGTTCACCCCGGACCTGCCGCGCGCCCGTCGCGTTAGGAGCGTACCGATGTTCGCCCACGACAGCCCAACCTGCTGCCGAACTCAACCCGCGTTGACGTTGGGTAACAGACAGCGCGGGGCGTGCTTAGCGAGTGCCCCGACGCCCACATCGGAGAGCATTCGAGGGCGGGAACGTCGCGCATCGCCGCATCGCCGCATCGCCCGCACATGCCGCCGATAGTGCGGTCCGGTGCAGGTGTGCGGATGAGACGTCGCGTTGCCTGGGTATGCGGCGGCGGACAACATCCGCGTGTGCCTGCGCGTTGTCGGCACGTGAGGGGTGGCGTTGTTGTCGCGGCGATCTTCGGCGTCGGTCTGG
>WNGR01008447.1_pt1 | contig 18590 bp, 12 predicted proteins | sample 5407581 | NCBI WGS metagenome assembly WNGR01 (sample SAMN13153383, study PRJNA577476) | soil metagenome | isolation source: 80 cm soil or saprolite under Garry oak tree replicate 2 | place: USA:California | collected 2016-06-15 | reverse complement strand
GAAGGCCATCTCAACCCGATCCTCGCCGCCGAAATCCCCTCGCTCAAGAACGGCGGTCTCGCTGCCGACGCGAAATCGGTGGTATGGAAGCTCAAGCCCGGCGTCAAATGGCATGACGGCAAGCCGGTTACTGCCGACGACCTCGTCTTCAACTGGGAATATGCCACCGATCCCGCGACTGCGGCTGTGAGCGTCGGCTCTTACGCCGACATCAAGGTGGAAAAGGTCGATGACCTCACCATCCGTGTCCTGTTCAAGAATCCGACTCCGTTCTGGGCCAATGCATTCGTCGGCGCCTATGGCTGCATCATCCCGAAACATCTGTTTGCGGAGTACAAGGGCGGCAAGTCGCGCGAGGCGCCGAACAATCTCAAGCCCGTCGGCACCGGTCCCTACAAGTTCGTCGAGTTCAAGCCGGGCGACCTGATCCGCGGCGAAATCAACGCGGACTACCACATGGCCAACCGGCCCTATTTCGATTCGATCGAGCTGAAGGGCGGCGGTGACGCCGTCTCGGCGGCCCGCGCCATCATCCAGACCGGCGAATATGACTATGCCTGGAATATGCAGGTCGAGGACGAAGTGCTGCTGCGTCTCGAAAAGGGCGGCAAGGGCAAGACCATCTATGCGATCGGCGGCGATATCGAGTTCATCGCCGTCAACTTCACCGACCCCAACACCGAGGTCGACGGCGAGCGCTCGTCGCTGAAGACCAAGCATCCGATCCTGTCGGATCCGAAGGTGCGCCAAGCGCTCGCGCTGCTGGTCGACCGTGATTCCGTCAAGAAGGCGATCTACGGCCGCGCCGGCCGCACCACCGCGAACTACCTCAACGGCCCCGAGGAGTTCGTGTCCAAGAACACCAAATGGGAGTTCAGCGTCGAGAAGGCGGGCGCGCTGCTCGACGAGGTGGGCTGGAAAGTCGGCGCTGACGGCATCCGCGAGAAGGATGGCAAGAAGCTGAAGCTCTTGTACCAGACCTCGATCAACGGGCCGCGGCAGAAGACCCAGGCGATCGTCAAGCAGGCCTGCCAGAAGGCCGGCATCGACATGGAGTTGAAATCGGTCGTCGCCTCCGTGTTCTTCTCCTCCGATGTCGCCAACCCCGACACTTACGCCCACTTCTATGCCGACATCGAGATGTTCCAGATCCCGATGGCGCAGCCCGATCCGGCCTTGGCCATGCGCCGCTATCACTCGCGCTATGTCGCCACCAAGGAGAACAAGTGGCAGGGCCAGAATTTTCCGCGCTGGATGAACAAGGACTATGATGCAGCGATCGATGCCGCCGAGAACGAGATCGATCCGCTCAAGCGCGCCGACCTCTACATCAAATGCAACGATTTGATGTGGCAGGACAACGTGATGATTCCGGTGATGCATCGCGTCAAGGTGGGCGCGGCGTCCACCACGCTGCATCCGGTGGTCAGCGGCTGGGCCAACGACCTGGATAATCTCCAGGACTGGTATCGGGAGGCCTGAGGACGGTCGTTCAAGCGGATTGTTCTCATGAGTCAATACATCCTGCGCCGTCTGATGATCGCGATTCCGAGCCTTCTTGGGATTTCGCTCGTCCTGTTCGTCGTCCTGGCGCTCGCGCCTGGCGACCCGTTCAGCGAGCTCGCGACCAATCCGAACGTGCCGCCCGAAGTGCAACAGGCGCTTCGGGCCAAGTTCGGTCTCGACGATCCGATCTACCTTCGCTACCTGAGCTGGCTCTCCGCCATGGCGCGTGGCGATTGGGGCTTTTCCTTCGTCAGCCGGATGAACGTCGACACGCTGATCCTCCAGCGCCTGCCGGCCACGCTCTATGTGGTTGGCTCGTCGCAGTTGCTGGCCCTGTTGATCGCCATCCCGGTCGGCGTCTATGCAGCCACGAGGCCCTATTCGATCTTCGACCAGGTCGCCAACACCTTCGCCTTCATCGGCTTCTCGCTGCCGACCTTCTTCACCGGCATCCTGTTTATCCTGATCTTCTCGGTGAAGCTGGACTGGCTGCCCTTCGTCTACACCACCGACATCAAGGCGACTGGCATTCATTGGGTGATCGAGCAGGTGCGCCAGGCCATCATGCCGGTGATGGTGCTCGGCCTGTTCCAGGCGGCCTCGATGACCCGCTTCGTGCGCTCGGCGATGCTCGACGTGATCCGCCTCGACTATGTCACCACGGCGCGCGCCAAGGGGCTTGGCCAGCGTATCGTCATCATCAAGCACGTGATGCGCAACGCCATGATTCCGGTGGTCACGCTGGTTGCGCTCCAGATGCCGGCGGTGTTCGGCGGCGCCATCGTCACCGAGCAGATCTTCCGCATTCCCGGCATCGGATCGCTGCTGATTTCCTCCATCCTCGCCAACGACACGCCGGTCATCATGTCCGTGACCTTCGTGTTCGCGTGTCTCGTGGTGCTGTTCAACCTGATCGCAGATGTCCTTTATGGCTGGCTTGACCCTCGCATCTCCTTCCGCTGAGCGGCGGACCTATTCGCCCTGGCGGGAAACCTGGCGGCGCTACCGCCGGCACCGGCCGGCCGTGGTCAGCGCCTTTCTGCTGCTGATCTTGATCGCGGCGGTGTTGCTCGGCCCCTTCCTCTGGCGCGTCTCCATCAACGACATCGATGTAGTGGCGGGCATGCAGGGTCCCTCGCTCGCCCATCCCTTCGGCACCGACGATCTCGGGCAGGATATCCTCGCCCGCATGATCTATGGCGGACGCATCTCGCTCGCGGTCGGGCTGGCGGCGATGCTGGTCTCGGTGCTTGTCGGCACGTTGATCGGTGCGGTCGCCGGCATGTCGCGCGGCGCGATCGGCCACGTCCTGATGTGGATGACCGACCTGTTCCTGTCGCTGCCGCAACTGCCGCTGCTGCTGCTGCTCATCTATCTCTTCCGTGACGGCCTCAAGGCCGCGTTCGGTCCCGAAGGCGGCATCTTCATCCTGATCGTGCTCGTGATCGGCGGGTTGCGCTGGATGCCGGTGGCGCGGCTCGTGCGTGCGCAGTTCCTGTCGATCCGCGAAAAGGAGTTCGTCGAAGCCGCGCGTGCGCTCGGCGCGAGCCAGGTGCGGCAGGTCGTGCGGCATATTCTGCCGAATGCGGTCGGTCCCGTGATAATCGCGGGTACGATCGACGTCGCCGCCGCCATCATTGCGGAGTCGACGTTGTCGTTTCTCGGCCTCGGCTTCCCGCCGGATACCCCGACCTGGGGGCGCATCCTCTATGACGCCAAGGATTTCCTCGACATCGGCCCGCACTGGGCGCTGTTCCCCGGCGCCGCCATCTTCATTGCGGTGGTCGCGATCAATTTCATTGGCGACGGCCTGCGCGACGCGCTCGATGCGCGAAAGGTGATCTGATGCTGCCCTTGCTCCAGATCAAGGGCCTGAAAACCCACTTCTCCACCGACGACGGCATCCTTCAGGCTGTCGATGGCGTCGATATCTCCATCAACCGGGGCGAAACGCTCTGCGTCGTCGGCGAATCCGGTTGCGGCAAGACCGTCACCGCGATGTCGATCCTGAAGCTGATCGCGATGCCGCCGGGCCGCATCGCGGCCGGCGAGATCATCTTCGAGGGCCGCGATCTGGTGCCCCTGACGAGCAGCCAGCTCGACGAGATCAGGGCCAAGGAGATCGGCTTCATCTTCCAGGAGCCGATGACCTCGCTCAACCCGGTGCTCACGGTCGGCGAGCAGATCGCCGAGAGCCTGCGTCGCCATGAGAACGTCACCAGAAAGCAGGCGCTCGAGCGCACCATCGAGATGCTGAAGCTGGTGCAGATCCCCAATGCCGAAGGCCGCGTGCACAATTATCCGCACCAATTCTCCGGCGGCATGCGCCAGCGCGTGATGATCGCGATGGCGCTCGCCTGCAAGCCCAAGCTGATCATCGCCGACGAACCCACCACCGCGCTCGACGTCACCATCCAGGCGCAAATCCTCGACCTCTTGCAGGACATGAAGGAACGCTTCGGCATGGCGGTGATGCTGATCACCCATGCCATGGGCGTCGTCGCCGAAACGGCGCAACGTGTCGTCGTGATGTATGCCGGCAAGGTGGTGGAGGAGGCGTTGGTCGATGACCTCTTCGGTGCTCCCGGTCATCCCTATACCCAGGGCCTGATCCGCTCGATCCCGCGCATCGATCTCGACAGCGCGCACAAGACGCGGCTCGAGACGATCGGCGGCTCGGTGCCGATCCTGATCAATCCGCCGGTCGGCTGCCGCTTTGCGGCGCGCTGCCGCCACGCCATGAACGTCTGCACCGAGAAGGAGCCGCTGTTGCGCGAGATCGCGCCCGGCCACCGCATGGCATGTCACTTGGGAGATTCGCATCTGGGAGACGCGGCATGAGCGAACCCTTGCTGCGCGTCTCCAACCTGAAGAAACATTTCCCGGTGCTCGGCGGATTGCTGTCGCGCCAGGTCGGCACCGTCTATGCGGTCGATGGCGTGTCGTTCTCGGTCAATCGCGGCGAGACGCTTGGCCTTGTCGGCGAATCCGGCTGCGGCAAGTCGACGACGGGACGTTGTGTGCTCCGCCTGATCGAGCCGACCGACGGCGAAGTCGAATTCGACGGCCAGGATGTACGCCAGCTCGGCGGCAACGATCTACGCGCGATGCGGCGGAACATGCAGCTCGTGTTCCAGGACCCCTTCGCCTCGCTCAATCCGCGCATGACGGTCGGGGCGATCCTCGGGGAAGCGCTCGTCATCCACAAGCTCGGCTCGTCGGCCAAAGAGCGTGAGGAACGGGTCGCGAGCTTGCTGGTGAAGGTCGGGCTCAAAGCCGAGCACATGCGCCGCTATCCGCACGAGTTCTCCGGAGGCCAGCGCCAGCGCATCGTGATCGCGCGCGCGCTTGCGGTCGAACCAAAACTGATCGTCTGCGACGAGCCGGTGTCCGCGCTCGACGTCTCGATCCAGGCGCAGGTCATCAACCTTCTGGAAGATCTCCAGGCCGAGCTGAATCTCACCTATCTCTTCGTCGCGCACGACCTCTCGGTGGTCGAGCACATCTCCGACCGCGTCGCGGTGATGTATCTCGGCCGCATCGTCGAGCTTGCCAAGGCGAGCGACCTCTATCGCAATCCGCAGCATCCCTATACCAAGGCGCTGCTCTCCGCCGTGCCGGTGCCGGATCCCAAGCTCAAGCGCAACCGCATTCGCCTCAAGGGCGACGTGCCGAGCCCGATGAAGCCACCAGCAGGCTGCCACTTCCACACCCGCTGCCCGATCGCCCAGCCGCGCTGCTCGGAGAGCGCACCGGAACTGAAGGAGGGGGCGGGCGGACACTTTGTCGCCTGTCATCTCGCCTGAGGTCGGGCGAGGCGAAACGCTCTCATACTTCCTTGCGCAGGCCGTGCTCCGAAAGGGCCTGCCTGAAAGCCTGTACCGACGTGTGGTGGTGCGCGAACAGGCCCGCCTGCTGCGCGCCGGCGACGTTTGCGGCGAGGTCGTCGACGAACAGGACAGTTTGCGGCGTCGCCTGTAGCTCCGACAGGCAAAGGCGATAGCAGAGCGGGTCCGGCTTCGCCGCCTTGAACTGGGCCGAGGTGTAGATTCTGGACCCGAACAACGGACGCAATTCCGGCAGCAGCGTGTCGATATGATCGGCGACCAGCGTGGTGTTGTTGGTCAGGACGGCAATATCGACGGTTTCGCGCAGATGCCCGGCAATCTCCAGCATGGCGCGATCGGCCTTCATCGAACGGCGCCGCGCCTCCACCCATTCATCGAGCGACAGCGGATAGCCGATGCGTTCGCCAAAGCCCCGCAAATAGTCCGCGGCATCGAGCGCGCCGGAATCGCCGAGAAGTTCAAATCCGGTCTCCCATATCGCCGCGTGGACGGACTCGCTGGTGGCCCCGGCAAGTTCGGCAAGACATGCGACACGCTTTCCCCTGTCGTAATCGCAGAGGACATTGTCCATGTCGAAGAGGACAAGCTTGATCCCGTTAGGCACAGCAGCACTCTCGGCCTGGCCGAAGCATCCGGCCGTCATCACGGTCATATCCCACCGGAACGCAGGCGACAAACCCGGGTGCAAGGGCCGAACGCTGCGATGCCGATGTCGAGCGCAGCGGCTTCACGGCTATGAGGTGCGGCGGCGAGCTAGCTGATGCAGCACCGTGTCGACAGCCGGGACCGCTCCGGTCTCGCGAAGCCACGTGTCGGCCAGTTCCCTCAGCTCGCCCGGTGTCAGGCCGAATTTGCGGCGGAATGCGCGGATGAAGGTGGAGTCGCTGCTGAACCGCATGCTGACGGCCAGGTCGATCAGCCGCTTGTCCTGCGCTGCCGGGGATAACAGCTGCCGAAAGGCAAGATTGAGCCGCTGCTCTCTCACGTAATGGGCAAGCCCGCCATCCGCCTCGAACAGCCGGTAGAGGCTCGCGCGTGAGATCTGGAAGTGGCGGCAAAGCTCGCTTACGGCGAGCGCGTCGGTCTCGAGATTGTCCGCGATACGCCGCTTGATCATCGCAAGATAAAGATGCCGCTCGGCTCGTTCGACACCCTCGGCGATGTCGGCCGTGCCGCCGGCGGCCGCGGCAACGATGTCGGCGATGGCTTCGATCGTGGCCTCGACACTGCCCGTCTCAGGCACGGGTGGCAGTTCAAGCGTCGCGTAATGGTCGGCGATCAGACGCGCGTGAGGGTGGTCTGACGGCAACAAGGTTGCCGTTGCCGAATCCGGATGTGCGAGCCGCGGCGCCAGCATGGAGCGTTGCAGGATGATCGCCACCAGACGGGTGCGGCCTCCGGCGGCGCGCAGCATGGTCCGGTTTGGTTGCGCCATGTCGAGCAGGCAGATGTCGCCGGGCCTCAACGTCACCTTGCGCCGCCCGGAGCTGAACCGCATCTCACCTTCGACGCAGAGGGTGATATGATAATGGTCGAGGCCGCCGCGCGCGATGTGCGCCGGCGTCCGGTCGTATTCGACGTCAGTGACGCGCGAATCGACCAGCAAGGCATTGCCGGCCATCTTCGTCGCGGTGGTGAGGTGGAAATCATCCTCTGTGGTGAGCGGAATGACATCGCAGACTTCGGCGGTAGCCGCCTGCAACTGCCGCAGCGCGCCCGGTCCGCGCTCGGGGTCGTTCGCCAGGATGCTCTCGTTCACCGTCGTCTCGTCCGTATCATGCCTCGACGAGGCAGGACCGCATGGACTCGATATTCGAAGACCGACGGCACACCAGCATCACCCCAGCATGTAACCATTTGGAAATGAGTGTGCAAGCGACGTCGGCAAGGTCGTCCGACGGATTTGGCGCAGGTCGCCCGGAATCCGCACCGATTTTATTGCTCTGAGACGTAGGGCACATCATGCGACGAGCCGGCCTGCTATAGGTCCCTTCGCTGATGGAATGCCGGCGCCGCCACGTTGGGGGATGCGCCGCCCGGAATGGGGTACCGTGTGCGGTTGGAAGTGGGAATGAAAGGCGCGGGTGGTTCGCAGTCGCGCCGGCGCACCCGGAAAGTGCGAGCTTGGCGGGTACTCGTGGCCGCGGTCCTGCCGTACCTCGGCGCGACCTCGGCCAGCCGGGCGCAGATCGACAATTACGGGATTTGGACCGCAATCAACAGCGCGCCCGGGCAGGCGGTTGAATTCGATACGCTGACCAACGCTCCGATCGGATCGGCCATTGCGACGGGCACATCTCCCCAGAACGCCGTGTTCTCGCCTGATGGCCGTTTCGCCTATGTCGCCGCATTCGCTCAGCGCGGATGGCTCGAGCCTTTACGTGACATCCGTAACAGGCAATGCGGTCACGGTCATCTCGACCGCGACCAATCACGTGGTCGGCTCACCCATTGCGGTAGGTACAAGTCCCAGCGGGATTGCGGTCTCGTCGGACGGAACTCGCGTCTATGTCACCAATGAAGGCTCCGCGAGCGTCTCGATCATCGATGCCGCGTCGAAAGCTGTGATAGGCACGATCGCGGTCGGAAACTCACCTTACGGTATCACCCTGTCGCCTGACGGCAGCAGGCTTTACGTCGCCAATCAAACCAGCAGTTCCGTCTCGGTGATCGATACGGGATCGCAATCGGTCGTCGCGACCATTCCGGTCACCGGATCGCCCTTGAGCGTTGCGGTCAGTCCCGACGGGTCACGGATCTATGTGACCAACCAGTCCAGTCAGCTCACGGTCATCAATGCGACGACGAGCACCGTGATCGCAACCGTGGCTTTGCCAAGCTACGGCATCGGGGTAACTGTAACGCCCGACGGTAGCCGCGCATACATCACGACCGGGGCTGGATTCTATGTGCTGGATACCGCGACCAACACGATTGTAACCTCGGCATCCGTTCCCATTGTGGACAACGGCAATATCGGTACCGCGTTTCTCGGCCCGAACGTCATCGTCGCGGCGGGTGGGGCGCTCTCGGTGGCCAGCGATTCGGCGCTGGGCTTCGGGCAATACATCAATTTCAATGGCGGCACGCTGCAGTTCACTGGCGCTTTCAACAGCGCGCGGACGATCTCGCTGCTGGCCGGCGGCGGTACGTTCGACACCAACGGCTTCAATGCGACGTTGTCGGGCCAGATCATCAATACGGGATCGTTGACAAAGACGGGGCTGGGCACGCTGACGCTGACGGGCGCCAACACCTATACCGGCGGCACCATCATCAACGGCGGTACGCTCGCCCTGAGCGGCGCCGGCACGCTGGGCGACGTCGGCGGATCGACGATCGTCAACAGCGGCGCCACGCTCGACCTGGGTGGCACGACGCAAACCCAGAGCGCGGTTGGGCTCAATGGCGGTATGATCCGCAACGGCAACCTGAACGCGCCCATCACGTCCACCGGCGGCCTCCTCAACGGCATCGGCGGCACCGCGAGCCTGACGACGACCGCCGGCCTGACAATGCTGCTCGGCATCAACGGCTATACCGGTGCGACCACCGTGAACGGTGGCGTGTTGGACGTCGAGGGAACGATCACCGGCACTTCGGCGGTGACGGTGAATTCCGGCGGCGTGCTGACGGGGGCTGGCACCATCGATCCGCTGACGGTGGCGATTGCTAGCGGTGGCACATTCGCGCCGGGCAACGGCACGCCGGGCAGCTCGACAAGTATCATCGGCAATCTCGCCTTGCAATCGGGTGCGATCTATCAAGTCCAGGTCAATCCGTCGACGGCGTCTTATGCGAACATCACGGGAAGCGCGACGCTCGGTGGCGCCACCGTCAATGCGGTGTTCGCGGCCGGCAGCTACATCGAGAAAAGGTACACGATCCTCAGCGCGAGCGGCGGCATCTCCGGCACCTTTGCTTCGGCGGTCGCGAGCAGCAATCTGCCGGCGAACTTCAAGACCGATCTCGGCTACGACGCAAACGCAAACAACGTCTATCTGAATCTGTCCCTTGCCTTCGTCCCGTCGTCGAATTCCGGTCTGAACGGCAATCAGCAGGCGGTGGCGAACACGCTGGTCAATTCCTTCAACGTCAATGGCGGCATCCCGCTGGTCTATGGCGGCATGACGGCATCAGGCCTGACGCAAGCCTCCGGCGAATCCGGAACGGGTTCACAGCAGACAACATTCAACGCCATGGGCCAGTTCGTGGGCCTGCTCACCGATCCTCTCGCGCAACGGGACGGCGGGCCGGGCTCGACGAGCGGCGCGGCCGGTTTTGCCGAGGAGGATCAGTCAAGCGCGTACGCCGCACGCAAGCGCACCGATGCATTTGCCATGGTCACCAAGGCGCCGCCGCAGATGTTCGCGCTGCGCTGGAGCGTGTGGGCCGCGGGCTTCGGCGGCTCGCAATCGACTTATGGCAGCGCGGTCGCCGGCTCGAACGACACGACGAGCCGCATTGCGGGCACGGCGGTCGGCGCGGACTATCTGCTCTCGCCGAACACGCTGCTCGGCTTCGCGCTCGCTGGCGGGGGCACCAGCTTTGGCGTGAACGGTCTCGGCTCCGGCCGCTCCGACCTGTTCCAGGCCGGCGCCTATCTGCGTCACGCCAACGGACCGGCGTATATCTCGGCCGCGCTGGCCTACGGTTGGCAGGACGTCACCACCGATCGCACGGTCACCATCGCCGGCGCCGATCGCCTCCGCGCCGAGTTCGATGCCAATGCGTGGTCGGGCCGCCTCGAAGGCGGTTACCGTTTTGTCGCGCCGTGGATCGGCGGGATCGGCATCACGCCCTATGGTGCGGCACAGTTCACGACGCTCGACCTGCCGGCCTATGCCGAGCAGGTCGTCTCCGGCGCCGCCGCGTTCGCCTTGAGCTACGCCGCCAAGAGCGTCACGGATACGCGCAGCGAGCTTGGCCTGCGCAGCGACAAATCCTTCGCGGTCCAGGATGGCGTGCTGACGCTGCGTGGCCGCTTTGCGTGGGCGCATGATTTCAATCCGGATCGTTCGATTGCGGCGACTTTCCTGGCGCTGCCCGGCGCAAGCTTCGTCGTCAATGGTGCGGCGCAGGCGCGCGAATCCGCTCTCACCTCCGCATCGCTGGAGATGAAATGGCTGAGCGGCTGGTCGACGGCGGCGACGTTCGAAGGCGAGTTCTCGAACGTCACCCGCAGCTACGCAGGGAAGGGCAGCGTGCGCTACGCCTGGTAGCTCGGCGACTTCGTCACGCGCTTTTCGCGGGCCAGGCGACGACCTGGCCCGATATCACCAGCCGGTCGCGGCCGCTGTCCTTGGCGGCGTAGAGCGCGCGGTCGGCGGCTGCCACCAGCGCGCTACAGTCGGTCGTGGTCTGGGATGGAAACCCCGTCGCGGCGCCCACGCTCACCGTGATGAGCCGTGACGGCAGATTCTGCACATGCAGCATGGCGAGGTCGCGCAACGCGCCGCGAATCTCTTCGCCGACTTCGGCGCAGCCATCCGCTCCGGTGTTCGGCAACAGCATGGCGAATTCCTCGCCGCCGTAGCGCGCCGCAAGGTCGGCCGGGCGCTTCGCGTGGGCGGACAGGATCCGGCCCAGCGCGCGTAGGCAGCCGTCGCCCGCCAGATGCCCGTAATGATCGTTGAACGACTTGAAATGATCGACGTCGATCAAGAGTAGCGAGAGCTGCGTGCCATCGCGTCGAGCGCGCGCCCATTCGTCCGCGAGGCGCTCATCGAATGCGCGCCGGTTGGCGAGCCCGGTGAGCCCGTCGGTCGCCGCGAGCGAGGTGAGCTTGTCCTGCAAGTCCTTCTGCTCGGTCATGTCGCGTACGACCGCGACGACGCCGTCAATCTCGCCGCTGTCGGAGGCCCGGGTCACGTGCAGGGCCGCCTCGACCCAGATCTCGCCCTTCTCGCGATGGCGCTGGCGGTAGACGAACCTCGCCTCCTCGGCCTCGCCGTTCTTCAGTGCGGCAATGGCCTGCTCGACCCGTTCCATGTCCTCCGCGTGGATGCCGGCCACGGCCGATGTGCCCACAAGTTCGTCGGGAGACCAGCCGATGATGCGCGCGCACGACGGGGAGACGTAGAGCAGCCGGTCATCCAGCCCGATCCGCGTCACCATATCGCTGGATTGCTCGGCGAGCAGGCGAAAATGGGCTTCGTTGGCGGCCAAGGCCTGTGCCATGCGCTGCCGCTGCGAGAGCTGGCGGACCAGGTAGAAGCCGATCACCCCGATCAGCAGGACGAGGCCGAGGACGACGGTCACGCGTACGGCCGCCGCACGGCGCCAGGGCGCCAGCACGTCATCCTGCGACTTGCTTGCGAGCACCATCAGGGGATAGCGGCTGCTGCGCTGGTAGTAGCTCAGCCGCTGCACGTTATCGAGCGGCGACTTGAAATAGTAGACAGCCGCGGCCGGCCGGCTTTCCCATTGCTTGAACAACGGTGCATTGGACAGGTCGCGTCCGACGAAGGCGCCGCTCTCGTCGCGGCTGCGCGCCAGCATGATGCCGTCATTGTTCAGCAGCGACGCCGAGCCGTTTGGCCCGACGTCGAAGCGCTCGTAGAATTTGACGAAATAGTTGACGTCGATCGTGAGCAGGACGACGCCGGCGAAGCTGCCGTCGGGATGGTTGATCCGGCGCGACGCAGTGATGATCCACTGGCCGCCGGCGCGGCTCCTCACGGGCCGCCCGATCAGCGTGTCGCGATCCGGCGAGTGGCGATGACGCTGGAAATATCCGCGGTCGCTGTTGTTGAGCATGGAGAAATCGACCTGCTCGGTCGTGGCAAGCCAGTGGCCAGTCTCGTCATAGACGAAGATGCCGCGAATGCGGTCCGATGATTTGCGGGTCGGCAGATAGTTCTGGAGCTTTGCGATCGTGTCCGGACCCGTTCCATCGAGCTCGAGCCGATGCACCAGGCCGATTAGGACCGTATCGACGAGCTCGAACGTGTCGTCCGCATGCTGGACCAGCGACTGCGCGACATTGGCCACGTCGATTTCGGCATTCTTGAGCTCGGTGTTGCGGGTCTCCCATTCGCGCCAACCGCTCAGGCCGAGGATGGCGGCGCAAATCAGCATGACAAATGCCGCCGCCCAGAGCGGAAGACGCGTCTTGCCGAGTTCGCGGCTCGTGACCATCCGGCTTGCTCCATTCCGGCGCAAACCTCTCACTTTGGCCTTAACGGCTTGTTGCATCATCCGCGCTGATTGTGCGAACCCGTATTCGGCCGGACGCAACCGTCGACATTTCGACGGGTTACCGTCGGAGGATGTTAACCACGCGGGTCCGCACCCGTTTCGCCCGGCGCTTCTGCCTCACCCTTCCAGCGTGAAGCCGACGCGGAGCGTCACCTGGTAGTGGCGCACCGTGCCGTTTTCGATGTGGCCGCGCGTCTGCACGACCTCGAACCATTTCATCTCGCGAACGGATTTGGCGGCGCGGCTGACCGCATTCTTGATCGCATCCTCGATCGAATTCTCGGACGATCCGACCAGTTCCAGGATCTTGTAGACGTGATCCTTCTCGGCTGTGGGCATGGTGAGCTCCCTCGGTTGCGCTGCGGCACACGTCGCCGCGTGGCCTCCCAACTGAACGAGCGCCAGCCTTTCCGGTTCCGTCATCCACCATGGCCCGCATGCGCCACCCCCGTAATCACTCCGGGGCAGGTGCCGGACATGCGCGAAGTTATGCGGGCTCGCCGTGCAGGCGGACCGCCGCAGGCTTGGCGTCACGCAGCAGAAACCACAGCAGCATCGCGAGCACGGCCATGAGCGCGAATCCGCCGACGGCCGGCGTCATGTAGCGCTGCAAGTCGCTGGCGCTGACGTTCTCCGCGGCCAGCCGCGCCGATTGCAGCGGCCCGTAGGCGTTGGCTAGCAGGATGAGCCCATAGATCGCGCCGCGTTCGCGCGGGCTCGCCAGGGTGGCAAGGTCGGGAAGCAGCAGTGCGAGGCCAATTCCCACGATCGGCAGGTCGTAGTCGTAGGCGTAGGGGCTGATCATCACGGAGGCGACCGCGGCGACGCCGAGCGCGAAGCGGGGAGACGGTCCGCGCGCGACGGCGAGTGCGACAGCGACGAGCGCGAGACCTGCCATTGCCATCTGCCCCCAGAACGCCCCGGCAGCGGGGACGCCGGCCTTGTACAGTGCTGCATATGCCGAGATCATCCGAAACAGCTGATACCGGCCCTCCTCCAGATAGCCTGCGGCTTCCCTGAGTCCGCCGAGCCACGCGATCCAGATCTGCGCACCGAAGACGAGCGTGCAGACAAGCGAGGTCGCGACCACCACCGCCGCAGCCGTCAGGACCGCCGTCCAGCGGCGCGTCAACAGCATGTAGATGCCCGCTGCAATTGCCAAATGAGGCTTGATGACCATCACACCGAGCGCGATGCCGGCAAGCGCCGGACGCCGTTCCGCGTTGATGCAGACCAGCCCGATCAGCGCGCCCGTCAGAAAGCCGTTCTGGCCGCAGGCGATCGTGATTCCGATAGCCGGGAAAAAGATGACGAGCACCTGCGCGAAGTTGTTTCCCGCGATGGCGCGAAGCGTCATCAGATAGGCTGCGAGCGTGACCGTCGTGAAGAGAAAATAGGCGGCCCAGCCCGGCAGGAATGCGAAGGGCGCGAGAAGCAGGTCGAATTGCGGTGGGTAGGTCCAGGGCATGACGCCGGTCGGGCCGCCGGCCGCCGCGAGCTGCATCTTCAGGAACAACGAGAACTGGTAGGTCAGGTCGAGATCGCCAAGCCAGATCCGTTGCGCGACAATATGGAAGGCAGCAAAATCAGCGGTCTGGCTGCCGTACCAAAGGCCCCCTTCGAAGAACCGGAAGGCCTTGAAGACGAGCATGGCCGCCAGCAGCGTGAGAATGACGCAGACATAGATCGTCCGCTTCCGCGGCGAGGCTTGAATCTGCTCCAGCGTTGCGGTGAGCATGAGAATAAAACGACCTAGCCCAATTTGACAGAGGATCGAAGAACGGAAAGCGCCGTCGCGCATGGGGCTGAGCTTGCCGCCTGAGGCTTAACGGACGGTAACGGGTCGTCCATGCACCCTGGAAACGTGGTACCCCGGACCAGTGAGCCCAGGCGCTCATCGTCGTTAACGAAATGCTGACGCAAATGGTCAGGCATGCCTTGGCGGAAATCCGCGATTAAACTCTTGATTGTATCGGGTGAGGTGGACGAGGGCCGGCAGTCATGGGTTCGGCTTTGAGCCCCGGGAGAGCTCCGTGACGGTTGCCGTGAATCATTGCGATCGCCTGAACCAGACAGGCGGGTTGTCGTCCGCGGGCTCCGGCGTCCGCGTGTGGACACGTCCCTCAACTGTGGCCGTGCTGATTTGGTTGTGGCTGTTTGCGGCGGAGTTCGTCGCGAGCCTGGCGCAGTGCGACTTCAGGTTCGTTTTCACGCTGGACGATGCGTATATCCATCTCGCGGTTGCCGACCAAATTCTCTCCGGCGGATATGGTGTCAACGCCGGCGAGTATTCATCGCCAAGCTCCTCGATCATCTGGCCGTATTTTCTCGCGCTGACCGAAGCGCTGCATCTTGGCGCATTCGGCGCGCTGCTGATCAACGGCGCTGCCGCATGTGCGACGGTGTTTGCTCTCCTGCGTTCTCTGGAAGAGAGCGGGCTGTTCGATGACGCAAGCGACCGTCCGTTCGGCTATCTGATCGCACTGATCCTCATATTCAACGTCAGCGCCGTGGCGCTGCCCATGACCGGCATGGAACACAGCGTTCACGTGTGGGCGTCGATCGTAACCTTTGTCGGCCTGGTCGCCGCGGCTCGCGGACGCACGCCAACGTCGCTGCACTTTATCGCTCTGGTGCTGCTTCCCCTGATCCGGTTCGAAGGGGCCGCGTTTGCCTGTGCGGCAATTGCCGGCTTCGCGCTGCTCGGCCAGCGGCGGTTTGCCGCCAGCGCCGCGCTCGTCATCATCATTAGCCTGTCTGGCTATTTCGCGCTGATGGCGTCGCGCGGCCTTCCACTGCTGCCGAGTTCTGTCCTGCTGAAAGGCTATCTCGCGAATCTCGATGAGTCCGCGAGCAATTTGCCCGCAATTGTCAAAAACATGATGCGGAGCATAACGAGTTCCTATGGCCTGCGGCTCATTCTGCTCGGCCTTGCGCTAGCCGGCTGCGCCTCCTGGCTGCGCGCCGACCGCAAGGTGCTGGTCGTCTGTCTGACCGTTCTCGCAGCCATCGGTGCGCATCTGGTGTTCGGTCAATATGGCTGGTTCAACCGGTATGAGGTCTACATCATGGCGCTAGCGGCGGCCGCGTTGCTTTGGGGCGTCGCGCAGGTCAGGCCGTGCTTGCCTGCGTTGCAGTGGTCCCTCACGAAAGTCGCGCTGGTCCTTGGGCTCGGCGTTGCTGCAATGCCTTACGCGACGACCGCGCTGGTCACGCCGCTCGCTGCGAGCGATATCTACGAGCAGCAATACCAGATGGCTCGTTTCGCCCAATCGTTCTACAGGCGCGCGGTTGCGGTCAACGATCTCGGGCTGGTCGCCTACGGCAACAACAACTACGCGCTGGATCTCTGGGGTCTTGGTTCGGAACAGGTGCGGAAGGCAAGGACCGCTGGGCAGTATGGACCTGCGGAAATGGCAGCTCTTGCCAGCGATCACGGCGTCGGCCTGGTGATGATCTACGATGCCTGGTTTCCGAAAGGTGTGCCGTCGACCTGGACCAAGGTCGCCGTGCTGCGAACGACGACCGTGACCCTGTCGCAACGAGACGTCGCCTTCTACCGCACGCCATTGGCCGACGCGGCGGAGGTGACTTCAGCGCTTGAGGCATTCAAGGCGACCATTCCGCCGCGGGACAGGCTGGACATCATCGCGCCGTAACCATCGCTCTTGCCCGGTCGAAGAGGGGCGAGTTATCCTCGCCTCGTTTCCTGGCATGTACGATGTGCGGTGATGATCGACCGTTGGACGAGGAGCGCTTTGGTCGCGATCGGGTTGCTCGTAGCGACGGCGCCGGGCGTCGCGCAGGACGATCTCGATGGCGCGCCAGTCAGCATTTCCCTGCAAGTGACGACCGATCCGTCCACGATCGAATGCCGCAAGCTCGAGACGGTCAATCCGGCCTCGCTGGTCTTCCTGCCGCTGCGCCGGACTTTTAACGAGGATTTCGACGAGCATCCGCTGGCGAGCGGACGCTGGGTGCCGCATTACGCGGGCGGCGCCGCATGGCCGGAAGCGCGCTACTGGGGCGGTGATGGCTCGGACTTCAAGCGCAAGACCGGTTCCAATGGCGAGCAGCAGATCTACGTTGATCCGCGTTATGCGGGCCGCGCCACGACACCGCTCGGGCTCGATCCGTTCAGGGTGAAGGACGGCGTGCTGTCGATCGTCGCGAGCCGCACGCCGCCGGACCTGAAGCCCGTGCTGTTCAACAACGAATACATCTCGGGCATCCTGACCACGCAGGGCATTTTTTCGCAAAAGCACGGTTATTTCGAGATCCGCGCCAAGATCCCGGTCGGTCACGCGGTGTGGCCGGCGTTCTGGATGCTGGCGGATGACGGTGGCTGGCCGCCGGAGGTCGACGTGCTGGAGGGCCGCGGCGAGCGGCCGGGCGACATGGTGATGACCACGCATTGGCGGATTCCATCGACCCAGAAGATCCAGTCCTGCGGCTTCGATTTTGCGGTCGGCGACGCGTCGGGCACATTCCACAATTACGGCGTGCTGTGGGAGGAGGATCGCCTGGTCTATTTCATCGACCGCAGGCCGGTCTCCGACATCAAGGTGCCGATCGGCTTCGACGATCCCATGTACATGATCGTCAATCTCGCAATCGGCTCGAAATTCTTTCTCGGCGTCGGTCCTGTCGATGCGGAATCGCCTCCGACCGTCGCATTCGAGATCGATCGAATCTCGGCTTATCAGATCGACATGGAGCAAGCGCAGAGGTGACGATGCTGGCTTCCTTCTCGCGCCGCTCCTTCGCGAAGCTCGCCGGCCTTGCCGCGCTCGGCCTGACGACGCGCGCCGGCGCTGCCGGGAGCGAGATGCCTGCGGCCGCGCCCTTCCCGAAGGATTTTTTGTGGGGCACGGCGACGTCGTCCTACCAGATCGAGGGCGCCGTCGACGAGGATGGCCGCGGCAAGTCGATCTGGGACATTTTTAGCCACACGCCCGGCAAGATCGAGGACGGCACCACCGGCGACCGCGCCAACGAGCATTATCATCGCTACAAGGACGACGTCCGGCTGATCAAGGAGCTCGGCGTCAAGGCCTACCGCTTCTCGATCGCATGGCCGCGGGTGTTTCCGGAAGGCACAGGGCAGCCCAATCCAAAAGGGCTCGATTTCTACAACCGTCTCGTCGACGAGCTGCTCGCGAACGGCATCGAGCCTTATGCCACGCTCTATCATTGGGACCTGCCGCAGGCGCTCCAGGATCGCGTCGGCGGCTGGCAATCGAGCGACACCTCAAAAGCCTTTGCCGATTACGCCGGCTATGTCGCCCAACGCCTGACCGATCGCGTCAAAAACGTCTTTACCGTGAACGAGGTCGGGCGCTTCGTGAATTTCGGCTATGGCTGGGGCATCGACGCGCCCGGCCTCAAGCTGCCGACGGCGCAGCTGAACCAGGCCCGCCATCACGTTGCGCTCGCGCATGGGCTGGCGGTGCAGGCGATCCGCGCCTCGGCACGTGCCGGCACCAGGGTTGGCGCAGCCGAGAACATCGCGGCCTGCGTGCCGGCGATTGCGACGCCGGAGAACATTCGCGCTGCCGAGATCGCGACGCGCGAGCTCAATGCCGGCTTCCTCGGCGTCGTGCTGGAGGGCAAATACACCGACGGCTTTCTCGCCTATGCCGGCGCGGATGCGCCCAAATTCACCGCCGAGGAGTTGAAGATTATCGGCACGCCGAACGACTTCGTCGGCCTCAACATCTACGCGCCGCAATTCTACGTCACCGCGTCCGACCGCGCGCCGGGCTTCAACGTGCTGCCGTTCCCGGCCTCGTTCCCGCACATGAATTCGGAATGGCTGCGGGTCGGCCCCGAGGTGATCTACTGGGCTCCGCGCATCGCCGCAAAAATCTGGAACATCGAGAACATTTATGTCAGCGAGAACGGCACCTCGTCGGAGGACAAGCTCGCCGCCGACGGCCAGGTCTACGACCTCGACCGCATCATGTTCCTGCGCAACTATCTGACCCAGATGCAGCGCGCCATCGCCGAGGGCGTGCCGATCCGCGGCTATTTCCT
>WNGR01003140.1_pt1 | contig 18591 bp, 14 predicted proteins | sample 5407581 | NCBI WGS metagenome assembly WNGR01 (sample SAMN13153383, study PRJNA577476) | soil metagenome | isolation source: 80 cm soil or saprolite under Garry oak tree replicate 2 | place: USA:California | collected 2016-06-15 | reverse complement strand
GTCAGCGGCAGGCCCTTGAGCGTGGTGAGCAGCCCGGTCAGCCCGCCGATCAGGCGGCCCGCCTTGCCCCGGGCCAGCTCGGCCACGTCCGGGTTCTTCTTCTGCGGCATGATCGAGGACCCGGTCGCGTAGGCGTCGTCGATCTCCACCCAGCCGAACTCCTGGGAGGACCAGAGCACGATCTCCTCGCCGAGCCGGGACAGGTGCACCCCGATCAGCGCCGCGGCGAAGCAGAACTCGGCCGCGAAGTCACGGTCGGCGACCGCGTCCATGGAGTTCGGGGCCGGCTCGTCGAAGCCGAGCTCGGCGGCGAGCACCTGCGGATCGACCGGCAGCGAGGAGCCGGCCAGCGCGCCGGACCCGAGCGGGCTGACCGCGGCGCGCTTGTCCCAGTCCCGGAGCCGGCCGACATCGCGGGCGAACGCCTGCACGTGCGCCAGCAACTGGTGGCCGAACAGCACCGGCTGCGCGTGCTGCAGGTGGGTCATGCCGGGCGCGGGCACGTTGCCCGTTGCGGCTGCGCCCGGCCCGGAGCTTGCCGCCCAGCGCGCCGAGGCGCTCGAGCAGTCCTCGCTCGAGCGCGGTGTGCACGTCCTCGTCAGCGACCGTGGGCCGGAACGACCCGTTCGCGCAGGCCCGGTCCAGGTCCTGGAGGGCGTTGAGCATCGAGCTGAGCTCGGCATCGGTCAGCAGCCCGGCCCGGTGCAGCATCCGGGCGTGCGCGCGGGAGGCCCGCAGGTCATATCGCGCCAGCCGCCAGTCGAACTGGACGCTGACGGATAGCCGCGCCAGCGCGTCGGCCGGCCCGGCACCGAACCGCCCGCCCCATAGCCGGGTCGCCCCGTCCGAATCCCCTGCCGCCTGTCCCGGTGCTTCCACAGTTCTTCTTTCTACCGTACGAACGCCTCAGTTTTGTCGCACCCTGCAGCTATTGCGCCGCCCCCCGGAGTCGGTGGGCCCTTGGGTACCTACTTGGGTACCCAAGGGCCCACCGAGTCGGTGGTGGCTGGGGCGGGGGATCATCGTCGGCGCTCGGCGCGGCGCAGGAAGTCGGCGGCCAGGGCGTCGCCGCCGGCCGGGTCCCGCGCGATGAGCAGGACCGTGTCGTCGCCGGCCACGGTGCCGAGGACGGACGGCAGGGCGGCATGGTCGATGACCGAGGCGAGGAACTGGGCCGCCCCGGCCGGGGTCCTGAGCACGACCAGGTTGGCGCTGGCCTCGGCGGAGGTCATCAGCTCGCCCAGGTAGCGGGCCAGCCGCGCGTCATGCGGCGACTCGGCCCTGGCGGCGCCGCCGGAGGCGGAGCCCGGGGCGGCGGGAGGCGAGCCTGGCGCCTGGGCGGGCGCGCCCGGGCCGCCGGGGTGGGAGCCCGGACCGCCGGGCTCTTCCGGCAGCGCGTAGACGAGCGCGCCGCCCGAGCGCAGCCGCACCACGCCGAGCTCGTCCAGGTCCCGGGACAGGGTGGCCTGCGTCACGTGCACCCGGGCGTAGCGCTCGAGCAGGTCGGCCAGTTCCTCCTGGGAGCGGACATGCTCGCGGGCCAGGATGTCGGCGATCCGCGCCTGCCGGGCCGTCTTGGTCAGCGGGGTCGTCATGGATGCTCCACCCGGCCGGAACCGCGGGGGGACTCGAGGGGGCCGGAGCAGAGCCAGGCGAGCAGCGCCTTCTGTGCGTGCAGGCGGTTCTCGGCCTGCTCCCAGACCACGCTGTTCGGCCCGTCGATCACGTCCGCGCTGATCTCCTCGCCGCGGTGCGCCGGCAGGCAGTGCAGCACCAGGCAGCCGGGCTGGCCGAGGGCCAGCTTCGGGCCGTCCAGCCGGTAGGAGTCACCGTCACCGTACGAGCCGAAGATCGCGAGCCGCTGGTCCCGCTCGCTCTCGGTGCCCATGGAGGTCCACACGTCGGTGGCGATCACGTCGGCCCCGGCACACGCCGCCCGCGGGTCTGAGCCGACCTCGACCCCGCCGCCGGTCTGCGCGGCGATCCGCGCCGCGGCCGCCAGCACCGCCGGGTCGGGCTGGTAGGCCTCCGGCGCGCCGATGCGCACCATCATCCCGGCGGTGGCACCACCCAGGAGATAGGAGTGCGCCATGTTGCTCGAGCCGTCACCGAGGAAGGTCAGCACGCGGCCGGCCAGCGAGCCGTAGTGCGCCCTTACGGTCTGCAGGTCGGCCAGCACCTGGCAGGGGTGGAACTGGTCGGTGAGCGCGTTGATCACCGGCACGGTCGCGGCCGAGGCCAGCGCCTCGATCCGCTCCTGCCCGGAGGTCCGCCAGGCGATCGCCGCCACCTGCCGGGTCAGCACCCGGGCGACGTCCTCGATCGTCTCGCCCCGGCCGATGTGCGTCGTCTGGGTGTCGATGACCAGCGGGAGGCCGCCGAGCTCGGCGATGCCGACGGTGAACGACACCCGGGTCCGCAGCGACTGCTTGTCGAACAGCACCGCGACCGCCCGCGGCCCGGCCAGCGGCCGGCGGGGGGGAACGGGGGGGTCGTCCCCCCCGGAGGCAGCAGAGCCGAAGCTGTCCTTCTTCATCTGCTCGGCCAGGTCGAGGACGGCGGCCTGCTCGGCCGGCGCGAGGTCGTCGTCGCGCAGGAAGTGCCTGGTCATGAGCTGACTTCCGCGAGGATCCCGGGCAGCGCGGCGACGAATTCATCGGCCTGCGCGGCGGACAGGATCAGCGGCGGCGCCAGCCTGATCGCGTCCGGCTGCACCGCGTTGACCAGGAACCCGGCCCGCCGGGCGGCCGCCTCGACGGCCGGGGCCACCTCGGCCGCCAGCACGACGGCCCGCCAGAGCCCGAGGCCGCGCACCCCCGATACCAGCGGATGGCTGACCTCGCCGAGGCCGGCCGCCAGGTGCTCGCCGACCTTGGTGACGTGAGCCAGCAGCCCGTCGCGCTCGATCACCTCGAGGACGGCCAGGGCCGCGGCGCACGCGACCGGGTTGCCGCCGAAGGTGGAGCCGTGGTCGCCCTTGGCGAAGCCAGCGCCCGCCGCGCCCAGGCCGACGCAGGCCCCGATCGGCAGGCCGCCGCCCAGCCCCTTGGCCAGGGTGAGCACGTCCGGCCGGACGCCGGCGGCCTGGTGCGCGAACCACGCCCCGGTCCGGCCGATGGCGCTCTGGATCTCGTCCAGCACGAGCAGCGCCCCGGCCTGGTCGCAGGCCTCGCGCGCGGCGCGCAGGTAACCCTCGGGGGCCGGGACCACGCCGCTCTCCCCCAGGCCGGGTTCGAGGAAGACGGCCGCCACGTCAGAGCCGACCGCGGCGCGCAACGCCACGGCGTCCCCGTACGGAACGAACCGGACGGTCAGGCCGAACGGGCCGAACGGGGCGCGGATGGACTCCTTGCCGGTCAGCGCGAGCGCGCCCATGGTCCGGCCGTGGAAGCTGCGCTCGGCGGCCACCATCACCGGCCGCCCGGGCCCGGCGATGCGCCGCACCAGCTTGACCGCCGCCTCGTTGGCCTCGGTGCCGGAGTTGGCGAAGAAGACGCGCCCGTCCTCGCCAAGCAGGCTCAAGAGCCGCTCGGCGAGCTCGACCTCGCGCTCGTGCAGGAACAGGTTGGAGGTGTGGGCCACCGCGGCGACCTGGCGGCTGACCGCCTCGACGATCGCCGGGTGGGCGTGCCCGAGCGAGCTCACCGCGATGCCGGCGATCAGGTCCAGGTACTCGTGCCCGTCGGCGTCCCACACCCGGCAGCCCTGCCCGCGGCTGATGGCCAGCGGGGGGATGCCGTAGTTCGGCATGAGGGCCGCCGCGAACCGTTTCTGCAGTATCGCTGTCTCGCTGGGCCCGGGGGCTTCTGTCTGGCTCATCGCGTGCCTCCGGGAAGCGGGGAGGTGGGTGGGGTACCTGGGGTGACCATGGTGCCGATGCCGGAGTCGGTGAAGATCTCGAGCAGGACGGCGTGGGTGAGGCGGCCGTCCAGGACGTGCGCCTGCGGGACGCCGCCGCGCACGGCGGTCAGGCACGCTTCCATCTTGGGGATCATCCCGGCTTCCAGGCCGGGCAGCAGCCGTTCGAGTTCGGCCGCGGTGAGCTCGCTGATCACGTCGTCAGACGACGGCCAGTCCCGGTACAGCCCGGCCACGTCGGTGAGCACCACGAGCTTGACCGCGTCCAGGGCCACCGCGAGCGCGGCCGCCGCGGTGTCCGCGTTCACGTTGTAGACCTCGCCGTCCCGGCCGGCGGCCACGCTGGAGACGACCGGGATGCGGCCGTCGGCCAGCAGCGCCTCGATCGCGCCCGCGTCGGTGGCCACGACGTCGCCGACCAGGCCGATGTCCACCGGCTCGCCGTCCACGACCGCCATCTTGCGGATCGCGGTGAACGTGCCCGCGTCCTCCCCTGACATGCCCACGGCGAACGGGCCGTGCCGGTTGATCAGGCCGACGATGTCCTTGTTCACCTTGCCGGACAGCACCATCCGGACGACCTCCATGGCCTCCGGGGTGGTGACCCGGAGCCCCGCGGTGAAGGTCGACTCCACCCCGAGCCGGTCAAGGTGCTGGGTAATCTGCGGTCCGCCGCCGTGCACCACGACCGGGCGCAGCCCGGCGTAGCGCAGGAAAACCAGATCCTGCGCGAAGGCCAGGCGCAGCGCCTCGTCGGCCATCGCGTGCCCGCCGTACTTGATCACCACGGTCTGGCCGTGGAACCTGTTCAGCCAGGGCAGCGCCTCGATCAGCGTCGCCGCCTTGGCCAGGGCGTCCCCGGCCCGGTCCTCCGTCATCGTCATGTCGAGCGGGCCCTCATGTCGAGTAGGCGCTGTTCTCGTGCACGTACGCGGCGGTCAGGTCGGTGGTCAGGATGATCGCGGAGTGCGGCCCCGCGGACAGGTCCACGGTGATCGTCACGTCCTTCGGCTTCAGGTCCACCTTGGCGCGATCGTCGCCCGGGGCGCCGTGGCGGCAGACCCAGATCCCGTTGATCGCGACGTTCAGCCGCTCGGCCTGGAAGACCGCGTCGGTGGTGCCCACCGCGGCAAGCACCCGGCCCCAGTTGGGGTCCTCGCCGCCGATGGCGCACTTGAGCAGGTTGTTCCGGGCTACGGCCCGCCCGGCGGTGACCGCGTCGGCCGCCGAGGCGGCGCCGACCACCTCGATCGTGATCATCTTCTCGGCGCCCTCGGCGTCCAGCTGGAGCTGCCGGGCCAGGTCCGCGCACACCTCGGTGAGCGTCTCGGTGAACTCGCGTTTGCCGGCTGAGGTCCCGGCGGCCCCGCTGGCCATCAGCAGCACGGTGTCGTTGGTGGACATGCAGCCGTCGGTGTCCAGCCGGTCGAAGGTCACCGCGGTCGCCGTCCGCAGCGCGGCGTCGAGTTCGGCGGGCGGGAGCTCGGCGTCGGTGGTGAGCACGCACAGCATGGTGGCCAGGCCGGGCGCGAGCATCGCGGCGCCCTTCGCCATCCCGCCGATGGTGTAGCCATCGCCGCGCCGGAAAGCGATCTTCACCACGGTATCGGTGGTCCTGATCGCGTCGGCGGCGGCCAGGCCGCCGGCCCGGGAAGCGTCGGCGACGGCGGCGTCCACGCCGGGGAGCAGCTGGTCCATCGGCAGCCACTCGCCGATCAGGCCGGTCGAGCAGACCGCGACCTCCCCCGCGCTCGCATCTTCACCGCCGGCGCCGATCGCGGCGGCCAGGCGCTCGGCGGTGGCGTGCGCGTCCTGGAAGCCGCGCGGCCCGGTGCAGGCGTTGGCCCCGCCGGAGTTGAGCACGACGGCCAGGACCCGGCCGCCCTTGACCACCTGGCGGGTCCAGAGCACGGGCGCGGCCTGCACCCGGTTGGTGGTGAAGACGGCGGCGGCGGACCTTGACGGCCCGTCGTTCAGGACCACGGCCACGTCCGGCTGGCCGGACGCCTTCAGCCCGGCCGCCACTCCGGCGGCCCGGAATCCGAGCGGGGCGGTGACGCTCATGGCGCGACTCCGTGTGCGGTCAGGCCGGCGGTCTCCGGCAGGCCGAGCATGAGGTTGGCGATCTGGATGGCCTGGCCGGCCGCGCCCTTGACCAGGTTGTCCAGGGCGCAGACGACGACGGCGCGGCCGGCGTGCGGGTCGGCCGCCACCTGCAGGTGGGCGGCGTTGGAGCCGAGGGTGGCGCCGGTGGCCGGCCACCGCCCCTCGGGCAGCACGTGCACGAAGGGTTCTCCGTCATAGGCGGCGCGGAGCGCGTCGCGCAGCTGGCCGGCCGCGGCAGGCGACCGCGCGGTGCAGGTGGCCAGGATGCCGCGTGCCATCGGGGCCAGCGTCGGGGTGAACGAGACAGTGACCGGCGCCGAGGCGGGCAACCCGGCCCGTTCGGGATCAATGTTCTGTTCTATCTCCGGCGTGTGCCGGTGCGTGCCTCCGACCTGGTAGGCGGACATCGATCCCATCACCTCGGTGGCGAGCAGGTCGGGCCGCGGCGAGCGGCCGGCGCCGGACGTGCCCGAGGCGGCCACGATGACGATGTCGGCCGGCTCGGCCAGGCCGGCGGCCAGCAGCGGGGCCAGCGCGAGGATCGACGCGGTGGCGTAGCAGCCGGGCGCGGCCACCGTGGCGGACGCCCTGATCGCGTCCCGGGCGCCGGGCAACTCGGGCAGGCCGTAGGTCCACTGGCCGGCGTACGGCGTCGGGTAGTACCCCGCCCACGCCTCCGGGTCGGCGAGCCGGAAGTCCGCGCCCAGGTCGATGATCGGTAGGTGGTCCGGGAGGCGGGCGGCCAGCTGCGCGGACTCCCCGGCCGGGAGCGCCGTGAAGAGCAGGTCGGCGTCGGCCAGGACGTCCGGGTCGGGGCCGGCGAAGACCGCGTCCGCCAGGCCGGGATGGCCGGTCAGCTGCGGGTGCGCCGTGGTCACCGGCGCGCCGGCGCTGCTGTTCGCGGCCAGCGGGCCGATCTCGAGGTCGGGGTGGCCGGCCAGCAGGCGGAGCAGTTCACCGCCCGCGTAGCCGCTGGCGCCCGCTACCGCAACCCTTGCACCCATATGTCCCTCACGTCTGCCGCCATCCTGGAAGAGTATTCATCATAACGCATGAATATGCAAAGTGTCGCGCCCGGCCGGGCCGGGTTCCGGGCACTAGGGTGAACTGGTGGAGCGGGATGGGGCGCGACGGGCCCTCGCGATCCTCTGCGGTCTCGGGGCCTGCCTGGTGACGGCGTGCTCGTCGGCGACCGCGGGCGCCGGGGCGACCTGCGGCAGCACGCACACCGCGGCCGGCGTGCCTGTCGTCGTCAAGGTGGCCAAGGGCACGGTGAACTGCACGACGGCGATGCAGGTCGAGAACGAGTACGCGGCCAGGATCAGGAACGGCCAGGTGCCGGGCAACGGCGGCGGCGCGCCGGTCGTGGTGAGCGGCTGGACCTGCCAGGGGTTCAGCACCCCGGAGGTGCTGAGCACGGGGAACGCGTCGCAATGCCACCGCGGCGGCACCACGCTCCTCGCCGTCCTGGCGGTGCCGAACCCGGCAAGTACCGCCGACTAGGAGCCCGCCGCGCGGCGGAACAGGCTCGGGCCGTGCCCCTCGCCGCTGGCGGCGCGCGGGAGGCTGCCGACCGCGCTCAGGCCCCTGGTCGTGCTGATCATCTGGACCTGATCCCGGCCGCAGCCCTTGGCGCGGTAGAGAGCGGCGTCGGCGGCCGCCATGAGCTCGGCATACTCGCGCTTGCTGCCGGCGTCCAGCGCGGCGACCCCGATCGACACCGTGACGTGCACCCGCTCCCCGCCGGTCGCGCCGGGGGCGATGATGCAGAGGCCGGAGATGGCCGACCGGATCCGTTCGGCTATCCGGAAGGCATCCACCGCCCGGGTCTGCGGCAGCAGCAGCGAGAACTCCTCGCCGCCGAACCGGCCGGCCAAGTCGTACTCGCGCAGCATCGTCGTCAGCGTGTGCGCGATCTCCTTGAGCACCTCGTCGCCGGTCATGTGCCCGTAGGTGTCGTTGATCACCTTGAACCGGTCGACGTCGAGCAGCGCCACCGCCAGCTGGGTCCTGGTGCGCACCGCCCGGGCCACCTCCGCCGCCGCGCTGCGCTCCCAGGTCGCCGCGTTCAGCAGCCCCGTCTTGGAATCGCTCCTGGCGTCCTTCATCAGCTGGACGTGCAGGGCCGACCGCTGCAGCAAGGTGGCCAGGGGCAGGGCGACGATGACGGTGAGCAGGCTCATCGCTATCGCCAGCGTGGACAGCACGGCCATGCACATCTCGGTCAGGTCGTTGCGCAGCGTCTGGGGGCCGAAGATGAACTCCCGCGCCCGGGTCGCCGGGTTGGTGGCCTTGACCGCGGCGAAGACCAGGTACTGGTTCACGGCCAGCTGCACGATCGCGCAGGCCGCCACGAACACGATCCAGATGGTGACGCTGGACCCGGGAGCCGGGCCCAGGCCGGGCGTCAGGCGATCGAGGCCATGGAAGGTCAGCGAAGCGCAGGCATACGAGATGCCGATGGCGGCCGCGGTGAACACTCGCTTGTAGACGGCGGCCTGCCGGACCCGCCATTGCGTCAGCGCCAGCCGGACGATGGGCGCCAGGAGCGCGTAGAGGGGCGGCAGCATGACCACAATCGGCAGTTCCCAGACCGCGTGGACATCCTTGACATGCCCTTCGGGCTCGCTCGCCCTTCGGGTAAGTTCGACGGTAGCCCCGTTGCACGCGAGCAGCAGGCCAAAAACCGCCAGGTCGTGAGCACGCACGGGCAATGCCGCCGCGCTGATGGCGATCGCTACCCCGTCGATCGCGATCACGACGGCGACGAAGCAGGCCAGGGAACGTGGCAGCTTCCAGAATGGCCACGAGCGGACGTTGAGCATCTGCGTGCGTCCGGCCTGCCAGAAGATGGCGTCCACAGGGTGCGTCCTCGGGCTTCGTGGTGCGGATCAGGCCCAGCCTGGCAACTCTCAGTGCGGCCCAGGTCCCACCTTGTCACAGTATTGGCGAGCTTGCTGTCAATACGCGACTACTGCCGGCAGCAAACTTGCCGGGTAGCCCTAAAGGTTACTCATTGGTATCGGATCGCCCGGCTAGTCGGCATAAATGCGAACATTTCAGACATAATTCGGGGCAATATGAACACGTTGTGAGCCAACCGCGCTCGCGGCACGTTCCCTGGATAAGAGCGTAGTCGTATGCTTACTCACTGTTATAGGACCTGCCAGCGGACGTAGCCCGTCATGGCAACAGGAAGGGGTGCCTCATGCGCACTACTGGCTGGACGTGAAGACGCCGTCGCACACCCGTCGGGAGCCCATCGACGTCAAGGAGGCGCATCGTGCGCACCACCGGCTGGACCTGATCCCCACCCATGGCCGGATTCGCGGCTATGACTTCTGCTCGCGGTGGAAGGCGCTCGGCGCCTCTTGAGGACCGCCGCCGCCGGCCTCGCGAGCCGCACCGCCTGGCTCCGGGCCGCTGATAGCACTCAGGCCCCGGGTGGTACTGATCATCTGCACCTGGTCCCGGCCGCCGGCCTTCGCCCGGTACAAGGCCGCGTCGGCCGCGGCCATCAGCTCAGCCAGCTTGCGCACGCTGCCGCTGTCCAGCGCCGCCACTCCGATGGATACCGTGACATGCACTCGCTCCCCGCCCGTCGCTCCTGGGGCGATGATGCTCAGGGCCGCGATTCTAGCGCGCACGCGCTCCGCGATCCGGAACGCGTCCACCGCCCTGGTCTGCGGCAGCAGCAGGGAGAACTCCTCACCGCCGAACCGGCCGGCCAGGTCGTACTCACGCAGCATGCCGTTCAGCGTGCGAGCGATTTCCTTGATGACCTGATCCCCGACCAGATGCCCGTAGGTGTCGTTGATCACCTTGAACCGGTCGATATCAAGCAGCGCCAGGGCCAGCGCGGACTTGGTCCGAACCGCCCGCCCGACCTCCGCCGCCGCCTCGTGCTCCCAGGTCGCGGCGTTCAGCAAGCCTGTCTTGGAGTCAGCCCGCGAGTCGTTGAGCAGCTGGGCGTGCCGCAGCGAACGCTGCAGCAGCGTGATCACGGGCAGGGCGGCGGGCGCGAGGAACAGGTTTCCGGCCACGGCGTACGTCAGCAGGACACTGATGCACATCTCGGCGATATCGTTGTAGAGCGGCTCGCGGTCGAAGACCTGGGTGCGGATGCGCACCGTGCGGTCGGTGCCCTTGACGGCCGTCATGATGAACGCCTTGTTCACGGCCGACATGATTATGGCGCTCAAGGCCACCAGCAGGGTCCACCGCAGGTCACGGCCGAGGGCACCGCCGGCTGCTCCGGCCGTCAGGCGGGACAGGCCGCGGAAGGCCAGCGACGCGGCGAAGTACGACAGGCCGATCGATGCGCAGCTGAAGACCCGCCGGTGCAATGGAGCCCGGCTGACCCGCCATTGCGTCAGCGCGAGCCGGGAAATCGGGACGAGCAGCGCGAACAGCGGCGGGAGCAGGATGGCGACCGGGAACTCCCAGACTCCCTGGACATCCTTGCTCATGCCGTGCTGCTCTTTGGCCCGCCTGCTCCACTCGACGGCGATCGCCGTGCACGTCAGCAGGACGCCGAACAAGACGAGGTCGTGCTCGCGGAAAGTGGTGAGCGGCGCCGTGATACCGATGGCGGCGAGATTGGCGGCGATCACCGTCAGCACCAAGACGATAATCCAGCGGGGCAATCTCCACAGAGCCCAGTCGCTGACGGCTGTCATCCGAGGCAGGAGGCGACAGAGCAACTCCATCAGCACCTCCTCATACAAACCGCAACCTTGTCAGCTAGGCCGCGGCGCGCGCGTCTATTGTCCCGCATTGTCGGATCCGGCGAGCGCAAAACGTGAAAACCCCGCTACTCACTGGTAGAACAATACCTTCTTTGGCCTCCTGGTTCACAACACGTCCCCCTGGCAACTCAAAAGTCACTCCGTGTCATACCAAGGTCCGACTTATTTCCGACAATAAGTACAAAGCACCCCCCGGGCGCGACTGCACGCCACAATGGGTAGCCGTGATGCCCGACGGCAGGGCACCGAACGCGGGGACGAGCACAATATCACTATGCGTGACGGCTGAACCGCAACCCGTAAGTGTACGTTTAGGTTAGTTACGTAGAGAATCCAATCGAATACCCAGAGGAAGGAAGAGTCATGCGCGGCGAGCAGTGGACCTGAGCCCCACCGGCACCCCATCGGCCACCACAGGAAAGGAGCAGCACATGCGCGGCGAGCAGTGGACCTAGGCCGTTAGGCGCGCTCGTGGCGTCCGCTTGTCCGGCCTCCGTCGCGGAGCCGGGTGAGCGCGATTGCCAGGGCGAGCACGGCGCCGACGGCGCCGCATACCGAGATGACCAGCGCCGGGGAATGGTGGTCCGCGGCGGCCCCCGCTCCGATCATGACTATTCCCTGGCCCAGGCTCATGCCGCCCTGCGCGAGGCCGAATGCCTGGCTTCGCTGTTCGTGCGGTGCTGCGCTGACGAAGGCGGCATTGGCGGCCAGCTGGTAGGACGCGCACAGGCCCGACATGAACAAGATCAACAGCGATAGGAGGAGGCCGGGGCGCCAGATGAACAGGACGAGGAAGGCAGAGGTGGCGACCGCGAGCGGGCCCATGAACCGGCGCCGGGCCGGCGGGGCCACGAAGCGGCTGAACATGATCACGCCGGCTGCCTCGCCCAGCGCCTGCGCCGCCAGGATCACGCCGACGGCCAGCGCTCCCCCGCCGACAGCGCGGGCGAGGGGGGTGACGACCCCCTCTGGAGCGTTGTAGAACGCGGCGAGCCAGCCGAACAGCATCGGGGTGCGCAGGCTCCGGTTCGCGAACACCAGGCGGGTTCCGGCGATGATGCCGGCCAGGGGGGATGCCTGCCCATTGCGGCGGCCCGCGGCCACGGGCGCGGGCCGGGCCCGCACCCAGCCGCGGACGATCAGGGCCGATGCGGCGAAGGTGGCCGCGTCGATGACGAGCGACGCCGTGGTGCCGAAGAAGCCGACGATCGTGCCGCCGGCTGCGAACCCGATGACCTGCGCGAACTGAAGCGTGGTGAGCCCCACCGCAGTGCCGAGCACGTACCTGTCGCCGTCGAGCACGTCCGGGTAGATCGCCGCGCGCGCCGAGTTGAACGGTGCTCCGACAAGCGTCACCACGAACAGCAGCGCCACCATCCCGGCCAGCGGCAGGCCCGGGATGGCCATGACCAGGACGAGCGCACACCGGGCCAGATCACAGATGATCATCACGCGGCGCCGCGGATGCCGGTCTGCCATCCAGGCCAGCGTGATGCCGCCGATGAACGCGGGCACGATGCTGACCACGAACGTGATCGCCGCGAGCAGGGCCGAGCGGGTCCGGTCGTACACCAGCACCGTCAGTGCCACCCGGGCTAGCTGATCACCGATCACCGACAATAGCTGCGCCAGCCATAGGGCCCGGAACTCCGCCACGGCGAACACGCCGCGGAAAGTGGCTTTCGCGGCCTGCTCGGCGGTACCCCCCCGGGCCACCGCGTGTCTGGTTATCTCGCCCTCCGGCTCAGCGGATCGCTGCGGTCTTCGGTAATCACATCCTGACCGACAGTTGCTTCCTTTAGCAACAGACCAGCCCAGGGCGGCAATCCACCACGACAACGGCGCGGGCTCGCGGGCCGGGCGGGAGGTGCGGGCGGGGGCGTGCGCCGCCTAGCTGCGCAAGACGGCGCCGACCCGGCGGCCGGCCTCGGCGACGGCCGCGTCGCGGGCCGCCGTGGCCTCGGCGGCGGTGAGCGTCCGGTCCGGCGCACGGAACCTGAGCGTGTAGGCCAGCGACTTGCGCTGCTCGCCGACCTGGGCGCCGGTGTACACGTCGAACAGGCGCACGCCCTCGAGGAGGTCGCTCGGCGCGCCCGCCGCCAGCGCGGCCTCGACCTCGGCCGCGGGCACGGCGGCGTCCACGATCAGGGCCACGTCCTGGGTGGCCAGCGGGTAGGCGGACAGCTGCGGGGCCTGCACGGGACCGACCCCCTCGGCCGCGGTGAAGAGCACCGACAAGTCAAGTTCCAGGGCACAGGTCCGCGCCGGCAGCCCGAACTCCTGGATCACCCGCGGATGCAGCTCGCCGGCATGCCCGGCCAGCCATTCCCGGCTGCCGTCGGAGTCCGCGACCTGGGCGTAGACAGCCGCGCAGCGGCCCGGATGCCAGGGCGCGTGCTGGTCAGCGCGGACGTCGAGCCGCACGCGGCACATCCGGCCGACCGCGCGGGCCGCCTCGATCGCGTCCGCCCAGGACGCCGCGCGTCCCTTGCCCCACCAGCCGTCAAGCACGCGCTCGCCAGCCAGCACCGCGCCGACCCGCAGCGGCTGGTCGGGCAGGGCGGCTTCCAGGGAGGCGAGTTCGGCCACCGTCGGCCCGCGGTCCACCGGGAGGATAGGCGCTGAGGGCGCCGCCCCCGGCCGGGGGCGGAAGACCTGGCCGATCTCGAACAGCGCCGTGTCCGCGAACCCGCGCCCGATGTTCCGGGCCAGCACCCGGAGCAGGCTGGGCAGCAGGGTGGTCCGCAGCAGGGGCTCGTCCTCGCTGAGCGGGTTCGCCACCGCCACCGCGACCCGGCGCTTGTCGTCGGTCGGCAGCCCGAGCATTTCCGCGTCGGCCCGCGACCCGAACGGCCACGACAGCACCTCGACGTAGCCGGCCTCGGCCAGCGTCCGGCCCGCCGAACGGCGCAGCCGCTGGCGCGGCGTGAGCCCGCGCCCGGCCAGCGCGCGCGGCATCCGGGCCTGGACGTTCTCGTAGCCTTCCAGCCGGATGACCTCCTCGGCCAGGTCAGCCGGGTCGGTGAGGTCAGGCCGCCAGCTCGGCGGGGTCACCTCGAGCACGGGCACCAGGCCGTCAGCCGCGGCGGCTGGCTCCCCTGTCCGCCAGGGCGCGATGGTCGGCGCGGCGCCGCGGGTCTGGCCCACCGAGCAGCCCACCTCGTGCAGCCGCCGGACCACGGTGTCCTGGCCGTACGCCACCCCGGCGACCCGGTCCGGGTAGTCCGCCGCCACCCGGATCGGCACCGGCGCCACCTCGGCCGACGCGTGCGTGCAGCCGGGCACCACCTGGCCGCCGCCCAGGCCGGACAGCAGGGCCACCGCCTTGGCGGTGGCGCGCAGCGGAAGCTCGCGGTCCACGCCGCGCTCGAACCGGTAGGAGGCCTCGCTGTGCAGCTTGTGCCGCCGGGCCATCTTGGCGATTCCCCTGGCGGAGAAGTGGGCCGCCTCGATCACCAGGTCGGCGGAGGTCTCGTCGATCTCGGTGGACAGCCCGCCCATCGTGCCGGCCAGGGAGATCGGCCCGGACGCGTCGGTGATCAGGATGTCGTCGGGGTCGAGGGTCCGGACCACGTGATCGAGCGTCTCCAGCCGCTCCCCCGGCCGCGCCCGCCGGATCACGATCTCGCCGGTCAGCTTGGACCGGTCGAACGCGTGCAGCGGCTGCCCGAGCTCGAGCATCAGGTAGTTGGTCACGTCCACCGCGAGCGACACGCTGCGGACCCCGACCCGGGCCAGCCGCACCCGCATCCACAGCGGGGTCAGTGCCGACGGGGAGAAGCCGCGGACCTCGCGCAGCACGAACCGGTCGCAGCCGGCCGGGTCGTCGATGCGGGCCGGGTAGACGTCCGGGCCTGTGTGCTCGAGCTCGCCGCCGAGCAGGGCCGCATCGGGCAGCGCGGTCTCGGCCGGATCGCGGAAGGGCACGCCGAACGCGCTGGCGAGCTCGCGCGCGATGCCGCGCACCGACACGGCGTAGCCGCGGTCGGGCGTCACCGCGATCTCGAACACCTCGTCGCGCAGGTTCGCGTAGGACACGAAGTCGGCGCCCAGCGGCGCGTCGGCGGGCAGCACGAGGATGCCGGAGTGATCGTCGCCGATGGCGAGCTCGCTGGCCGAGCAGATCATCCCCTCGGAGATGCGGCCGTAGGTCTTGCGCGCGCCGATCTCGAAACCCCCGGGCAGCACCGCGCCGGGCCGGGCCAGCGCCACCCGGTCGCCGACGGCGAAGTTGACCGCGCCGCAGATCACTCCCTGGGCCTCGTCCGGCGGGCCGGCCAGCTGAGCGTCGGAGACGGCGACCCGGCAGTACCTGATCGGCTTCTTCAGGCCGGTCAGCTCCTCGATGAGGAGCACCTGGGCGATCACCACGCCGCGGATGTCGTGCCCGGCCGACTCGAGCGACTCGACCTCGAGGCCGGCGGCGGTCAGCCGCCGGGAGACCTCGGTGGCGTCGACAGGCTCGGGCAGCGGCGCGTACTCACGCAGCCAGGAAAGCGGCACTCGCATCTCAGATCTCCATCCCGAACGCCCGGCTGAACCGCACGTCGCCCTCTACCGCGTCCCTGATCTCGGTCAGCCCGTGCGCGATCATCAGGCTGCGCTCGATGCCGAGCCCGAACGCGAACCCGCTGTAGCGGTCGGGGTCGATGCCGCAGGCGACCAGCACCCGGGGGTTCACCATGCCGCAGCCCGCGATCTCGATCCAGCCCTGCGACCGGCACACCCGGCACGGCTCGCCGCCCGGCTTGGCCGAGGCGCCGCGGCAGATGTGGCATTCCATCGACACGTCGCCCGACGGCTCGGTGAAGGGGAAGTAATCGGGCCTCAGCCGGGTGCGCAGCCCGGAGCCGAACATCGCGTCCACGAACGACTGGATCGCGCCGCGCAGGTCGGCCATGGTCAGCCCTTCGTCGACCGCGAGCCCTTCGATCTGGTGGAACACCGGGCTGTGCGTGGCGTCGAGCGTGTCGTGGCGGTAGGTGCGGCCCGGGCTGACGACGTAGAGCGGCAGCGGGCGGGTGAGCATGGACCTGATCTGCACCGGCGAGGTCTGGGTCCGCAGCACCATGCCGGACTCGCGCCCGGGATCCTCGGGGTTCTGGATGAAGATCGTGTCCTGGGCGTCCCTGGCCGGGTGATCCGGCAGCATGTTCAGCGCGTCGAAGTTGTACCACTCGGCCTCGGCCTCGGGGCCCTCGGCGACCTCGTAGCCCATCGCCACGAACACGTCGGACAGCCGGTCGGCGAGGGTGGTGACGGGGTGGCGCGCGCCGGGCGGGAGCTGGTCCCAGGGCAGGGTGACGTCGACCGCCTCGGTGACCAGCACCTGCCGGTCCCGTTCGGCCTCGAGCCGGGCCTGGCGCTCGCGCAGCTTCTCGCGGAGCTGGCCGCGGGCCGCGCCGACCCGCCGTCCCGCCTCGGCGCGCGCCTCGGGCGGCAGCGCGCCGATCTCCGCGCTGGCCAGCGAGAGCGGCGCCCGGTCGCCCTCGTGCGCGATCCGCGCCGCCTTCAGCTCGTCGAGGGTGCCGGCGGCGGCGATGGCGGCGAGCGCCTCGTCGAGGACGCGGGCCACCTCGCCGGGCGCCAGCGAGGCCGCCGTCTTAGGGTCGTAGCTCTTGTTCGGTGCGGACATGGGTCCTGCTTCCTGCGGCCGTGCCTTAGCTGGGGTTTCCGGCGGTTTTCCTGCCGAACGGGCATGGGGCAGCGTCGCGTCAACCTCGACGCGCCGACGGGTAGCGTCGGCCCTGCCTGGTGTCCCCCGCCTGTGCGGCCAGGGGCCGATCGCCGTGCTGGATAGCCCGAAGGGAGATTACCGCACCGAGCGCTCACTCGTTGCCCCGAGGGTGTCGCCCTCAGGCGGCAGCCGTCCCCGCGGGCACGATAAATCGGAACTCGGCGCCGCCGCCTGGCGCGCGGCGCACGCCGATCGTGCCGCCGTGCGCCTCGACGAGGCCCTTGACGATGTACAGGCCGAGACCGGTGCCGCCGCCATGCTGGCCTCGGCGGCTGCCGCCGCGCGGCTTGCCGCGCCAGAACTGGCGGAACACGCGGGGGGCGACGTCCGGTGAGATGCCTTCGCCCTGGTCCCGCACGGAGACGGCGGCCGCGTCGGGCTGGTCCGTCAATCCGTTCTCGTCCAGATGCGCTGGTTCCACCACGATCGTCACGATACCAGCGCCGTGCCGGACGGCGTTTTCCACCAGGTTGCCGAGGATCTGGTCGATCTTGTCGGCGTCCAGCCAGGTCTCCGGCAGGCCGTTGCGCACCTCGAGCCGGAACCGGTCCTCGGCGTCGCCCGCGGCCACCCGGCCCGCGATGATCTTCCGGGCCCGGTCGGGCAGGTCGACCAGCTGCCGGTGAACTTCCATCCGCCCGGATTCGATGCGGGACACGTCGAGCAGCTCGGTGATGAGCCGGGTCACGCGGTCGGCGTCGGCGTTCACCGTCTCCAGCATCACGCGCTTCTGGTCGTCGGTGAACCGGCCCCACTTGTTCAGCAGCGTGGCGGTGAAGCCCTTGACGCTGGTCAGCGGCGAGCGCAGCTCGTGCGCGACGGTAGAGACGAGCTCGGCGCGGCTGCGTTCCAGGCGCTCCCGCTGCTGCGCGCCGCGCAGGCTGAGGACCAGCCGGCGGAGTGCTAGCCCGGGGGGGACGACCCCCCCCATACCCCCACCGCTTACGGGGGGGCTGCCCGCCCCCCCGTGCCCCCCTGGGCCCCCTACGGGGGGACTAACCGGGCGGGGGTTACGGGGTGCGCGCACGTAGCCGACGGAGACCAGGATCTCCTTGCCGTCCGCCAGGTACAGCGATCGCTCAGGGTGACGGGTGCGGGTCGGCAGGCCGTGGTACGGGTCGGCGTACACCCACCAGTCCCGGCCGTCGGCGTCGCGGAGCGGAAGCACGTCGAACACGAACTTGCCGGTGACCTCGGCCGGATCCAGCCCGGTCAGGCGGGCGGCGACCCGGTTGAACACGACGATGCGGCCGGCCTCGTCGGCGACCACCACCCCATCCGGCAGCTCGTCGGCGAAAACCAGGCTCCCGATCGGGACCGGGCCCTCCGGAAGCGGGCTGACGCCGGGAACATGACCCTGAGCGGTCTCGCGGTTCGCAGGCGCCCCGGCCGGCTGCGGGGCCGACGGCGCCCGGCTCGATATGAGCTCGTCCACTGCAGCGAAGCCTCCGTCCGGCGAGGCCGCACTGAATCGTCCGGCGGCCGGAAGTGGTCACGGTTCGGGTGACGGATTGTGATCAGACTCTAGCGCGTATACCGGCCTTGTGACAGTCCTGAGACGCGAATTCTCTATGTTGTAGCCCAAATACGCTAAGCCACCAGCCGCTACTTACGTACCATCTTGTCCCCTCATCCACCTCCCTGTCCCCCTTCACTGTGCACTCGCTGCGCACGCGCGGACGCGTAGAGGCATACCGCCGCCGCGGCCGCCAGGTTGAGGCTCTCCGCCCGGCCGTAGATGGGTACCGCGATGGGTTCGTCGGCCAGCGCGACGAGTTCGGGCGGCAGCCCCCACGCCTCGTTGCCGAACATCCAGGCGGTCGGCCCGGCCAGCCGGGCCTGCACACCGGGGTCGTCAAGGGAGCAGCCCGCGCGGCCGTCCGCCGCCACGATCCGCAGGCCCGCCTCACGCATGGCGGCGACGGTGTCGTCGAGCCTGGCCCCGGCCACCACCGGGAGGTGGAACAGGCTGCCCGCAGACGCGCGCACGCACTTGCCGTTATAGGGATCGACGGAGGCATCGGCGAAGACCACCGCGTGCGCGCCCGCCGCGTCGGCGGTGCGCAGCACGGTGCCGGCGTTCCCCGGATCGCGGACGTTGGCCAGCAGCGCGACCAGGCCCGGAGCGGGCGTGGTGATCTC
>WNGR01010364.1_pt1 | contig 18594 bp, 14 predicted proteins | sample 5407581 | NCBI WGS metagenome assembly WNGR01 (sample SAMN13153383, study PRJNA577476) | soil metagenome | isolation source: 80 cm soil or saprolite under Garry oak tree replicate 2 | place: USA:California | collected 2016-06-15 | reverse complement strand
ATCTGCTCGCTATGCGCCGCATCTCCGAGTGCCGCATAGAAGGCCGACAGGCGCGCGGCGGCCATCGCAGGTGCGCTGACGACCGGCTTCGGCGGCGGCGCGGAGCGCGCGCGGGCAACGGCATGCGCCTGCTGATAGATACGCGACGCGAGCGCCGGCAACAGCGCGAACCACAACGCGGCGGCACCGAGCACGAGCGCGCCTGCCAGCACGGCGACCACGCCCGATCGACGCGACGCGAGCAGCAGACGCAACAGCATCCGCGCGACATTTGGCATGCTCACGACTGCGCCCTCCGCCACTGCGCTTCGATCTGAAAGCGGATGACGCCATCCATGCCGTCTCGCATGCGTTCGTGCCTGACCAGCGTGACGCGTTCGAACAAGGGCTGCTGCTCCAGCTGTGTCAGATAGTCGATCATGTCTTTGCTGCTGCCGCACTCGGCTTCGATCTTGAGCTGCGCGCGACCCGGTTCGGGCGTGATCGACAGCAACGCGACCTGCGAAGGCGTGGCGGATTCGACAGCATCGAGGATGCTGCCCCACGGCAGATTGAGGCGCGTCACGGCGGCATTGACGGCTGCCGCCTGCTTCGCGTCGATGGGCGCGCCGGACGACGCGCCCGAAGCGCGAGCCATGATGTGCAGGCGTTTCATCGTTGCGGATGCCATTGCACGCTCAAACCCACATCAGCGGATGAAGCCGGATCGGGCTGCCACTCATCGAGCGGACGACCGTGGATATGCAGCACGGAAGGCGCGGCCACATTGTCGAGCAGCGCCGTGCGCGACAACTGATCGCGCAGCCAGGCCATCGACGGAATCGCCTTCGGCAGCGGCAGCGTACGCACGGCGGCAAGACGCGGCTTCTTTGCGTCAGTGACGAGACCCAATGTGAGCGCGTGCTCGCTGCGCATCCACAGCGAGCTGCAAAGCCGCGTGCAGACGTCGAGAAACTGCGCAGGCCAGAAACGGCGTGGCGCATTGCCAGTCGGCGGCGAGGTGCCAGTCCGCAAGCGGCTCGCCATACAACACCTGGAAGCGCACACCCGCAGCCGCGCGCAAGTCCTGCATGCGCCCGCCATTGGCGGGCGGCGTGACGACGAAGTAGCGCACGAGGTCGTCGTCGATCGTCGCGTGAACGGGCACGCGAGCGCCGCCCGCTGCGTCGAGCGCAGCCGCGATGGGCGCAGAGAGCGTATCGGGCGCCGCGCCCGCAAGCGCGGGCAACGGCCGTTCGACAAGAACGGGCGTCGCCTTGCGCGAGCCGCTCACACGCAGCACAGAGACCGCGTCGCGCGACAGCCGAACCCGGCAATGTCCGCGCGGCCAGATGCGCATCAGCCTGTCACGCATTGAGCGTCACCCGCTTCACTTCCGCGAGCGTCGTCTCGCCGCGCTTCACCAGATTCAACGCGACATCGCGCAAGCGGCGCGTGCCGTTCTTGCGCGCCACGTCCTTGATTGCGCGGATCGGCTGCTTTTCGACCACCATGTCGCGGATCTCGTCGTCGAGAATCAGGATTTCCGCAATCGCGCGCCGTCCACGGTAGCCGGTGCCGCGGCAGTCGCCGCAACCCGTTCCTTGCCGGAAATCGAAACCGGCGACGTCGGCGCGGCTCAATCCAAGACGCGCGAGTTCGGCGTCAGTAGGCATGTACGGCGCGGCACAGTGCGCGCAGTTCACGCGCATCAGACGCTGTGCCCAGATGCCGTTGAGCGCCGACACGAACGCATACGGATCGATGCCCATATGGCTGAAGCGGCCGAACACGTCGAATACGTTGTTCGCGTGCACGGTCGTCAGCACGAGGTGGCCCGTCAGCGCCGACTGCACGGCGATCTCAGCCGTCTCGCGGTCGCGTATCTCGCCGACCATGATCTTGTCCGGATCGTGCCGCAGGATCGAGCGCAGGCCGCGCGCGAACGTGAGCCCTTTTTTCTCGTTGACGGGAATCTGCAGAATGCCGGGCAACTGATATTCGACGGGGTCTTCGATCGTGATGATCTTGTCGCGGCCGTTGTGAATTTCCGTGAGCGCGGCGTAGAGCGTCGTCGTCTTGCCCGAGCCTGTCGGTCCCGTGACGAGCAGCATGCCGTACGGCTCCTCCGCCAACGCGCGCAGGGCCACCAGCGATTCGCTGTCGTAACCGAGCGCTTCGAGCGTCAGCGAGCCGTACGCTTCGATCATCGCGCGCTTGTCGAGAATCCGGATCACCGCATCTTCGCCGTGAATGCTCGGCATGATCGACACGCGAAGATCAATGTCGCGTCCGTTCGCCGCGACGCGGAAGCTGCCGTCCTGCGGCACGCGCCGCTCGGCGATGTCGAGTTCCGCCAGTACCTTGATTCGCGAGATCACCTGCTCGGCCGTTTCGACGCCGTTGAGCGTGGCCGCTGCGTCAAGCACTCCGTCCACGCGATACTTCAGCGCGAGACCGCTCGGCGTGCTTTCGAGGTGGATATCGGATGCGCCCGCTTTCAATGCGTCGTAGAGCGTCGAGTTCACCAGCTTCACTGCGGGGCTGGCCGCCTCGCTGACGGTCTCGAACGACAGCACCTGCGCCGTGCGCCCTTCGGCTTGCGCTTCGCTGCCGCCCGTTACGAGGCTATCGATGGCGCGCGTCGATTCTTCCATGCGCGCGTGATACGCCTGAAGATCGGACGGCAGCGCGAGCCGGATATCGATTGCAGCGTTAGCCTGCGCGGCGAGCCAGGTTTGCAGATCGAGATCGAACGAACTTGTCACAACGCCGACGAAAGACGCGTCCGCGTCGCGCAGCAGGACGCAGCGGCGCTGCATCGCGCGCGACAGCGGCACGCGGTCGAAGGCGGGCTTGAGCGCCAGCATGTCCGCCGTTTCGATGACGCGCATGTCCAGCAATTGCGCAAGCGCCTGCAGCAACTGGCGCGGCTCGACGCCCGTCAGCGTCTCCAGTTCGGCGACGATGTGGCGCTGCGTGGCTGACGCTGCCGCACGGGCGCGCGCCAGCAGATCGGCGTCGAACAACGGCGCGATGGTCTCGGGCGCGTTCATGACAGTCCTTCCGCGAGATCGAAGATCGGCATGTAGAGCAGCACGACGATGGTCCCGACAACAAGCCCGATTGCAGACATCAACAGCGGTTCGAACATGCGCGTGAAGCGATCGATCCAGCGGCTGATCTCGCCGTCGTAAAACGCCGCAGATTGCGTGAGCATGTTGCCGAGTTCGCCGGAGCGCTCGCCGACGCGCAGCATGCGTAGCGAAATCGGCGTGGTGAGATTTTCCGCGTGAAAAGAGCTGGACAGCGGTGCGCCCGCCTGAACGGCGGCGCGTGCCCGCAGCAAGCCATCGCGCAACGCGGGCGAAATCGTTCCGCCCGCCGTCTCCATCGCCGAGACGATCGGGATGCCGCCTTCGAGCAACATGCCGAGCGTCAGATAGAGCCGCGAAAGCTGGTAGATGCGCAGGTGCGGACCGAGCAGCGGAAGGCGGCCCAGCAGACTGACGAGTCCCACGCGCGCAATCGTGGCACGCACGGCCGCGCCGCCTGCGATTGCAACTGCAACGGCGGCGGCAAACAAAGGCAGCCCATGCGCCGACGCAAACTTGCCCCAGTCGAGCAGCGCCTGCGACATCCACGGCAAGCTTCGGCCGGTGCCTTCATAGATCGTCGCGAAGCGCGGCACCACGAAGGTGATCAGAAAGGTCGACACGCCGCCGCCGACAATAAAGAGAATGCTTGGATAGATCGCGGAACTGATGAGCTTGTTGCGCACCATGTCGATGCGCGCCTGGTAATCGACATAGCGTTGCAGCGAGCGCGGCAGGTCGCTGGTGCCCTCCGCTGCGCGCACGATGCCGACGTATAGCGGCGGGAACACGTCAGGCTGTTCGGCGAGCAGGCTCGAAAAGCGTTTGCCCTCGCGCAAGCCCGCCAGCAGCCGTTCGAGAATGCCGCGCAGCCTTGCGTTGCCTTCGCGCTCGACCAGCGCTTCGAGCCCTTCGACAATCGACAGGCCCGCCATCAATAGCGCGAGCAGTTCCTGGCTGAACAGCACGAGCGAGACGATCTGGTTGTCGGGCGAAAGCGCCCTCACTTCATACGGCATAGTGCTGTGCTACTGGTTTGTTGTGGTCTGCTGCTGCCCCGTTGCCGCGCGCTACATGTGCGCTTCATTCACTGCTGATATCGGCGTCTTCTCCCGTGCCGCCCGGCTGGCCGTCGCGGCCGTATGAGATCACCGCGTAGTCGCTCTTCGTACCCGGCACCTGATAGACATACGGATGTCCCCACGGATCGAGCGGTGCTTCTTTCTTCAGATACGGACCGGCCCATTTGTCCGCATTCGCGGGCTTGACGAAGAGCGCGGCCAGGTTTTCGTCGGCGGTCGGATAGCGGCCGACGTCGAGCCGGAAGTTATCGATCGACTTCGTGAAGACGTCGATCTGCGCACGCGCGATAGTCGCCTGCGACTTACCGAGCTGCGAGAAATAGCGCGGCCCCACAAGCGCCGCCAGCATGCCGATGATGACGAGCACCACGAGCAGTTCGAGCAGCGTAAAGCCGCCCTGTTTCTTGAGCCGCGCGTGCCGCGATCCTCTCGCGTTGGCTGCACGGCGATGGTTGACAGACTGCATCGACACTTCCTTCAAAAAAAGTTGGACGCCCGCCAGGCGGGCGTCCATCCAACGTTGCTAAACCGGCGTGCGCGTTACTGACGCGCGCGCTGCGTCGACGAGACGTTGTTGTACACGCCGAACTCGAACAGCGAGTAGCCGTAGTCCGTCGAGCGCTTCGTGCCGTAGAGGCGCACGTAACGCGCGGTCGTGGCCGGGAACGACAGGTCTTCCACGCCGCCCTTGCTGTCCGTCGTCGTGTAGACGGTGTTCGACCAGTCGACGTTGTCGTGCGAGGTCTGGATCTGATACGCAATCGCGTGCGCGTTCTCCCAGTTCAGCACCACGCGGTTGAAGGTCTGCTCCGAACCGAGATCGATCGCGATCCACGACGGGTCGATGAACTTCGACGACCAGCGCGTGCCCGTGTTGCCGTCCACAGCCAACGTGGGCGGCGTGTTGTCGTTCTCGTCGCCGCTCGACGTCGCCGGCCGGTTCTGCGCCAGATTCACGCTTGCCGACAACGGCACGAAGTTCACGCTGATGCTGTGCTCCGCGATGACGTTCGTGAACGTGTACGTCGACTGCACGCCGAGGTTCTTGCCATCCACGGTCATCGAACCCACGCCGTAGCCGGCTGCCGGCAGCGCCGTGAAGGTCTGCGAGCCACCCTGGATCACGCCGACCGCACCCGACGGGCTGATCGTGCCGTTGGCGCTGCTGCTCGCCGTGACCGTCAGCTTCGGCGTCGCCGCCGAGTTGTAGACCTCGAACTCGAACAGCGAATAACCGTACTGCGACGCGCGCTTGACACCCTGCATGCGGACATAGCGTGCATTCGTGACAGGCAGCGAGATGTCCTCGACACCGCCCGCGCCGGCACGTTGCGGGATGATGTTCGTCCACGTCTGGTTATCGTTCGATGCCTGAAGCAGATAGGCCTTGCCGTAAGCGTTCTCCCAGTTCAGCACGACGCGGTCGAACTGCGTCTGCTGGCCGAGATCGACCGTGATCCATGCGTCGTCATTGAAGTCCGACGACCAGCGCGAGCCGAGGTTACCGTCGACAGCATTCTTGGGTGCATAGCCGTCGTCCTGCACGCCGCTCGACGTCGCGACCTTGCCGCGCGCGAGGTTGGCGCTCGGCACGCCGCCATTGCCACCATCGCCGCCGTTGCCACCGTCGCCGCCATTACCACCATCACCACCGTTGCCACCATCACCGCCGTTACCGCCGTCGCCGCCATTGCCACCTGTTGCCGCGGTCACGGTCAGGATCGCCGTCGCGCTGGTCGCACTGCCGCCGCCGTTGCTGACGACGACGCTATACGCGGCGCCGTTGTCGCCTGCGACCGTGGTCGGCGGCGTCGTGTACGTCGGGTTGGTCGTGATCGCCACCACCGTCGTGCCGCGCATCCACTGGAAGCTGAACGGACCCGTGCCCGTCACGCCCACCGAGAACTGCGCTGCCTGTCCTTCGCTGACCTTCACACTCGCCGGTTGCGCCGAGATGATGGGCGCATTGGCCGAATTGCCCGACACGCACAGCGACCAGCCCGGCGTGTTGTCGATGATGCCGGGAACCGACTGACCCGACGAGAACGCGAGATACGCCTGCGTCGACGCATTCGGCACACCCGTCGTGGTCCACGTGCCCCACGGAGCCGGGAACGCGCACGATGCGAAGTTCGAGCGAGCCACCGTCAATGCTTCGTTCTGCGTCGGCAGGCGCATGCCGATAGCCGCGCAATACTGCTTGGCGACCGTCTGCGTGAACTGCGCGCCCTTGTTCGGGAACTTCGTGTAGTACTGCTGCCACACGAGGCCGCTGACGTTGTCCTTCACGTTCGGCACATACGGGCCCGACGGCAGACCTGCGATCGTCGAAGTCCACGTGCCCGGCTTCGCGCCCAGCAACGTGAAGCGCTCGGTCTCGCTGCCGCATTGCGGCGCGTCGAACACCTGGAACTCGAACAGCGAATAACCATACTGCGTAGCGCGTTGCAGTCCGAGCATGCGGACATAGCGCGCCGACGTGCTCGGGAACACCGTCGTTTCCGTGCCGCCGTGACCCGCGATGATCTGGTCGTTAGGCAGAACGTTCGTCCAGTTGCTGTTGTCGTTCGATACCTGAAGCTTGTACGCCGACGCAGCCGCGTTCTCCCACATCAGCACGACCTTGTTGAAGGTCTGGATGGAGCCGAGATCGACCGTGATCCACGAAGGATCGATCTCCGGCGCCGACGACCAGCGCGATGCGACCGAGCCGTCCACTGCATTCTGTGCTGTCAGGCCGCCGTTCTGGTCGCTGCTCGACATCGCCTTCGCGTTGAGCGCGAGGTTGCTGTTGTCCGCGCCGCTCACCGTCAGCGTGGCCGGGTCGCTCGTGACGCTGCCTGCGCTATTGGTGATCGTGACGGCGTAGTTGCCGCCATCGCTGCCCTGCGCCGACGCAATCACGATGCTTGCCGAGTTCGTGCCGTACGGCTTGCCGTCCTTGGTCCATTGATACTTCAGCGGAGCCGAGCCGCTCGCGAGCACGTTGAAGGTCACGCTCTGACCGAACGGCACGCTCTGGCTATGCGGCTGCGACACGATGACGGGCGGCGTCGCGACGCTCACCGTCAGCGTTGCGTCCGCCGACGTGACCGTACCCGCGCTGTTGGTCACGACGGCTTTGTACACTGAGCCGCTATCCGACGTCTGCGTCGCGGGCGTGTCATACACGGGCTGGTTCGCACCGGGAATGGCCACGTCATTCTTCAGCCACTGATACGACAGCACGGGCGAGCCGGCCGCGACCACGGTGAATTCCGCGCTCTGTCCGCTCGTAATGCTCAGCGACAGCGGTTGCGTGGTGATGGTCGGCGCAGCCGGTTGCACGACCTTCAAGTTCGCCTCACGCGACGTGACGCTGCTGTTGGCGTTGCGCACGGCGACGCTGTAGGTGACACCGTTGTCGCCCGACTGCACAGCGGGCGTCGTGTACGTGTAGCCGGTCGCGCCCGGAATGGCCGCGCCGTTCTTCATCCATTGATAGCTGATGGGCGCAGCGCCTGCCGACAGCACGTAGAACTGCCCGCTCTGCCCTTGCGTGACGATCTGATCGGCCGGTTGCGTGATGATCTTCAACGCGCTGGGCGGCTGCGGACCGACCACGAGCGCATTACCGTTGAAGGTTTGCTGCGCGTTCGTCGGCACGACGTTGAACGTCGCGGTGCCGCTGCCGAGGCCCGGCGAACTCGCCGTCACCGTGACAGCACCCGGCGTGAATTGCGTCTTGACCGCGATACGCGTCACGCCGCCTTCGACCGACAGGTTCGGGTCGCCCGGCGCGTGATACGACAGCGGCTGGTTCGGCGTCACGTCATGGTCAGAGCCGCCGCGATACGTGCCGGGGCCGCTGACGCTGAACGTCAGGGTCTGCGATGCGTCCGGCACGCGAATGTTGTTCGCGTCGACGACCGTCGCCGTGATGACGGCGGCATCCGTGCCGTTCGCGGTCAGCGCGAACGATTCGCCGCTCGGCTTGACGAGTTCGGGCTCGACCGTCAGTTGGATATGGTCGGCCGGGCCTGCCGTCACCAGCGAGTCATACGCTGCAACCTGGCGGTTGTTGTCGAGACACTCCGCCGTCAACGTGCCCGGCGCCCACTTGATGTTGTCCCAATGCACCTGCGTCGGCAGGGACGTCGTGTTCTGGGTCAGATCGGTCGGGTCCATCGACGTCGGATTCGGCACCTGGTCGCCGCCAATCAGCTCGCCATTGAGGCGCAGACGCACTGCGGGACAGTTGCTGAACGCGTTGACGGTCACGGTGCCGGCGCGGTTCCACGTGTGCGCGAGCTTGACCACAGGCTTGATCTCAAACGGCGTCCACGCCGCCTGATAGATGTAGTAGATCAGGCGCGGCAGACGGTTCGCGTCCATCATCGACGCGCCATTGCCGCGCACGGCCTCTGGCGCGATGCCGTCGGTCTGCGTGTTGATTTCACCCGGCGTATCGGCCAGATACCAGTGCGCAATACCAAACGACTTGCCGGCTACGCTCTCCACCCAGGTCTTCAGATATTTGACCGCGAACGCCAGCTCGAAGTCGTATTTCCATCGACCAACGCCGTCGCCCCAATACTCCGAGCCCCACGCGGGTGAATTCGGGTAGTCCTTCTTGACGTTGATGTCGCAACCGTTGCCGCTACAGCCGAGAATGTCGCCGTTGTTCGGATTCGGCGTACGGTCGGCCTGGGCGCGCGTGTTGATCCACGCGAGCACAGACGGATGGTTGCGATCATGAACGATCATGTCGCGATGCAGCTCGGTCTTCAGCGTGACGTTGTTCTGCGTCATGCACTTGACGCCGGCAGCCGTCTCCGCCGTGCAGATGACGGCGAAGCCGCCTTCGCCTTCGCCGCTCGGCTGAACCATCATCACGCCGTAGGCGTCGGCGGCATCGAGAAAATCGCGGCCCTGGCTCGAATGGCCCGGACGGTACAGACTTCCGCCCGCCTGCGCGAGCAGGTTCAGGTCTCTCCATTGCAGCTCAGGCGGCACGGCCGAGCCGAGCGCCGGATAGTCGTAACGGCCCGAAGCGCCCCACAGATAGTGCGGGTGTCCGTTGATGATCGGGAAGTTCTGGTCCCAAGTGATCGTGCGGATGCCGAGTGGGCTTTCCGTCGTATCGACGACCACGCCGTCGATGCTGACGGAGTGAATCACGCGGTACAGATACGGCTTGCCGTAGATGCTGTTGTTCGGATACCAGAGGTTCGGATTGGGAACCGTCAGCACCTGATCGAACAAGGTAGGCTGCAAGCCCGGCTGCACGTTGGCGGGCACGGTGCGCGTATCCTGCCCGGTCACCACGACGGTGCCGCCCGCGTCGACGATCTGCGTCGTCAACGTCACCTTCTGGTCGGTCGAGTACTCGTTCAGTACATTGGTCTGCACACGGATCGTCGCCGACGACGTGCTCGCCGCAACCGTCGCGACATACGTGCCCCACGTATTGAGCACCGCATAGATGTTCTCGGGAACGTGCACCCGGTCCGTGATGTGCATCCACACAGGGCGGAACAGGCCCGTATCGTCCTGGCCGAAACGGAATGCGCCTGCGAAATCGGGCGACTCGAAGAACTTGTCGCCACGCGCAACCTTCACAGCCAGCACATTGTCCGTACCGTCGAATTTCACATAGTTCGTGATATCGACGATGAACGGAATGAACCCGAGCACGTGCGTCGCGTCCTTGTTGATCTGGCTATTGCCGCGAATCAGGGTCCCGTTGATATAGACCTGCGCACCCGTATGCGCGCCCTCGAACTCGATATAGATCTTGCGGTTCGCAAAGGACGGATCGAGCGTGAAGTGCTTGCGATACCAGTTGATGTTGCCCGTCAGGTATCCCTGATCGCCGCCCGACTTCCAGTTGAGGAAGGTGTCGTTATCCGACGGCGTCTGCGGGACGCCAACCTGCGCCCAGCCCGAGTCGTTGAAACCCGGCTGCATCGCGTTGGTGTCGTCATTGTCCTTGACGTACTTCCAGGGCGTCGCGCCCAGATTGATCCTGATGTGATTGGATGGCGGAAGCGCTTCGCTCGCGACAGCGTGAGTCGCAACGCAAAGCAACATCATCCAAAGTACTACTAAACAGCCTGCAAGCTGCCCCGTAAACAACCGAACGCGATAGCGCATTATGGTTTCCTTGTCGTTCTTCCCGGTCTTTCTTTGAATAGATGTGGCTTTACGCTCACGCCATGCCGTAGAACGTTATCGACGCACGAGCACGCGCGCTCGCCGGTGCTTTAGCGCGACATGCGCGCCTGGTGCACCGGTGAGTACGACTTCGCCACTTTTCAATTTTTTGCCGAACGTATCAAATGCAAAGCAAACGTTTGCTCTTCGATTTGAATACGCTGGCTTAAAGACGCCCCAATCCCACTATTTAATTTTTCATGTGAAGGTGATAGTTGTTTTGATCTATTTCTTCTAATACATCGTGCCCGGTTTCGATCGGCGCCGCACGGAAACTGAAGTTCCCCGTCCCAGTGCAATTGTTGATGCTCCGATCGATCCTTAGCGTTGGCGCAGCATTTTTCTTTAGTTTTATGACAGTGATGTTACGAACAATTTCAAATGAGCAACAAACGCTTAAGCCTGTCACCTAATGGAAAGTTCTCAAATCATTTGCCATTTAGCACAAGCTTTCAGTCTGCTCACAGCCACTCATCCGGTCGGGCATTAGACATTCATCAAATTTCAAATGCAAGCACAATGTAGTCAACACGATGTTGCATAGTGGGCAACATTGCCCGACCGTCCCACTCGCGAATTACATTGTGGGATTCAACTGCGCGAACTCACCCGACGCAAAAGAGATCTGTGCGCTTTCGATAAGGTGGTGCATATGCACTGCGTCGGCGAAAGTCGGCGCAGTACGTGTGCCATTCGTCACGTCGTGCGCGTAAGCCCAATAGAGTTCGGCCAGTTCCAGTACGGCGGAAGGCAGATCCGATTCCGGCAGGCGCAAATAGTGGGTCGGTACTTCGAGCCGTTCGAGCGGCTGCTTGTCGCCGTGCGCGCCGAAGATTGCATAGTCGTCGCCCACATCGCCGAAAGCCGACGCGTTCGTGATCCGCAAATCGCCTTCCGTCCCGGTGATGTCGATCTGCACGCCTGAGCCGTTGCGCTTGCCGCCTTCGATATGAACGGACACCACCGCGCTGTCGTTCAACATGCCGGCGAGCACGAGTTGATCGGGCGTCGATGTCGGTATCGAAACGCCTGTCTCCCGAATCGTCACCGACGGAAACTGGTTAGGCGTGAGTGCCGCGATGGAAACAGGCCAGCCGGTTCCCGAAAAAAGCATGTCGAGAAAGTGGCCGCCATAGATCGAAACCACAGATGAAAAGTTCTCCAGCGGCACAGTCCATTCGAGCGCGCGCGAACGCGTCGCCTGAAAGTAATTCATGCTCACATGCATGCGTACCGAACGCAGCTCGCCGACGTAACCTTGCTGGATCAGGTCGCGCACATAACGGTTATGCGGCGCGAGACGCCTTTGCAAGCCGACGACATGACGCACGCCGCGTTCTTCGGCCAGTCGCAACAGTTCTTCTGATTCAGCGAGCGTGGTCGTCAACGGCCATTCGCAGTACACGTGCTTGCCCGCCGCGATTACACGCCTGACCGTCTGCGCATGTTGCGGAGCCGTGTTCAGCACGATCACGAGATCGATGTCGGGACTTTCGATAAGTTCGTCGATCGACTCAGCCACGCGGCCGATCCGATAGTCGCGTGCTGCTGCTTCGGCGGCTTCGCGCCGATGGCTATAGATAGCTTGCAGCGTGTATTGCGGCAACAGATCGAGCACGCGCAGATGACCGTGCCTCGCCCAGTTGCCGACGCCGATCACGCCGACGCGCAACGGCACATTAAGTGATGCTTCCATGATTCTGAATTCTCCAGTGAATGACAGACGGTGATGTCACGCGTATCACACCGACACCACGATGCGTCCAAAGTGCTCGTTGCGTTCGAGCGCCGTATGCGCCTGCGCGATCTGCTCGAACGCAAAGCGATGCGCGATTACCGTCTTGAGCGCGCCCGACTGCAATCCGTTGAAGATGAATGCCGCCGCATCCGCCTGGCGTTGCGCGTCCGTGGTCGTCGAAAAGAGGTTGTAGCCATGCACGGTGATGCGCTTATAGAGTAGTGGCAACACGGGCAATACGGTGTCGTCGGGACTCAATGCGCCATAGAGCAGGATCGTGCCGCCGGGCCGCGTCGCGTCGATCAGACGCGCGAAGGTCTTGCCGCCGACAGGATCGAATACGAGGTCCGCGCCGCGTCCCTCGGTGATGCGTTGCACTGCTTCGACGAGATCTTCGTCGTCGGTGACGATCACGTGGTCGGCGCCGAGCGCGACAAGCGCGTCGCGTTTCTCGCGCGTTCGGGTGAGCGCGACGGTCGTCGCGCCCAGACGCTTCGCCACCTGAATCGCGCCGATGCCCACCCCGCTCGACGCCGCGGGAATCAGCACGACATCACCAGGTTTGACGCGCTCGTTTTCCGTGAATGCCGCGTAAGGCGTGATGAACACGTTCCAGATCGCCACCGCGTCTTCATGCGAAAGCCACGCGGGACTCTTTACGACAGCGTGCGCGGGCGCCAACACGAGTTCGCCGTACACGCCGTAATCGTTCATCGAAAACGACGGCACCGTACTGACGTGATCGCCGACGGCCACATGCGTGACATTCGCGCCAACGGCATCCACCACGCCGGACGCTTCATAACCGACACGAGCGGGGAGCTTCGCTGGCTCGACATACTCGCCGCGCCGCCACATCGACTCCGCGCGATTCAGGCCAATGGCCTTCACACGAATACGCACTTCGTTAGCGTCAGGTTCGGGCGTGCCGATTTCCGTGTACTCGAAAACCTCGGGACCGCCGTGCTGCGCAAAGGTAATGATTTTCGCCATGACTCGTTCCTTTCGTTCAATCCATCCATTACAGGCGCCTCGAAACGAAACGCCCCTTCAAGTGGTTCGAATTATCGGAATCGCTCTTTGCAGGATAAATGCGGCATCGCCGACATCACTGTTCTTTTGCCGCCAACAATCGCCTTTTCGACGGGCGCCCCCCGTGCAGCAAGGCTCGCGCGATTGCGGACACGGGTGTCCAAAGTGAGCGAACCCGTGGGCTGTTTTTCTGGCGCATCGCCGCATCTACATTAGCGTCAAGCGTCGCCGATCACCGGCATTACGCAGCAGCTTCCCTGAATCACTGGATTGTGGAGATTGAAATGTCCAAACTGTTTTCGAAAGTCGCGGTCGGTTCGCACGACATCACGCACCGCGTGGTCCTCGCTCCGCTCACCCGCATGCGTGCCGAGAGCGGCGCGCGCCCCGGCCCGCTGATGGCTGAATACTATGCGCAGCGTACGTCGCCGGGTGCACTCCTGATCGGCGAAGCCACGATCGCGGCGCCGAACGGCAATGGCTATCTCGGCGCGCCTGGCCTGTACGACGACAGCCAGATCGCCGGCTGGAAAGCCGTCACCAACGCGGTGCATGCGAAAGGCGGCAAGATCTTTCTTCAGCTTTATCACGCGGGCCGACAATCGAACGCACAGTTGCAGCCCGATGGCGGCCGTCCCGTCGGACCGTCCGAAGTGCCGCACGGCGGCGTCGCGTACACGGAAGCGGGCTGGGTCCCCAATACGCCGAACCGCGCGCTGGAAACGGCGGAGATCGCGGGCATCGTCGAGAGCTTCCGCGCGGCTGCCGAGCGCGGCGTGGATGCAGGCTTCGACGGTGTCGAATTGCACGGCGCCAACGGCTATCTGTTCGATCAGTTCCTGCAGGACGGCAGCAACAAGCGCACGGACGAGTACGGCGGCTCGATCGCCAACCGCGCGCGCCTGCTGCTCGATGCGACCCGTGCCGTGATCTCTGTTTGGGGCGCGGACAAGGTTGCAGTGCGTCTCGGACCGAGCGGATCGTGGGGCGACATGTCCGACAGCAACCCCGAAGCGTTGTTCACGTATGTGGCCGACGAACTCGACAAGCTTGGCATTGCCTATCTGCATCTGATCGAGCCGCGTATCGCAGGCAACGTCGAAGACGAAGCGCGCGACCAGCAACCCGTCGCCGCGAAGTCGCTACGTGCGCATTTTCATGGGCCGATCATCGCGGCGGGCGGCTTCGATGGCGAAAGCGCCGAAGCAATCCTGCAATCCGGCGATGCCGATCTCGTTGCATTCGGACGCCATTTCATCGCGAACCCGGATCTGCCCGAGCGGCTGCGCAAAGGTCTGCCGCTGAACCCGTACGACCGCGCGACGTTCTTCGGCGGCACGGATGTGGGTTACACCGACTATGCGTTCCACGACGAGGCCGCTGTCGCAGCGTGAGATGTGGGGGCTGTAACAACTGATTCGTAGCGCAGCCGGAAGCGATCATGCGTTCACGCATGGTCGCTTCCGGCGTCAATCGCCGCCGATAGTACGCGTCAATTGACCTGATCGACGCCGCCTCTTTATTTCCTCAGCTTTTTCCTCATTGCACTTCGCAGCCGCCACGCACGATCCACTTCGCGCGCGCCGACGGCTGCGCGCTTGCTGGAGCTTTTCACATGAGCACCAATCAACCCGCGTCGCTCTCCGATGCGCCCATATCGTCTTCATCCACCGCAAGCCAACGACGCTGGCTCGCGGTGTTCTCGATCGCACTCGGCTCGTTCGCTTTCGTGACGACGGAATACATGCCCGTCGGCGTACTGCCGAAGATCGCCGCAGACCTCGGCGTCACGCCCGGCACGGCAGGTCTGATGACGACCACGCCCGGACTCATCGCGGCCATCTCCGCGCCGATGCTGCTGCTCGCCGCTGGCCGCCTGAACCGGCGCTCGATCCTACTGTTGCTGTCGGTCGCGCTGGTCGCGTCGAACCTCGTCGCAGCGCTCGCAACCAACTTCGCGACGATGCTCGTTGGACGTGCATTGCTCGGCATCAGCCTTGGCGGATTCTGGACCGTCGCACTGGGCGTCTCCGGACAGATCGTCGCGGAAGAAGAAAGCGCCAAAGCCAGTGCGACGATCTTCATGGGCATCACGCTCGCGACCGTCATCGGCGTGCCGCTCGGGACGTTCATTGCCGAGCTGTCGTCGTGGCGCGTCTCGTTCTTCGCGACGGCCGCACTCGCGCTCGCAGCGCTGCTGATGCAGGCAACGCTGCTGCCCGATCTGCCGCCGCGCGCGGCTGCTCGCATCGCCGACTTCGGCCGCATGCTCACGCGTGGGACGGTGATGCGCAGCCTGCTGCTGGTCGCCTTGCTGTTCGGTGCTCACTTCTGCGCGTACACGTATATCGCGCCCTTTCTCGAAGACAACGCGTTGCTCGGCGCGACATGGGTGACGGCGCTGCTGCTCGGTTTCGGCATCGTCGGCTTCATGTCGAACTTCGTCGCGTCGGCGTTCGTGACATCGCATCCGCGGCTGTCGCTGTTCGCGATGACTGCGCTCGTGATGGTGGCGCTCGTAGCGCTCCCTGCGTTTGCGCACACGCATGGTGCGGTCGTCGCTGGTGTGCTCGCGTGGGGCATCGCCTACGGCGCGATTCCGCTGTGCCTGAGCGTGTGGATGCAGATGACTTCGCCGAAGCAACCGGAAGCCGCATCGGCGCTGTTCGTCAGCGCCGTGCAGACGGCGATCGCCGCAGGCTCGCTGGCAGGTGGCGTGGCTGTCGATCACGGGGGTGCAACGGGCGCGATGCATCTTGGCGTCCTGCTGTCGGCATTGGGGCTTGCGGTGCTCGCATCGTTCGCGACGACGCGGCGCACATTGGCGAGCGTGCTCGAAGAATGAGCGCACTTCCCGCTGCACGATTGTTTTTCGGCTGGTCGCTCGTTTGAACGAGGTGCGTGTGTTGGGGCTGTAATGACTATTCGCGTGCAAAGAAATCGTGCGCCAAGGATCAGCGGAAACGGCGTTCAAGTATCATCTTCGCGCACTGCCCCAATACTCCGACTCCTGAAAGGCTTTGACGATGTCCACACCGATCGACTATCTGAACCCGGCGCTACCTGAGGGGCTTCGGCGCGTGACCATGCCCGTCGTCGACGCGACACCGGCGACACTCGACGGCTATGGCAGGCTCGTAGATGACCCGAACGAATGCCGGGTCGAAATCGTGCAGTGGCCCGCGATGGGATCGAGACCGATCGATCCCGGCACGGGCGACGAGGCGGGGACGACGGAAGGCGTCTTCGTCAGCGAATGGCGCGGCGACATCCTCTACGGTCGCAACGAGGCCGTGGGCGGCCACTATGTGCTCGCGTACGCGACAGAACCCGGCGAAGCGCACGAAGACAACGCCGCGCCACCCGAACGCATGCTGCTCTGGCACGCGAACTACCATCCGGACGGCGGACAGTTGTTCTTCCCTCTCGATCACCGGCCGTTCTATGTTCCGCTGGCGTTGCCCGGCGACGATGTGACGCCCGAGAAGTTCGTGTGCTTTCGCTTCGATGGCCGGAGGGGTCTCTATATTCATCCGAACATCTGGCACGAAGGCGTGTTCACGCTTGGCGGGACACAGCGCTTCTTCGACAAACAGGGCGCGGTTCATGCACGTGTGTCTGTCGAGTTTGCGCGAGAGTTCGGTTGTCTGCTCGAAGCGCCTATCGTTTATCCGTGACGCTTGAGCATTAGATCGAGGCGGCGGTTCGAGACGAAACCGCCTGCCAAACTGGACGCGAAACCAGAAAACCAGACCGCCCGCGACATCGATGGTGGACCCCGTCACCTACGCGGCGTCATCCGATACCGCGAACGACACGGCAGCTGCACTGTCTTTGGGCTGCCCGGCGCGGCCAAGCGAACGTGCGCCGGCAAAACGGCATCTTCCGCTGGGCCTATCAGGCCGACGAACGCGAGTTCAACGTCGACACGCCGGGGCCATTTCTGACCAACGACGGCGATTTGCTGCTCTCCGCGATTCGCAGCGGCGCGGGCATCGGCTGCACGCTGGAAGCTGTGATCGCCGACGATATCCGCACCGCCCGCCTGATTCCGCTGCTCGAACCGTGTTGGCCGATTTTTCCGGGCTTTCACCTCTACTATTCGAGCCGCGTGCATGTGCCGCGCAAGCTGCGCGCGTTCATCGACTTCATGCAAACGCGATCGTGATCTACGCCGTTGCGGCACACGAACTTGAAGTCCTCAAAAAAAGTGCTTGACTGTCTATCTAGTAGTAGATAAAGTTCAACCCATGGAACCGACCACTACAGTTCGCGATCAGATTCTGGAGCACGCCATCACGCTGATGATGCTGCGCGGCTACAACGGGTTTAGCTATCGCGACCTGTCGGAGCTGGTAGGGGTGAAGACTTCGAGCATCCACTATTACTTCCCGTCGAAAGACGATCTGGTGCTCGAAGCCGTCAGCCAGTACAGCAACGAGATACTCGGCGCGCTCGGCTCCATCGAGTCTTCTCTTCCGGCGGATCAGAAGCTCGGCAAGTACACGAAGCTGTTCGGCAGAACCCTTGGCGAAGGCGACCAGATTTGCCTGTGCGGCATGCTCGCCGCGGATATCGAGGCACTGCCCGATAACGTCCGCACAGCGGTGCAGGCATTCTTCAAGGCCAACGAAAGCTGGCTCGCGAAGGTGCTGGCACAAGGCGTCAAGGAGCGCACGTTGCATGTCAACGGTAAGCCCGAAAACGCGGCGCGAGCGCTGTACGCCGCTTACCAGGGCAGCGTGTTGGCAAGCCGGCTGTTCAGGACGAAGGCACGGCTGGAAGATGTCGAAGCTTCATGGAAGGTTTCGAAGTAGCGGTATTCGAGGCGGTTGCTGTAGACCGCCTTTTGTTGGACCCGGTTATCTATCTTCTAGTAGATAAATAACGGATGTAGAGAAATGTCGTTGAAGCATAGAAATTTGTCCAGCTGTCTATCTAGTAGTAGATAGCAAAATGCAGTTCACTCAACTATTGCCAGTCAGGAGTTACATCATGTCGATCGAAAAAGTTCTGTACCGCGCCCACGCTCACGCCACGGGAGGCCGCGACGGCCGCGCCATCGTCCCCGAAGGCAAGCTCGACTTCAAGCTGGTCACGCCGCGTGAACTCGGCGGCGCGGGCGGCGAAGGCGCCAATCCGGAACAGTTGTTCGCGGCAGGCTACAGCGCCTGTTTCCTCGGCGCGATGAAGTTCGTCGCGGCCCGCGACAAGACGGCGATTCCGGCAGACGTATCGATCGACGGCAGCGTTGGCATCGGCGCGATTCCGAACGGCTTCGGCATCGAAGTGGAACTGAAGATTTCGCTGCCCGGTATGCCGCGTGACGCCGCTCAGGCATTGATCGACAAAGCTCACATCGTGTGCCCGTACTCGAATGCAACGCGCGGCAACATCGACGTCACGTTGACGCTGGTTTGATCGACTTCGCCTCATAGACAGAACACTGGAGCGTAAAAAAATGAAAGCCCTG
>WNGR01003220.1_pt1 | contig 18597 bp, 20 predicted proteins | sample 5407581 | NCBI WGS metagenome assembly WNGR01 (sample SAMN13153383, study PRJNA577476) | soil metagenome | isolation source: 80 cm soil or saprolite under Garry oak tree replicate 2 | place: USA:California | collected 2016-06-15 | reverse complement strand
GAGGGCCTGGCGCGCGGCGTGCAGGGCTGGGGAACGATCGTCAGCGAGCGTTAGCCGGTACGGCGCTTCCGGGTCTTCCCCTTGGTGCGGGTGATCGGGGTCACGGACCCGGCCGCCATGTCGGACAGGCCTGCTCGGCGTGCACCGTTCCCAGCTCGGCGCGGATCGCCTGCGTGGCCTCGTGCACGAGGCTGACCTCGTAGCTGACCGCGTCGATTTTCCCGGGCAGCATTTGCCTTATCTGCTGCTCCAGGTCGGCCACTCGCGCTTCGAGCGCCGCGTAGTCAGCGGTCATCGTGCCTCCCTCACCGAGGGTAGAAGACCGGCGGACGGACTGGCTGGCTCATCCATGGCGTTCGGTCCTGGTGTCGCCGAAATGCTTGACGCGGACTTGGCGCCTGGTCGTCGGCGTCGCCGGCTACGGGACTTTCGTCGCCGACTCGTGAGCCCAGCTCCGTCGGCACGTCGGCGGTAACCGTGCGGAAACATCGGGCGAAGATGATGGTGCGATGGGTACGCGTCGCATCCAGGTGGGCTGCGAGTTCGTCCATCTGGCCGAGGTCGAAACCCCGGTCGTTTTCCATGTGCAGCCGGTCGAATCCGCGGACGTGGCCGTCAAGCTGCACCGGTGGCGGTCCCGGCCGCCGATCGCGATCCGCGAATACGCTGATATGTACGGCAACCCTGGTGTCCGCGGGGTGCTTCCCGCAGGCAGGTCGAGCTTCCGGTACAGCGCCGTGGCCGCGGTACACCTTGATCTACACCCTGCCCAGCCGCTACTGCCTGTCCGACGTGCTGGGCGACGAGGCGTGGTCCCGCTTCGGCGGGCTGCCGCCCGGATACGGCCGGGTGCAGGCCATTTGCGATCATGTGCACAGTCATCTGACGTTCCAGTACGGCAGCACGACTGCGCTGTCCACGGCCGCGGACGTCAACGTGGCCGGCTGCGGCGTCTGCCGCGACTTCTCCCACCTGGCGATCTCGTTCTGCCGGGCCCTGAACATCCCGGCCCGATATGTCTTCGGCTACCTGCCCGATCTTGATGTCCCGCCGGACCCGGCCCCGATGGACTTCGCAGCCTGGATGGAAGTGTGGCTCGGTGACCGGTGGTGGACCTTCGATCCCCGCAATAACACCCGGCGCAAGGGGCGCATCGTGATCGGCCGGGGACGCGACGCACTGGATGTGGCCATGGCAACGACTTTCGGCGGCCCGCTGCTTGAGTCACTGACGGTCCAGGCGGAGGAGGCAACCGGATGATGCTCGACGTGCATGCCCTCCGGGCATCCGTGATCGACCACCACGGGCTGGACCTTGACGGGGCCCGGCAGGTCACCTACGTCATCGAGCAGAGCTTCCGTTACGACTACGACGCGCCGGTGACGTCACTCCAGCAGCGGCTGGTCGTAATCCCGCCTGCCCGTCATGGCGGCCAGTACCGGCGTGCGCATCTGCTCCAGGTGCATGGTGCCCGCGCGCGGCGCTACCTGTGCCGGGACGCGGACGGCAACGCTGTCGCCTGGCTGCGCTCCGAGCACGTGACGCATTCCGTCGAGTTCCGGCTGGCCGCAGTGGTCGAGCAGATGCGCGACGACGGGCCAGCGGTGCTTCCGGCAGCGGCCCTGCGCAACCCTCGCCTGCTGCGGCCCACCCGGCTCACCGCGGCCGATGGCCGGCTGCGGGAGATGGCCGGTAGCCTGGCCGGCCAGGGCGATACGCCGGAAGAAAGCGCGGAGCGGATATGTGATGCTGTTCACTCCGCGATCACTTATGAATACGGCGCCACATCGGTTCGGACGACGGCGGCCGAGGCACTGGCCGCCGGCCGCGGGGTGTGCCAGGACTTTGTGCACGTGATGCTCGCGCTCTGCCACCTGGTCGACCTGCCCGCCCGGTACGTCTCGGGTCACCTGCTCGGCCAGGGAGGGACGCACGCCTGGGTCGAGGTGATCCTGCCGAGGGCACAGTCCGCGGTGGCCATCGCGTTCGATCCATGTAACGGCCGCCAGGCGGGCAACGGCTACGTCACGGTTGCGACCGGCCGCGACTATCTTGACGTGGCGCCGACATCCGGCTCCTATATCGGCACGGCGAATGGCCGCCTCACCGCCGGCCGCCGGATGGGCCTCCTCGCGGCGGCCTGATCCCGCGCCGCGGGGTCCGGCAGGGAAACTGGCCGGGATTCGGTAACGAAGACGCAACATGGCGCGTCTACGCTCTGGTCGTGGCGGATATTTTCGACAGTTATCAGCTTGCCGCCGCATGGGACGAGATGTTCGAGCGGCCCGGGACACCGCGGCAGCCCTACCAGGCCATGCTCACCGCGCTGCAGCCGCTGGACCCGGGTGAGCTGCGGTACCGGGCCGATCAGATGGCCAGGGCCTTCACCGACCGCGGGGTGACCTTCGATCATGCGGGCGAGGAGCGGCCGTTCCCGCTGGACCTGATCCCCCGGATCATCGACGCGGTCGAATGGGACCATATCTCGCGCGGAGTGCGCCAGCGGGTGCTGGCGCTCGAGGCATTTCTCGCCGACGTGTACGGGCCCGGCCAGGTCTTCGAAGACGGCGTGCTGCCGACCCGTGTGGTGTACACCTCCCAGAACTTCCGCCGGGAGGCCGCGGGTCTGTCTCCGCCCAACGGCGTCCGGGTGCACGTCGCGGGCATCGACCTGATCAGGGACGAGCAGGGCGAGTTCCGCGTGCTGGAGGACAATCTCCGCGTCCCGTCGGGCGTCAGCTACGTGGTGGAGAACCGGCTGGCGATGACCAGGACATTTCCCGGGCTGTTCGCCGAGCAGCATGTCAACCCGGTGGACGAGTACCCGGCGCGGCTCCTCGCGGCGCTGCGCGCCGCGGCGCCTCCGCAAGCAGCCGACCCGGTGGTCGTCCTGCTCACACCCGGCGTGTACAACGCCGCGTACTTCGAGCACACCCTCCTGGCCCGGCTGATGGGAGTGGAACTGGTCGAGGGGCGGGACCTGGTTGCCGCGGGCAACAAGGTATTCGTGCACACGACACAGGGCATCCAGCCGGTCGACGTGATCTACCGCCGTGTTGACGACGACTTCCTCGACCCGCTGCACTTCCGGCCCGACTCGGTCGTCGGCTGTCCCGGCATCCTCAACGCCGCCCGTGCGGGCAACGTCACGATCGCGAACGCGGTCGGCAACGGCGTCGCGGACGACAAGCTGCTCTATACCTACGTACCCGACCTGATCCGGTATTACCTGGGCGAGGAGCCGTTGCTGGCCAACGTCGAGTCCTACCGGCTCGACGATCCCGAGGTGCTGGAATGGGTGCTCGCCCGGCTCGGTCAGCTGGTGCTGAAGCCGGTGGACGGCGCCGGCGGCAGCGGCATCGTGATCGGCCCGCAGGCGGACGAGCACGCCCTTGCGGTGCTGCGTGCCCAGGTGGCCGCGCAGCCGAGGAACTGGATGGCTCAGCGGCCGGTGGCGCTGTCCACCTCCCCGGTCCTGATCGGCGAGCACCTGGCGCCGCGCCATATAGACCTGCGGCCGTTCGCCGTCAACGACGGCCACGACGTGTGGCTGCTGCCGGGCGGCCTGACACGGGTGGCGCTGCAGGAAGGCGCCCTGGTCGTGAACTCCAGCCAGGGCGGGGGGTCCAAGGACACCTGGGTGCTCGCCGGCGCCGGGCGTCCGGTGGGCGCCAGCGCGCAGCAGCAGATGATGCTCGCTTCCCGCGCCCCCGAGGACGCCGTGGTCGGACGGCAGGGCGGCCCGGCCTCAGGCGGGCCGCAGTGAGCAGCGGCATCACCGCGCGCACCGGGCTGCTCAGCCGGATCGCCGAGACCCTGTTCTGGACGGGCCGTTATATCGAGCGCGCGGACGACACCGCCCGGATGGTCGACGTGTACATCCATCGCATCCTGGAGGAACCTCAGGCGGACGAGGATGCTGGCTGCAGCGCGCTCCTCGCGGTGCTGGGAATCCCGCCGCCCGAGGCCGTCCGGCTGGACATCGGGACGGCCCTGGACCGGCTCGCCTATGACCAGAAGAGCCCGAGCGCGATCGCAGGCGCCGTCCTGGCGGCGCGGGCAGGCGCGCGCACCGTGCGCGAGGTCATCTCCGGCGAGATGTGGGAGTGCCTGAACGTGACCGCGCTCGGCCTGCCCGCCAGGCGCAAGGCGGCCGAGCGCCTGGGCCCGCACGTCTACCTGCAGTTCATCCGCGAGCGGGCGGCATTGTTCTTCGGCCTCGCCGACTCGACGATGAGCCACGATGACGCCTGGCGGTTCCTGGTGCTCGGCCAGAGCGTGGAGCGGGTGGATATGACGGCCAGGATGCTGCTCGCCCGGATGCCGGCCGCTCCGTCCGAGCTCGGATGGCAGATGCTGCTCCGGGCCTGCGGCGCCTACGAGTCGTTCGCCCGCACACGCATCTGGGCCGGGGGAGGTTCCCGGCACGTCGCCGAGTTTCTCATCCTGGACCGCATGTTCCCCCGGTCGGTCCTGCACGCGCTGGCCACGGCGGAGGAGTGCCTGGTTGCCCTCGACCCCGACCCGGTCAGCGGCACCGACCCGGCCAGCGACGGCGCGGGCTCCCTGGCCCGGATCAGGCAAATGCGCACCCGGCTGGAACGCGCGTCTCCCGACGCGCTGCCCGGCCAGCTTGGCGACGTGCTGAGCGCGCTCCAGCAGAGCTGCCTGGAGGTGAGCGAGGCCATCACCGAGCGATATTTCACCTACGCGCAGCCGGCCCCGTGGGAGCAGCGGCCTTGACCAGCGGCTGGCGGCTGAGGATCGTGCACCGGACGCATGTGCACTACCACGGCCCGGTGCGCGCGTCGTACAACGAGGCGCGCATGACGCCCCCGACTGTGCCCCGCCAGTCTGCGCTGCACGCCGAGGTCTCCACCGATGTCCCGGCTCCGATCTGGGTTTACAGCGATTACTGGGGCACGATCGTCAGCTCGTTCGACGTCCAGCCGCCGCATGATGAACTGATAGTCAGCGCCCAGGCGACCGTCGATACCAGGCCCGCGCCCCGGCCGGGCCGACCCCTGTCCTGGGCCATGCTGCGCGAGCGCGCGGCGGGCGGGCGGCTGCTCGAGTTCCTCACGCCGACCGCGCGCACCGCCGTCAGCCCAGAACTTGCGGAGACCGCCCGGCAGCGCACCGCGGGCGCCGACCCCCTGGAGGCCGCTAGAGAGATCGTCTCCTGGGTCAGCGACCGGGTCACGTACATGCCGGGCGCGACCGAGGTGCAGACGGGCGCCCAGGAGGCGTGGGACATGGGCCAGGGCGTCTGCCAGGACTTGGCGCACCTGACGGTGGCGCTGCTGCGCGAGGTCGGCCTGCCCGCCCGGTACGTCTCGGGGTACCTGCACCCGCAGCCGGACGCAGCGCCAGGCGACGAGATGGAGGGCGAGAGCCACGCCTGGGTCGAGTACTGGGACGGTGAGTGGGTCGCCTGTGATCCGACCAACCTGGCGCAGGTCGGTGAGCGTCACGTGCTGGTGGCCGCCGGCCGGGACTACGGCGATGTCCCGCCGCTGAAGGGAATCTACCGGGGCGCTCCCAGCAGCACGATGCAGGTCACCGTGACCGTGACGAGGCTTGCCTAGGCTGGCAGGCATCGGGTCGCGGCTGCGCGCCTCGCTAGTGGTGCACGATGGTGCTCACGAGCAGCAGGGCCGCGATGACCAGCCCGAGCGCGATGAGGCCGCTGCGCAGGCGCGTCTTGCGATACCCCGATATCCGGCGGTGAGTGATCTTGATGTCGTCGTGTGCGGCCTGGGCGCGGTTGGCGTGCCAGCCCAGGACGCAGCCAACAACAAGGACGATCAGCACCACCACTGAGACGGCTGAGCCCACGATGCTGCCTCCCCCTGGCCCCTCGCGTTCCGATCATGTCGCAATGCACATACAGGTGCCAGCAGAAACGCCGGTCAGCCTACTGATGCCACGGGAGCCTGGCATCCCACTTTAACGAGTGCAGGGGCCCGGCAAGCAGGCACGCGGCCGGCTGGCAGGATTGTGGCGTCCGCTAGGTGACCGGCAATTCGAGGAGTGAACGCGTGCATGAGGCGCTGATCGCAGAGACCATCAGCATCACCGGCCACGGGGGAAACGAGATCGAGGCATATCTCGCCCGGCCGCTCGGGCAGGACTCGTTCGGCGGCGTGGTGGTGATCCATCACATGCCCGGCTACGACGGCGGTACCAAGGAGATCACCAGGAAATTCGCTGCCCACGGCTATGCCGCACTGATGCCGAACCTGTATCACCGTGACGCGCCAGGCGCCAGCCCGGACGACGCTGCCGCGACGGCGCGGGCCAAGGGCGGCGTGCCGGACGAGCGCCTGGTCGGCGACGTGGGCGGCGCGGCGGACCACCTGCGCGCGCTGGATGGCAGCAACGGCAAGGTCGGCGTCATCGGGTACTGCTCGGGCGGGCGCCAGTCGTTCCTGGCCGCGGCCAGCCTTCCGCTGGACGCGGCGGTGGACTGTTACGGCGCCTTTGTGGTCGGGACGCCTCCGGAGGGAATTCCGCTGAAGGTCGGCCCCATCGCGCACCTGGCCCCGGACTTGTCCTGCCCGCTGCTCGGCCTGTTCGGCGCGGAGGACCAGCACCCGTCGCCGGACCAGGTCGACGAGCTGGACAAGATCCTGACTGAGGCTGGCAAGCCGCACGAGTTCCACAGCTACCAAGGCGCCGGGCACGCGTTCTTCTCCGTGGACAGGCCCGCCTACCGGGTGGAGGCGGCCAACGACGGCTGGCAGAAGATCTGGGACTTCTACGGCCGCTACCTGGCCGGCTGAGGGGGCTTTGTATGTGCACCTACCTGACCGAGAAGATCGAGGTAGCCGGCAGCGGCAAGGGCTCCTCCGGCTGGTTCTCGCTCACCGACGCGACCGTGTACCTTGATCACCCGCAGCACGCCCCGGCCGAGCACACGCTTAACATCGACTTCCTCAACCCGGCGCAAGGCCCCTCCGCGCGGGTTGCGGTGGAGCTGACCGCGGAGTCGGCCAGGGCCCTGGCCCGGGCGATCGAGGCGACCCTCCAGTCCGCGCCGCCTGGCCTGGTCTGAGCCCGCCCAGGACCAGGGCCCTCCCGGCCACGGAACACGATGCCGGGAAGGTGCAGGGGAACGGCCGCCACCAGCCATGTCGAAAACTGTCGGTACCGCGTGCCAGGATCGGGGTTGTTAAAACGGGTCGGAGGCGGTGGCAATGGGTGGCATGAAGTTCCGTGCCGGGCGCGACGCGCTGGGCGAGGCTGTCGCTTGGGTGGCGCGCGCGCTGCCGGCGCGGCCGGTGGTCCCGGTGCTGTCCGGGATGCTGCTGCAGGCTGACGACAACGGGCTGACGCTGTCGTGCTTTGACTACGAGGTCTCCGCTCGCGTGCGGATCGATGCCGATGTCGCGGAGGCCGGGACCTCGCTAGTGCCAGGCCGCCTGCTCGCGGAGATCACCCGCAGCCTCCCTTCGCTGGACGTGGAGGTTGCCTGCGACGCGGACATGGTCGGCCTGACGTGCGGCAGCGCAGAGTTCACGCTTGTCTCGCTGCCGGTGGAGGAGTACCCGGCGCTGCCCGAGCCGCCCCCGCCCGCCGGGACGATCGACGGCGGCGTGCTGGCCGTGGCCGCCGCTCAGGTCGGGACGGCCGCGAGCCGGGACGACACCCTGCCCATGCTCACCGCGGTCTGCCTGGAGGCCGACGGCGAGACGCTGACGCTCGCGGCCACGGACCGCTACCGGCTGGCGGTCCGGGAGGTGCGCTGGGATCCGGCCGTGCCGGACCTCAGGGCAATCGCCATGGTCCCGGCCAGGACGCTGGCCGACGTCGCGAAGACGATGGCGGCCGGGACACCGGTGACCGTTGCGTTCGGCGTCGGCGGGTCCGGTACCGGAGCACCGCGTGACGCGGGTGCGGAGCGGGAGCCGCGGCCTGCCGATGGCATGATCAGCTTCGAGGGCGGGAACCGGAGGCTGACAGCCCGGCTGATCGGCGGCGAGTTCATCAGGTACCGGTCCAGGTTCCCCGCCGAGTTCGGCTCTCGCGCGATGCTCCCGGCCGCCTCGTTCACCGAGGCAGTGAGGAGAGTGTCACTCGTTGCGGACCGGGCCACCCCGGTCCGGCTGGCCTTCGATTCTGGGAGCGTCGTCATCGAGGCGCATACCGACGGGCGGGCCCGGGCGGTGGAGACGGTGCCTGCCGAATTCGAGGGCGGCGAGCGCGTCATCTCATTCAGCCCGCACTATCTCCTGGACGGGCTGGGTGCGGCCGCGGCATCGGCCGGCCCGGCCCGGCCTGCGGGCGGGTCCGGCGATGGCGAGGAGGAGCCGCCGGCCGACCCGGGCCGGATCAGGCTTGAGTTCAGCACCGCGGCCAAGCCTGCGCTGATCACCTGGGCGAGTGATGAAGGGCTGGACCCTGGGGCCTCGCCGGCCACGCCCGCGTTCCGTTACCTGGTCGTCCCGCTGAGGGTCCCGGCCCGGGCGTAAGCCAGGCTGGGGCCCCGGCCCGGGCGGGGGGTGGCCCGGGCCGGGCGATGTGCCCGGGCGTGGGGATGGCCCGGGCGTGGGGGATGGCCTGGGCGGTGGCTGCGGCCAGCGGGGAGTCAGGCCGTGGCACTTGCTGGCGTCAGAGGCCGCCAGACCAGGGACCGCCGGAGTAGCGGCCGCGCCCCGAGCGCCCGCAGCCCCCGTAGCCGCGGCCCCGGCGGCCGAGCACGCGGCGCAGCAGCCCGCGCGCCACGCCGAAGATGGCCAGGAAGATCGCCAGCTTGCCCGGCCACGGGAACATCCGCAGGTTCAGGTCGACGATCAGCAGCCACGTGCCCAGCGCCGCGATGATCACCGGGATCATGCCCAACCGCGGCCTGGCGCCAGACCAGTGCTCGCGCCTGTCCCGCCCCCCGCTGGCGCCGGTGGCGGCGACCGGCAGCGACGCGGGCCGGGCGGCGTGCGGAAGATCCTGAGTGATCCGGTTCAGCTGACTCTGCGTGGTCGCCGCGAACACGGCATCGAGGCGCTGGTTGAACTCCTCCAGGGTCAGCCTGCCCTGCGCGTAGTGTTCCCGCAGGTTTGCCGCCGCCGCCTCGCGGTCGGCGTCCCCAATGCGAAGGTCGGGTCCTGTCGCCATGTGATCCTCCGCAAACAGTAGGCCGGTCACGTCCGCTAGCAAGACGATATATCTCGACGTCATCGTCGGCAAGTCGTGACACCGAAGCGTCTGGCCCAGTGGCTGGTGACCGGGCCGTTCAGTTGATGAAGTAGCTGCTGCCGCCGGTCGCCGGGTTGGTGACGACCGCCACCACCGACATGGTGCCGCTCCGGGCGAAGACCAGCGTGAGCGTGATCTGGGTACCGCCCTGCATCGGGCGGCCCCCGGCGATCAGCAGGTGCGGACTGCCGGGGGAGAACCGGACGGTGGCGTGCGCCGGAATGCGGATGCCCGTCACGGTCCGCATCGTGGTGGCTCCGGGGCGGACGGGCACGCGGAAGATCACCCGCCCCCCGGCGCTGGTCCGGACGGAGGTCAGGCGGTCGGCGGGCCCGTTGTTCTGGATGACCAGGAAGGCCTCGGTGATGCCGCCGGAGGCAGGCACCACGACGTAGCCGTTCCCGGCCTGGATCGATGCGGCGGCGGCCGCCTTCGCCGCGCAGCCGGCCAGCGCGGCGCCGCCAACCGCGAGGACGCACACCGCCGCGGCCGCACGGATGGCCGCTGGCAGCCTGTGCTCCCGTTGCTGCATGATCGGTGTCCTTGGGTATGGTCTGGCGCTGCCATAGTCTCACGAGTAGTCGCGGAACGCGGCCCAGGCCTGCGCCCAGGACGACTTCAGGCCGGTCGCGATGTAGATCTGCGCGCCCTGCTCATCATCGCTGATGCCGAGCCCGTTCCAGAACGTGGCCACCCGGCGGACATGGGTGAACTCGCGCCGCAGCAGAGCCGGGTCGATGTTCACCGCGACGGCGGCGGAGTCGGCCGCAGGCGGCGGGCCCCAGAGCCAGAAGTTGTTGGCACCGCTGTAGACCTGCGGGAGGCCGAGCCCAGGCCCGTAGCGGTCTATCGCGCCTGCCTCGCCGTAGTTCCCGGTGAGGATCGTCGTCTGCCGCCGCTGCGGGCCGGGCAGGGCGTCGTAGTCATGCGCGACCAGTGCGGCCAGCTTCGGCCAGGCGATCGTTTCGGCGAGATCGTAGTTGATCTTCTGAAGCGGCACCGTGTGCAGCGTCCGCGCGGGCAGTACCGGGATCGCCACCGGCGCGCCTATCGCTCCGCAGATCAGCATCGCCGCGCCCATCGCGGCGGCCGGACTGATTCTGGAGGCCAGTGGTTTGCGGGTGGCGAGCCAGCGCTCCAGCGGAACGGCGCCCGCCGCTAGCAGGAACGTGAAGGCCGCGCCGGGGTAGTACGGCTTGCCGCCGAGCACGAACTGCGCCAGGACCACGATCGTGCAGGCGATCGCCACCGGGCGGAACCGGCGGGCCTGCGCACTGCGCAGGGACCAGACCGCGCCGGCTATCCACACCGGAGTCAGGGCCACGCCGGTGTAGAAGATCTGCGCGGGCCAGTAGGTAAGGCGGTTCTGCCCGGCTGCGGTCTGCAGCGAGCGGAACACGTCCAGGCTCGGCCACTCATGCATGGACTGCCACATGACGTCGGGCGCGGCCAGCGCCGCGGCGATCACGCAGCCGAGCAGCAGGTAGCGGCTGCGCAGCAGGTGGCGAGCGTCGGTGGCCAGGAAGCCGGCGGCGAGCGCGGCCGCCAGGAAACCGATGTTCCACTTGGCTTCGCTGGCGACGCCGACGCAGCCGCCGATCGCGACCCACCAGCGCGGATCCTGGCTGGCGAGCAGGCGCATGACCAGCAGCAGCGTTATCGCCCAGAACACGAAATCAGGCACGGTTGTGGTGAGCTCGTGCATCGCCCCGAGGTACTCCCCGCAGGTCGCGGCGGCGAGCGCGGCGAGAAGCTGGCCGGTGCGGCCCGCGCCGAGCAGCCGGCTCATCGCCGCAGTGAAGACGACGAGCGCGGCGAGGCCGAGCGCGGGCAGCATCCGCAGCCCGACCAGGGTGTGGCCCGTGGCCAGCGCGGAGATCCGCGCCAGCAACGGCGTGAGCGGCGGCTGGTCAACGTAGCCGAAGGCCAGGTGCTTGCCCGCCGCGAGGAAGTAGAGCTCGTCGCGGACGTAGCCGTAGCGGCCGCTGACGGCCATCTCGAGGCCGAACGCCGCCGCGGCGATAAGAGCGATCCCGAGCCGGGGTGAGCCGGAACGGGCCGCGGCTTGCGCCTCCGGCCCTGCGGCTTCGTGGGTGATTCCTGGTGCGGTGATATGCATGGGAGCATCGTGACGGCCCCGGGGTGGCCTGCACATCGGGCGCCCGGGCGATTTCCCTGGCTCCGCTCCCAGCCCGAGAACGGGGCACGGCGGCGCCCGTTGCTCCCCCTGAGGTCTGATCCGCCGGATCCGCCCTGCGGCGGATCCCCCGCCGCCGGGCCAGGCCATACCATCAGGTCGTGAAGAGGCTGGCAGCGCAAGCGGCCGGGCTGCCGCAAGGGCTGGTAGCACGGATGTCGAAGCTCCCGCCCCGGCGCCAGGAACGGCTCGCTGACCTGGGCCTCGGGGTGGCGCTCGCCGCGGTCAACGCCGTCTCCCTGCTGCCGTACCGGGCGCAGCTGCACCCGCTGTGGCTGGCTCTCACGCTGGTAGTCGCCCAGGCCCTTCCGTTGGCCTGGCGGCGGTCCTGGCCCGTGGCGGTCTCGTTCGTCACCGGCGCCACCCGGGTGGCCTATGACCAGATCGGGTTCGGGTTCGCGCCGTTCCCGCTCGCCACGGCGATCGCCTTCTACACAGTCATCGACCGCAGCCGTCCGGTATGGCGCTGGATCGTCACCGCCCTGGTGGCGGTGGGGATCTCGATCTCGCTGGCCGCGCCGGGCCATAACGAGCCGTACGACGGTATCTTCCAGGCCCTGATCTTCCTGGCCGCGTGGGCGGCAGGAGTGCTCAGCCGGACCAAGCGGGCCAGCCTGCAGGCCGCGCGGGGCCGGGCCGACCGCGCCGAGGCAGAACTCGACCGCCAGGCGTCGCGTGCCGCGGGGCAGGAGCGTACCCGGATCGCCCGTGAGCTGCACGACGTCGTGGCGCACCACGTCAGCCTGATGGCGGTGCAGGCGGAGGCGGCGACCTCGTTGCTCCCGGACCGGCCCGCCGAGGCGCGGCGGTCGGTCGAGATCATTGGGGATACGGCCCGCCTGGCGCTGACCGAGCTGCGCAGGCTGCTTGGCGTTCTGCGGGGTCCGTCCGAGCGGCTGGAGACGGCGCCTTCGGTGTCTCTCGGAGAGCTCGGCGAGGTGCTTGACCAGGTGCGGGGCGCGGGCCTGCCCGTCGACTTCGAGGTGGTGGGCACGCCAAGCCCGCTCGCGCCCGGCGTGGACCTGACCGCGTACCGCATCGTCCAGGAGGCCCTGACCAACACGATCCGGCACGCCCAGGCCGCCCGGGCCGCGGTAACGCTGAGCTACGAGCCCGGATACATCACCGTGTGCGTCACCGATTCGGGAAAGCGTCGCGGCGGGCCGCAGCCGGGCGCGAACGGCAGCACCGCCGTCAAGCCGGGTTCGCTGCTCGCGGGGTCCGGTCTCGGCCTGGCCGGAATCGCCGAGCGGGTCGCCTCGTGCGGCGGCAATCTCACGGTAGGCCCGACCCCAGCCGGCGGCTTTAGCGTCACCGCGCGGCTGCCGTCGCCATGACCGTCCCGGGCCCGCCGGCCCCGATCCGGGTGCTCGTCGTCGACGACCAGGAACTGGTGCGTTCGGGCTTCTGCGTCATTCTCGATGCGGCCGACGGCATCACGGTGGTCGGCGAGGCTGGCAACGGCGAGGCGGCCGTGTCTGCGGTCGCCGCCCACCAGCCCGACGTGGTGCTCATGGACATCCGGATGCCGGGCATGGACGGGCTCGAGGCCACGCGGCTGCTCACCCGGGATGCCGTGGCCGCGCCCAAGGTGGTCATGCTCACGACCTTCGACCTCGACGACTACGTTTACGAGGCGCTGCGCGCCGGAGCCAGCGGGTTCCTGCTCAAGGACTCGCCCCGGCATGACCTCATCGCCGCGGTCCGCGCCGCCGCCGCGGGCGACGCCCTGCTCGCCCCGTCTGTGACGCGCCGCCTGATCGAGGCGTTCGCGCGCCGGCCGCCGGAGACCTTGCCGTCGCCATCGCGGCTTGCCTCGCTGACCGCGCGGGAGCAGGACGTGCTCCTGCTGCTGGCCCGGGGTCGCAGCAACGCCGAGATCGCGGCGGACCTATTCGTCAGCGACGCGACCGTCAAAACCCATGTCGGCAACCTGCTGGCCAAGCTCGGGTTGCGGGACCGGGTGCAGGCCGTCATCCTGGCGTACGAGACGGGTCTAGTTGTGCCGGGGGACCGGTCAGGATGAGCTGATGAGCTTCGGGCAGCCGACCGCTGTGGACCTCGAGATGATGAACCTTGCCCTCGGCGAGGCGCGCGCCGGCCTCGCGGCGGGGGGCGATCGGCGGCAGGTAGCCAGAGCCGGCGGCCGGCTGGCCGGGCAGTAACTGGGCATCAGCCGAGGTCCAGCCGCCAGGTCTGCTCGACCAGGTCGTGACCGAAGCTGTGGTGCTTTCCTTCATCCACCAGCTGGAACCCGGCCCGCTGGTAGATGCGCCGCGCGGCGGCCAGAACGTCCTGCGTCCAGAGCACCATCTCGGAGTACCCGCTGCTACGGGCAAACGCGATGCACTCGGTGACCAGACGTTCCCCGATGCCCATCCCGCGCGCCCATGGCTCGACGAGCAGCAGCCTGAGCTGCGCGGTCGTGTCGCTCTTGCGCACGCAGAACACGCAGCCCGCTGGCCGTCCGTCGGCTTCGGCGATCCAGCCGCGCTCTCGCCGCGGGTCGTGGTTCGCGGCGTAGTCGGCCAAGATCCGGGCGACCAGCGCCTCGAAGGTGACATCCCAGCCGTACTCGGTGGCGTACATGGACCCGTGCGCCTGGATCACCCAGCCGAGGTCCCCCGGCTCCGGCGCCCTGAGCGCGAATTCCGACGGCCGGGACGGTCCCTCTATGACCTCCCTGATGCTGGCCATCGCCGTGGTCAGCCTGCGCTGATCGGCCTGGCTGCGTTCCGAGAGCAGCGCGCTGATCTGGTCCGCGGCCCGGGCGTCCAGCATCAGAAACGCGGACCGGCCATGCTCGGTCAGGCTGATGACCTGGCGCCGCCCGTCGCTGGCCGACCGCCGCCTGGTGACCAGCTCGTCGGCCTCGAACCTGGCCAGAATCCGGCTCAGGTAGCCCCGGTCGATGTCGAGCCAGGCGCGCAGCGCCGCGACCTCGGCGTTATCCGCCCGGGCCAGCTCGAAGATCACCCGGGCCTCGGTGAGCGAGTACGGCGTGTCCAGCAGGCCCTCGCGGAGCAGGCCGAGCACGTTCGTGTAGAAGCGGTTGAACTCGCGGACGGCCGCGACCGACGAATTCGTTGACATAGTCAACAGTATGTTGCGGCGGGTGCCGTGTGTCCACCCGATGTGGTTCAGCCGCGGTCCACGGCGGTGCCGAGCAAGCCAAGCGGGGGCGAGCCGAGCTCCAGCATCGCGGCGTGGAACCTGCGCAGCGAAAAGCCAGCGCCCCATTCCCTCCTGGCCCGGTCGCGCAGCGCCATGATCTCCAGCTTGCCCCAGGTGTAGCGGCCGTAGGTCGGGTCGAACGTCGCACGGCGCGCCTCGGACAGGGCGGCGGCACCGGCCAGGTGCGTGTCCGCCTCGAACCTGCGGGCGCCCTCGGTCACCGTCATCCCCGCGGTGTGCACGCCGATGGCGCAGGCCAGCCGGGTGACCCGGACCAGGGCCTCAAGCCAGATGCCGATCGCGAACCTGGGATCGTCAGCGCAGAAGCCCTCCTCGACGGAGAGTTCCTCGGCGTAGTGCGCCCAGCCCTCCACGAACGCCTCTGAGTGCAGGGTGCGGCGGACCACGGTGGGCGCCCGGCGGATGGCCCGGCCGTGCGAGAAGTGCCCGGGCGCGACCTCGTGCACCGTAATGCCGGGCAGAGTGGTGGCGCTGAAGACCTGGAGCCACTCTTCTATGTCCTGCTTGGGCCAGGACACCTCCGGCGGGGTGATGTGGTACCAGGACGGGCCGTCGGGCTCGGCTGGTCCGGCCGGGGACATCATCGCCATGGCCCAGCGCCGCGACTCGGGGGCCAGCCCGACCCGGCACTCGCCGTCCTGGTAGGGCACCAGGTCCCGGTCCCTGGTGAAGGCGATGGCCAGCTGCGTCCAGTGCCGTGCGGCTTCGATGACACCGTCGGCATCGGGGTGATCGCGGACCAGGCTGCGGGCCACGTCCAGCGGCGGGCGGTCCGGATCTACGCGGGCGCAGCTCTCGGCCAGCAGGGCGGTGAGCCGGTCCCGCTCGGCGTCGGCGCGCTCGCCGAGCCTGCCCAGGTCGACCGGCATGGTGTCGGCGCTGCTCATCAGCGCGGTGAGCGCCGCGGTGCCCAGCGCGGCGTCCCGAGGGCCGTCCGCGATCGCCCGGTCGATGTGCGCCATCAGCCGGGCGTGGGCCGCGAGCGCATCCCGCCTGACCCGGTCCTCGGAAGCGGCCGGGATGCCCGAGGGCAGCCCACGGATACCGTCGGCCAGCGCGGCCGCGACCGGCGCGCTGAGCAGGTCCAGGGCATCGATGGCCGCGTCGATGGCCTCCGGCCACCGGGCGAGGTGCGCACGGCGGGCGGTGTCCCGCTCCTGCTGCGGGGCGTACTCCCGGTCGTAACAGGCGAGATCCAGCCCGGACATGTGCAGCAAAGGGTTGCGCCGGTGCATCTCCAGGTCGCCGAGCGAGACCCGGGTGGCGTTCTCGAACGCGGCCAGGTGCGCCTCGTCGTGCGGGTCGTCGAGCCGCGGGCCCGCGGCCGAGGCCATCCGGGCCAGACCTGCCCGGACCCCGTCCCGGGACAGATCCTGGATCTTGCCGTCGTACTCGTGCCGTCCGCTGAACTCGCGCACCTCGGCGATGTTGAGATCGCAGACGGCGCGAAGCCTGGGGGGTAGCTCATTCATGGCTGAAGACGGTACTCGCTGCGCCGTCAGTCCTTGAGGCCGCCCGGCTGACCTGGCTGCCGCCCGCCAGGGCTGCCCGTCGACAGGGCACCGCCCCGTCTCGGCTATTGAGCGGTTCCGCGCTTGGCGCGGCCGGGCTGCACCGGCTGGACGGCGAGGATGCGGCCGCCGCGCAGCGATGCCGCGGCGCACGCGGGGAAGGCGTGCCGCACATAGCTGAAGCCGGCCTGGCCCGGGACGTGGACCCGCAGCCAGTTGGCGGTCACCGGGTGGCACTGCCGCGCCGGATAGTTCTCGGCCGCCGCGACGACCAGCCAGGCGTGCGCGGTGGCACCCGGGGCCAGGGTCACCGGGCGGGCGGCCACGCCCTGGTACCGGGCCGCGGCGCCGCCGATCTGGTGGCCGGACACCCCGGTGACGAACGCGACGTCCGGATAGCCGGTCATGCGGCAGGCCACGTGAGAGGTATTGGTGAAGTCGAGCGGCAGATAGGAGCTCCCGGCGGCCACAGCCGCGACGCTGGGGTCGAGCGCCACGTGCAGCCCGGACGACGGGCACGCGGAGACGGCGGCCGGGGCTGGCCGCGCCGAGCCGCAGGCGGTGAGGGACACCGTGGCCATGGCCGCAGCGCAGGGGATCGCCCAGGCGATGATCCGCGTGGATGTTGCCCTCCGTGGCCCGCGCAACATCATCGCAAGTCACCTTCCCGTGACGATGAGTAACCGGATTCCCGAATCCTACGACGCCGCGGCGGCACTGGCGCGGCTATGCTCAGCCCGCGCCGGACTGGACGGTCTCGACGGTCAGGATCGGCTTCGACTTCGAGCAGGCCTGCGCGGCGAAGCTGACGTAGAGCGGCGCGGTCTGGTTGGGCGGGTAGATCTTCAGCCAGTGCGCGGTGACCAGGCCGCAGGAAGCAGGCGGGTAGTTCCCCGCGTCCACGACCTGGAGCACGGCGTGGGCGGTCTGGCCGGGCGCCAGGGTGATCAGCTGCCGGGGGAGGGCGGGGTTCTCGGTCGCGGGGATGCCGATCTGGCTGCCGCCGATGCCGGACACGAACGACACGCCCGGATAGCCGTACAGCGAGCAGGAGGCGGCCGAGGTATTGGCGAAGTCGATCGGGTAGTAGCTGCTTCCCGCGGCGGCATTCCCTTTGCTGACCGGGACCGATGCCTGCAGCCCCGAGCTCGCGCACGCGGCCGGTCCCGATGGCGCCGCCGGGGCGGACGCCGACGGGGAACTCGCCTGGGTGGCGGACGGCGCGGCGGACGGGGAGGACGCCGCCCCGGTCGTGGCCGCGGGCGAGGCCGCCTGGCCGCCCGAGCTCCCGCAGGCCGCGACCACGGCCGCGCAGCAGGCGAGGGCTGCCGCGGCGATCAGCCTCCGGGCCGCATTGGCGGATGATGTGAGCACCGTGTCCTCCCGATGGCCGTGTGACTGATATGACGCTGGTGCGGGCGCCCTGGTTGCGGCCGGCCGGGCCGAGCGCATATCACGGTATGGACTCGGTCACCAACCTGCGGGAGGCGCTCGTGCCCGGCACTTCTTCGTTCACCACCAGGCCGCAGCTGGCCGGCACGTTCGGCATGGTGGCCTCGACGCACTGGCTGGCCTCGGCGGCGGGCATGGCGGTGCTGGAGAAGGGCGGCAACTGTTTTGACGCCGCGGTGGCGGCCGGCCTCGTGCTGCAGGTGGTGGAGCCGCATCTGAACGGCCCGGGCGGCGAGGTGCCCGTGATCGGATTCGACGCCGCCCGGGGCGGGACCTTTGTCCTGAGCGGGCAGGGCACGGCGCCGGCCGCGGCCACGCTGGATGCGTTCGGCGCGCTCGGGCTGGACCTGGTGCCCGGCACGGGTTTGCTCGCGGCCTGCGTTCCTGCGGCGTTCGGGACCTGGATGCTGCTGCTCGAGCAGCACGGCAGGCTCCGGCTGCGGGATGTGATGGAGTACGCGATCGGCTACGCGGGGGACGGGTACCCCATGCTGACCTCGGCGAGCGCAGCGATCACGGCGGTCGCCGGGACCTTCCGCGAGCACTGGCCGAGCTCCGCCGGCGTCTACCTGCCCGGCGGAGCGGCGCCAGCCCCTGGCTCCCGTTTCCGGAACCCGGACCTGGCCGCCGCCTACACCCGGATCCTGGCCGAGGCCGAGGCGGCGGGGACCGACCGCGAGGCCCAGATCGCGGCCGCCCGGCGGGCATTCTACGAAGGGTTCGTGGCCGACGCGATCACCGGCTACCTGGAGCAGGCCGAGGTGATGGACATCACAGGGCGGCCGCACCGGGGCCTGCTCACCGGATCCGACCTGGCCGGATGGCGCGCGTCCGCCGAGGCCCCGGTCACGTTCGAGTACCGGGGCCTGACCGTGTGCAAGACCGGTCCCTGGGGCCAGGGCCCGGTGTTCCTGCAGCAGCTCGCGCTGCTGGACGGCTTCGACCTGGAGGCGATGGGCCCCGGCAGCGCCGATTTCATCCACACCGTCACCGAGTGCTCGAAGCTCGCCTTCGCCGACCGCGAAGCCTGGTACGGGGACCCGCGCG
>WNGR01009739.1_pt1 | contig 18598 bp, 19 predicted proteins | sample 5407581 | NCBI WGS metagenome assembly WNGR01 (sample SAMN13153383, study PRJNA577476) | soil metagenome | isolation source: 80 cm soil or saprolite under Garry oak tree replicate 2 | place: USA:California | collected 2016-06-15 | reverse complement strand
GGACCGTGATTCGCACCTACCTGTTATCCACAACTACTTCCAGATTGCAACATTTCGAAAGTTCTTTGCTTTGTTCAGCGTGCCGTCCACGTTTCACATTCTCACTACACAGTACAGTAGTCGATAAGGTTTTTCGGTAGCTCCGCTCTCGGGGAACCCCTGCTCTGCGACTGGGGGCTGTTCCATGCGTAATGTGGAGATCAACCGGTATTGTCATCGAGTTCCGGCGATACAAGCGCAGGTCACGATGCGCAGTGCTCTATCACTAGCCACCAAGCGTCAGCGCCTCAAAATCCTCATTTCTCTACCGTTCATTGCCCGAGTTTTGAAGCGATTTATTCCCCCCGTATCTTTAGGTTTCGCGACCGCGTCGTTGACTACTTTGGCTGTTGCATCTCTAACACACGACGTGGTTCTGGTAGGCCTTCGCTCTCAAGATCATCCCTTCCCTTCTGACACTAGAGCCACGATCAGGACATGCACGGTACAACGCCGTTCACCACGATGCCAACCCTGCCAACCCTTGTCAATTAATCAAGACAACATGTGCGATGACACGGGCGTAGCTATTTGTGGCGTCTGGGTCGCGGCCTTTCCCACTTCGTGGCAGTCTGACCTGTTGTCACTGGTTTTCCGCCGGCGTCCGGGCTGAGGGACACCGTCGCGTGGTTGCATCCTTGGTGCCACGCCATGTCAATCCATTGTCCAAGGTTTTGGATAACGGGTCGCGCAGACAATGTCTTTGTGAGATAGTCCTTCGGTAGTAAGCCACAGACGAAGACGTAGACCGTTGGTGGATGCACCTGGTCTTGGGCAACAGTCTCATCGATGTGATTGTATTGCAGTGCCATCGAATGACTATATGCGTCCTTATTCTTCATCAGAGCTGAGGTCGAAATCCGGGTACTGTCTGACCTGGTTCTTCAGAGATGCCAGCACAAAGGGAAAGTCCCTGGAAAAATTTCCACACATTTCTCTCATCGAAGAAAGAAAGTTGTACAGCCGGAAAATGAACTTGAACATGTCGCGTTCATCACATAAATCAAAGGACCTCGAGAAATACTCAACCTATGATAAGGATCAGCCTCTTATCGTTCGACTATGGGCAGAGCAGTTACCATGTGCACATGATGGTTTAGACTGTTTTGTCTCTGATATAATGTGTATTCGGTGGCATAGTAATCAGAGTCAATGTAGATGGCCTTTACTAGGAACATTGGGGACCTGTCTTTGAGAAGTGCGTTGCCCAGGCGAACGAGACAGGAGGCCTGCAAAAGAATGTCCCCCCTACCTATATCAGAACTCGTGTCGAGAAAAAGAACTGGGAAGCCCCTCATGGCTATGGAGAAGCTGCTACGAGGGACATATTGAGATTGAGCTTCTTGGGTATTTATGATCAGACTTAGCGGCCACTTGGTGCCACTGCGAAGCATGTCAGAACTCTGTATTACTGTAAATCGGGAATTGTGAGTACTCACAAAGCGAAGCTCACCCCACTGTCAAGGTGGAAATTGCCGGTGCAGGCAAGACGACTGAGAAGACTATACACATGTGCTTCTTTGCTGGCTCTATAGTCCCTAGCATCTATGATGTGCTTATCATAAAGGATAACGTTATAGTGTATGAATTCGAGGAGCTTGGCACGGCGTGTGGCGGAGTTATCTGGAGGTTCTGTAAAATATTTGCGATACTCGTCGTCCCCTAAGAACATTTTCACGAAATCCGGATAAGGAGGTGCCATCTAGAGTGGCTCTGAATTAGTAGGACCACAACAAAGGGCACTACAAGAACTGACACCAAGCTCAGGGGAACGCGGGAGGAGTAAATCTTGGTCAAATTGCTGAACAAAAGCCGGCAACTCTGCATTCGTCTCCACTTTGACGATAGAATTCTCATATAGAAAGCCGAAATCGGTTTGTGCATCTTCCTCTATGTTTGACCAACGAATCGTCATAAGGGGAAGCAGGCCATCGTGTGGACGTTGGTGCTGGACGATCCTGATTGTGTCTATGGGAGAACTTTGGACTTTTTTTTATCATCAATAGGTAGAAAAAGTACCCTGCATGTCGTCATCTAAAAAGATAATAGCGTCGATGGGAATTCTTTCCCGTGAGCTCCGGGCTTGGTCGGAGGGAAACGCGTCCTTGACTCTAGCAGATGGCGACACGGGAACTTCAAGTTCAAGGTCGACTCGGTCGTGTTTTTTGTTTAATTCGTCTAATTGGTCAGGAAAAATAGTGTCGGGGGACGGGGATTTGTAAAGGCTGAACCTTGCGTGATCCTTGTCCCTGAGTGTAGGAGCAGTAATTCTCAAGTACGCAAAGATCATATGGCATCTGTCTTCGCGCGGTACTGTTAATGTGAATTGATTGGAGAGGACTTTGAGGTGATTGTTGACAATGATGCACGAGATGATAGCGTCACCCATAGTAGATTCCTCACTGATGTCGACAACAGTGGCAGCAAGAGTGGACGATAGTGTAGCAACAATGAGCAGCAGAGAAGTGGCACTTGGAAAGCTGGGCCACCCCTTAACACGTCACTGGTGACGTGTTAAAGGGGGGGGGGGGGGAGGTTAGGGTGTGCTCGTGCTCACTTGGCTCACTTGGAGAGGAGATGCGGACAGGAGTCCAAGCTGAGTCAAAGAAACCAAGAAAGAAACTACCAGTCGTTCGCGTTTTGACATGGACTGCTGAGACCCCAGATGAGCCATAGCTCAGTCTGGCACCACATTGGTGCGTCCTATGGCTTTCCAACAGTACGCTGGGGCCTCCGTGCTTCTCACATGTCATCGCTAGGCGGGGGGATCTCCGACGTCATTGGGCCACTCGAATTACGTGCAATAAGTACTGTAACAAACAAACAAAAATATACTGCTCAGTAGTGTACGCGTGCCAGAACAATTAGTAGGGCTAGTCCACGAAATCTTCTGCTCTACACTGCTCCCAATTCGTTCCGTGAACGTAATTTCTCATATCGAGCATAATCTCCGGCGCTCCGAGAATACCCAGCGTCCGCGGCACAAGCCTGTCCGGTACATTGGTGGGATCCAACACATAGTTTCATTCATGGACCCGCGTATCCACCCGTCTTCTTTAGGTGGATCAAAGTTCTCGAGGATGCCTTGCTCGTCGACGACGCAGAACTCTTGTCCACGCGCCTTGCGCATGAAGCTGTCCGGCCACACGGTATGGTGGGTCAAGTTAGCGCGCCAGACATGCACGCTCTTATCCGCACCGCTACAAGCGACAAGTGTGCCATCGTGCGACACTGCGACAGACAAGATCCGGTCCGACATGTGCAGGGGATGTGTGTACTGTTTGCCACTGTCCGAGTCGAATATCCTTATGCTGGCGTCGTCTGAGGCAGACACGATCCTCTGACCATAAGGGGAAAGTGCGATGGCATTGATAGACTTGGTGTGACCACGAAGGATAGATATGAGAGCATGGCCGGTAGACAGTTCCCACACCCTGATAGTTCTGTCTTCAGAGCTAGAGAAAATCTTCTCGTCAAAAACGCGGATCGAAAGAATTGGACCCTCGTGTCCAACAAAACGTTGGATGGGCCGGCTGCTGTCATTTCCTTGCCAAACGGCGATTTCTGCACCTGCAGAACCAGAGACGATCAGCCCCCCACCACGTGCGTACGATACGGCGTTGACAGCGCCATTGTGGCTGCGGTATATAGAAGTGTGATTGTTGAGTTGGACAAACGAAGGAAGATCCCAAGACCGGGCAGTACAATCCTCGCTCCCTGGGATTGTGAATTAGGCTTGGGCTAAGTGCTTAGGGAAGAGCGTTACCTGAAACGAGGGAGTTACCACTAGGGGAAAACGCGATGGACAACACCGCCGCGTTGTGACCACTGAGAGGACCCAAAATGGGGTCGCCGTCCTCTGCGTTCCAGATGCTAATTGTACGGTCGTCGGAACATGTTGCGATCTTCGATCCGTCTGGTGAATACGTCACACAGCGAATCCAATCGTTGTGGGCTTGGAAAGAGAATTTAGAGCCGCCAGTGAGTACATTCGACACAACCAATTTGCCGTCATCACCGCCAGACGCAATGTGATCGTCGATGGGGGAGATGGTAATAGAGTGAACCTAGACAGAAAACTGAGCCCAACGTCTGAAGCATGTCGTTCGGACTGACCCAATCGTCGTGAGAGTCTGTAAACGTCTGAGTCTTCGTAAAGTTTTCTATCCCAAGTCCCCAGACTCGGACCGTTCCGTCACAACTAGCTGCGAGAGAGAATCAATCATTGTGGGAGGAAAGTCGAAGGAGCCATTACGCACAAGACACAACCTCTGGCTCATCACCGTGTGATGATAGGCGGAAGGCGACGGAAGTTATGGTGGATTTATGGCCCGACAGAGGTCCGCATATGAGAGCGCCCGTTTCGACATCAAAAACACGGATCAGGTTGTCCAGTGCCGCAGTGATGACTTGTTTAGAGTCTGGGGACCAATTGACGCATCTGAGATATCCTTCGTGGCCCGTCAAAACGTGGTACACGCGCTCCCCCGACGCGACATTCCAAATGGCGACAGAATAATCTTCGCTTGCGGTTGCAAGATAGAGACCATTTGGGGAATACGCCAGCCCATAGATCTGAAATGCTATTAACGACAAGGCTTTGGGGCTACCTCCCAACTTACCCAGTCCCGGTGGTATTCCAAGGGGCCAAGCGCCTTTCCCCCACTTTCGACTGACCAGATAATTGCTGCGTTATCGTTAGACCCTGTAATACATGAACGAAGGAGTTTTAGAGGAAATGAAGGAAAGACAGTACCACTAGCAACTTGCTTTCCGTCGGGGCTGGTTCAATGGTGTTAGACTCGGCTTTCAGAGCATACGGTGTATGACGCGCACCTGAAACATACACCCCTGACGCAGTCTATATGACCTTCCATAGGGCCGCAGACTCTCTGACCAGTCTCTGCAGACCACACCCAGACCTTTCGATCATCACCTCCAGAAGCGACCATCTTCCCGTCAGCAGAAAAGTTAAGAGCCAGGATGCTGTCGGAGTGTCCTTCCAGTGGGCCGCACAAAACCCTTCCGCTGTCGGCCTGCCATATCATCACTGCCTGATCCCTTCCAGCGGTGGCCACGAGTGTTCCATGGGGGGATATAGACACGGATTGGATGTTCGCCAAGCGCTCCGAATGACCTTCGAAGGGTACATTTTCCACGCGTCCGTTGTCGGGGCTCCATCTCCAGCTACCCAAGCCGTCACATCCAAGGATCGAGCTGCCGTCGAGGAGAGGAATTGCGGCACGGAATGGGCCTGTTCCTCCCAAAAACTTCCCCCAAATTGGAAGAGAATCCATGTCGAAGATTCTGATGCTGTTATCTAAACCACCTGGACAGCTCGATCAGCATTGTCTGTTAGTCCCCGCTCTCGCAGAGCTCACCAACGATTAGTTGTTTCATGTCGGGGGAAAACTTGACCGATGTCACGGGGGATGCATGACCATACAGGGGTCACAAATCCTCTGTCCTGTCTGAACGTTCCATAAGTAAACTGTGTGATCTTCACTACCCGAGGCGAGTAATTGGCCATCCTTGGAGAACTCCAGGGATGTGATTATCTGTGCAACGCCTAAGAGCGCTGACTTCTGAGCCTTGAGTCTAAATACGCTTACTGAGTGTGGCCCCTGAGTGGTTGGTTGATCATACTCCGCTTGTCCATGTCGTAAAGTACAATAGTGTTGTCGTCGCTACCGGCTGCCAGAACCTTATTGTCATCTGGTGATATAACAATGGCCATGATGTAGCCAGCTTGCTCAGTTGTCCACGCTTCCCCTGACGTTGCTCCGGTAGCCGCGTCGTATATTCTTACGGTTCTATCATCGTGCTTAGTACAATGGAATAATAGGAATGATTTTCAGAAATGCAGCTTGCCTGTCGTCAGACCATGATATAAAGAACTTCGTCGTATAGATGACCGTGTGGACCCAGTCATCGTGGAATGCTGTATCATATATGATGTGTCCCGTCTCAGCGGCTATTACCTTAACTTTCCTATCGTTAGATGTCACAATCCTGGAGGTATGGGAAAGCATGAGCTATGATAAATGAGAAAGTACCCTCCGACCATACCGCTGTCCGTCGGGAGACCATGCGAGACTTCGTATCTTGTTGGCGGCGTGCAACTCGAACGGCCCGGAGAGAAGATTGCCGTTCTCAGCTCCAAATATTCTTAGTTGCCCATCATTACATCCTTCGCACACGATTAGCACTATTCGAGACATAATTTGTAGGCTCACCAGTTGCTATTCTTTCACCTCTTCTGCAGTACGCGATGGCACAGACACTTGCCCCATGTTTTCCAAGCTGACATAGCGTTTCCCCCGTGGTCACAGAGGCGACGATCGCGACACCTTCACTCATTCCGGCTGCGACCTTCTTACCACCAGGGTGAACAGAGATGCTGAGAACGGCACTGCTCGTCGGAATCGAGAATTGCATGGCCGGCCACTTGACATCCTCTTCGTGTATGACCTTGATCGTCCGAGGAAACTGGTCGCGATAGCATTTATGGACAAGGGAAGACGGAGGAGAAAATACCAAGGCGGATAGATAAATGTGGGGGGCGCTCTCCGCGATCACATCGGCGAAGGTGAGGGCAAACCGGCTTCCTTCGGCAGCGAATAGAGATAACTGTTTGTGTGTACCCTGTAAGATAGGTTGGATAGGTTCAGCTATAGCAGAAGAAACTACGATTATTACCTCGAGCCATTCAGCTGCAGCAAAGAGCGACCACGATGCTATATTGGACTTTGACAGAAGGCTTAGCACCTCAAGCCAGTGCAGAAGGCGGACACCGAGAAAATCGCTAAGCAGGTTGACGATTTCTATGTCGCGCTTTGCTGTTGTAGCCATTCCGCGGAGATGATCCGCCCAAAACCGACAAGCGTAGGCCAGGCGGGAAGGAATGCATTTTTCAATGAGCGACTCCTTGTTCTCGAGGTCGGAATTTAAATGATAAGAAGATTCCAGCCGACAAATGTTGAACTTGAGTCCTTGCTGCATGATCTTAAGACACGAGATCGTCATCCTCCTGTGTGTTTTGGTTCGATCAATAAGAAACCAGTCAGCGCATCGTCTAGAATCGGTCAGATAGTCCATATATGCTTTATGCCGGAGCTTGACGACTTTTGTTTTACCCTCAATCGAGATTATAGGCAACAAGTAATAACTCATCTCCTCCAACGACGTTCCGAATTCAGATGGGAATCGATCTTGAAGGAAGTGTTCAAGATCGGCCATCGTCAGTGGCTCTTTGCTGAGCGCAATAGTCCCTATGGTGGCACGGAAAGCGTCAGTAGAATTGATTTGAAATGCGGTGTCCAGTGTCTCTTCAAAATATTCGTCGAGAGAATTAAGTTTAGTCGTAGTTCCGCCTTCTAGGATGGTCGTAAGTTGCTTCTCCCTGTCTCCGGAGTCCTCGATACTATCGACGGCGATAGCAACCCATTTGAAAAATCCATTGGCGTGCTTGGCTAGCCTTGAAACTGCGTCATGGCCGGGCCAATTCTCCGATATCGACTTGTCTTGCTTTCTCATTTTGGCGAAACGATGAAGGAGATAGGTGTGGACGTCATTTTTGGTGTCGCTGTCGGCGCCATCTCCCGTCAAAAGTTGCAGGCGCGTGATGTCTTTACCCTCAAAGACTTTGGCGATGTCTCCTTGCGGTCGACTAGTCACAATCAGTTTGCAGTGGCGTGGGAGCGATAGCCACTGCGGAAGGGTATCTAGGAGTGCCTTATAGCCCGTGTAATCCCGTCCACACTGCTCGAGGCCATCGATCAGAAGAATTGGTCCGTGCCTTGAGAGCTGTGCATCCAAAGCCTTGAGCGGATTCGCGATGAGTTTCTTGAAAGTCATTTGGATGTCGCGCCGATTCGGGGCGTCATTCCTTTTGACAGTGTTGTAGATTTCACTTTTAAGAGCCGGGTGGAACTTCGTCATCTTGTAGGCGAGAGTAGTCCAGAGCTGGTAGGGCATGTGTTCGTATTGTCTAAAAAAGAATGCCCCAGCAGATCGCTGCTGGTTTTTCAACTCCGCTACCAGACTCCAAGCTATTGCCGTCTTTCCGGTCCCAGGAGCGCCACTTAGCCACAGGACATTTGGATCGGTATCACTTTCAAACCAGGAAATGATCTTTGATAGTAACTTTCCTCGGGTCGAATCCAGACAACGGAGGTTCAACTGACTGGTCTGTATAACTGGGCCAAGACTGTCCGCGAGCTCCGCGTCCTCATTCGGTGCTAAGGGGCAAGTGATAAGAATAGGTTCAACCGCCAGGATTAGCAAGACGTTTACATTTGATGGTGTCTGGTTCTTGTTCGACGATTACTTCGCTTCTAGTTTCCTCGACCGAAGGGAGCGCCAAAGCATTTTGTTTCCTGATATAGGGCTTTCCCCCTTCGTATATATCCTTTCCAGCGAGAAAGTTCCTCTTCAACCTCACGAGCTGTTGGTTGAAATCCTGGAGAATGCTCCTCCTATAATCGCTCACTTCCGCTTGAACAGTCGGTCGCAAACACTGCAACGTTTCCGAATAACTTGAGAAGAGATGCCACTGTCTGGGGTTGCGACGCGAGGCGTTCAGAATGTTTCCGGAGGCACATGTCGGAAAGCATTTTGCAGACTTGCTCCCCCAAGTGCTGGATGTCGTCCTCAATACGGTCTGTTGACAAGAACTGCCGGGCGTGGAGCATAAGTCTTACTTAATCCTTTGAATATACTCACGCCACATGCAGTTCGGAGAGCATCCCTTGTTTCTCCGGCGGTTTCGTAGAGCTGCGAGTAACGTATTTATCATACCTAAATGTTCAGGGATTGTTTTAAACAACTCACGGTCTGATCATACGAGATCAACTTCATGAAATCAAGCAAAGCGTCGAGAGCCCGCTTAAACGAATTCGGTGCCGTCGGAGGACCGAAGAAAACAACCTGGCCAGTCTCTCCAGGGGTGACGATACGACCCTCAGGACCACTTCGAGTCCTGTCTTTCGCCTTCATGTCGAGATTGGCGGGCATTAGAATGAGCCTCGACGCGCATATCCACACGAAGCGTACTTTGAGATCTCTCTGCACGACAACAGAAAGTATCACCTTAAACCCGGCACAATCGCGTTCATAGTCTGTGAGACGCAGTGCCTCAACTCCTAAGTTACGCCAAAAATAACGTAAACGAAGAAGCACGCACAGTGTTTGTTTCCGGGGCGGGGTCTAGCAGAACAGAAACGGAAGACATCATCACCTTGGATGGTGACTGTTTCGAATTTCCTTCTGCCTATGAGCGTCCAGGACTGATAAGTCTGGATAAATATGATGGATTTTGTAGTGATGGCGCTGCAACAGACCCGTAAGGCGAGAGAACTAAAGAGAGAGCAAGGAGCGCTTAACGTACACTGCGGGTTTGACTTGCCACGAGAGTGTCGACTGCGTCTCACGCAGCTGAAATGATGTAGAACGAGGTTGGCCATCCACGACAAGGTCTATCATCCGAGAAGGCTTGTAGGAGCCATGAGGTTCGGATTTGATCACAATATCTATACATCACGCATGCGTGATTCGGTGCATACAAACAGCCCAGGAGGAATATACCTGTGAGCCTGAGCGAGTGTGAGCCTGCAATTGTCAGTACCCCTCGCGAACGACCAACAGCGACATTCGCGGTGGAGGTCATTTGGGATCAACCTTGACACTTGCGGCGATGCAGCAGTCTAAAAGTGCGCAGCAGTCTAAGAGTGCCAGAGCCGGCATCGTCGGCTCGACGTGTGCTAACTGAGAATGTCTTGTCATGTCTGGTCAGAGAGGCTACGCCACAAGCCGACAATCCATCCTAGCTTGTTTTGGGCGATCAATATTTCCAACTATGGTGAAATTACTCGAATGCTTCCAAAAATGGTATGTGTCCAAACGACCAAGTGGGGTTCGGTACTGTACTATGCCTCGTTGGCCCTTCTATTCGTCCAGTCCAGTCACTTCAAGTATGATGCCCACCCAACTCGACACTTATCAAGTCCATACCCAAGCGCATTTATTCCCCACTCTCTTCTGCTCAGCCCCTTTCCATGGCAGAAATTACGGAAACAGATCGTGACCTCGAGGCACAGAACGGAGCATCGTCGGGATCAGGTCTGTCGCGTTGAGCCTTTTCCTCCTAGTTAAAGCGAACTCATCCGTACTTGAGACCGAGAAGAGGAGAATGCGCCCGAGCAACGTCCCCCAACCGCCGATGTGGAGGGTGACGAACATCTCAGCGAGACTCATCCGGTCTCCACAGACGCTCTCGACCCTCATGAAGCCGAGGAGTACGACGAGAGGGCCGTCAAGTTTTGGTCTGTTTATGTGGAAGAAGCCGAAAGCCACGACAAGGCATTGATCGAGTCCTGGAAGGACGATATGGAAGGGATCATCATTTTCGTATGTTTTTACTTTTTTTTCTACTCTCACCTTATCGACTCAAAACAACTACACCTTTAGGCCGGTTTATACTCAGCCAGCTTAACTGCCTTCCTTATTGAGAGCTATCAAAACTTATTGCCGAATCCTGTCCAAGAGAATGTGTACTACACCCAGCAGTCAGTGGTGTTACTTGCCCAAATCTCAGCACAACTCGCAGCCAGTGGTTCACCAGTCCCCTCTAATGTCAACATTCCCCCACCGTATCCCGAGTTTCACGCACGAAAGTCCGACGTCAGGATCAATATCTATTGGTTCATGAGCCTGGTGTTCAGTTTGATGGCTGCCCTTGCTGCCACGCTTGTCCAGCAGTGGGTCCGCGACTATATGCACGTCATTCAGCGAAACAACCACCCGCTTAAGCGTGCACGGATCCGGCAGTTTCTATACGAAGGAGCTAAGTGCTGGTACATGGTTGTTGTTGTCGACGCCATCCCCGCGCTCATACACATTTCTCTCTTCTTGTTCTTTCTTGGACTCGCGGAGTTCCTTTTCGGACTCAACACTGCCACGGCAACTACCACTACCATAACTATCATCATCTTTGCCATTCTCTATCTCTGGACTATCATCGCGCCCATCCACGACGCAAAGTCACCGTATCAAAGTCCTCTATCCGGTGTCTTCTGGCTTCTCTTCCAGATAATTCGCGGTCGAACACACAGGGATCATAGTACTGGCGGGGAACGGAAGCGCATTAGTACGAAGATGACCGAAGGTCGTGCACAAATCGCCATGGATGAATCTGATGGCCGCAAGAAGCGCGACGCTCGCGCTATACGCTGGGTCATCGGTAGCCTTACAGAAGACAGTGAACTCGAACCATTTATCCTCGGCATCCCCGGCTTGCTCAGTTCAATGTGGGGAGAAAAGGTTTAGGAGACGGTCGTAGAGGGTGAGGGCAATGGGAACGGTGTTGTACACAGTTCGGACCAATCGGAGCTACCACTCGTGCTGCGGAACCCTGATCACCCCACTGGACAACATGCGGCAACTCCCATCCCCTCGCGACGTGAAGACACACTTCGCGAGCTCGGAACTAGGATTACGCGATTGTTCAAAACATGTACGGACCCTGGCATTCTCCCAACCAAGGTAGCCCGTCGCAAACGTGCCCGTGCTTGTGTTGACGCGGCGCTCTCGCTCGTGCTCTCCACGAAACACGACTGGGAATGGTTCGCAGAACCCGAGACCATGGCTCAGACACTCATCTATCTCGGTAACGTCGAGAAAATTCGCGAGGTACCCATGGGAGGTTTGGAATCAACATTCGCAGCGCGCTGGATATGTATGTCAATTATCACCGTTCGCAAGTTGCTGAACACTCCAGCGGTCCATGATGCGGCACAACGTGTCATCACTTGTCTTGCTGGTGTGCGTGGAGTCAGGGGAGATCACGCAGACGACGAAGCGATTAAGACGGCTGGAACCATCGACCAGTACCTGAAGACATCCTGGGAGTCAGCACGCACTTTACATCACGAACTCATCCGCGAGGTGGAGACAGACAAGATGGAGGAGCGATGCCACGAAATCATGCGCGACGGCAGTGACGATATCGAGGTCCTGGAAGACACATGGAACAGCTTTGGCTGGGCCAAAGAGATAGATGAAGCCATTATCTCGCTTGTGCAAACCATGATGTACGCGGCCGATGGAATTCTGGAGTATCTTCCCGATGTTGTTTCTCCATGGCAATCTGACCCCCGTCGCGTGCCCGACAAAGGGACGCGCCCAGTCCCCCCATACCTCATGCCACAGTTCGTCCCTCCCCGGTTGCTCACACAACGCCTATGGCTTTGTGTTTGGACCCTCCGTAACATCTCCGCGTCTGGTTTGGTTGCTGGTATCTATCAACCAAAATCACTTGGTGAACTCAGTGCGCCTGAGCTGCAAGCACCCAAGATCCGCGATTTGATGGACGACACCCAGACGCCTATCACGACACAGTTGTGGCGCCTCCAAGACCTCCGTGACGGTGGCCTTGCGTATATGCTGGAACTTTTCATCGCCGCGGTCAAATCCAGCAAGTCACCCTCACATCGTTCGTCCAGTCCCCTCTACATTGGCACTTTCCACAACATCACCTCTAATTGGATGGAACGTCGATACGCGATCTGGACGCAAAGATTGCTCGTCGATCTTCTTCGTCGCGTTCTTCCGGCAAACGATTCGCCCACCGATGTAGTCCCTGGGTACATCGTCGACGAGTTCCTAGCATTTCTGGGGAAAGTGTTGGCTGAGGAGAAGGGACCACATGTTACCGAGGCGATATCACTGATCAAGGCTTACAATGATCGTCGCGGCGGCAAACAGGTGGTCGCTCAGAGTGTATTACTGACGATCTCCCCTCCAAAACCTAAGCCGCCCAAAGCCCCAACGCACGACTAGGCCGCGACAGTGTAAGATTAAACTTGAGGCTAGATTACAAATACTCATGTAGTCACCGTCGATGCTGTGATGTTATACCTCCTGATACAGTACATGATTTAATGGTTTACACCCGCCCCACGAGTCCTGGGGGAAACATAGCCTGCCACGCACAGCACGCGAGTTGAAACCAGACACGGAGTCTCGCGTCTCCAAGACTGATGCAACTGTAAATGCCCATCTGGTGTTCCAAGTCTCTGGTCACCTTTAGTGTACTTCATTCCCCTAATTCGCGGCCGTTTGCTCACATTACGTCCGAGTCTGTGGACTTGTGTCTCGGTCCTTCACAACGTCTTTGCACCTCGGTCTGTGCCGAAGAAGCTCAAAAAATGATCGAGCTACCTCCCTGATATAGTAGCAAATAGCGAGCGTGAGAATCGTGACCAGCTTCGTGTTGTGCTGTAAGGATCGTCCCTGGACCTACTGTACACCGTCGCAAAAGTCCTGACACTGTGCAGCCCCTCTACTACACTCTACTATCACCACCGCCTCCGTGCACTGCTTTCCGTACTTCTACGCCACTAAGGTTTACGCCGACAGAGGACACCGCGCCGCTAAGTACCTCTTTTTGGATATTTTCACTACAGTATCAAGTCTACTCTTGCAAGACCCTTGTCTCTGCGCTGCAAATTCACCAGTTTGACTCCTATTCTATTTTCTAAACCTCTTGTGCGGCCTCGAAGCTTCCAAAAGCATCCCTTCTGTCCCTTCTTGAGACCATCTCAAGTCGCGTTAAGTCCTGACGCCGATATCCATCGGTTTAAGACCCTCTCGCCTCTGTCTCTCGTCTATACCTTTTCCCATCTGGACGAAGCACACTCTGTTTTTCACCCGCAGCCACGGATCTACAACGTCTCTGGCTGTGAACCACACGAATTCCGACGTTTGTTCTAATGGCGGGGGACAAGGTCCGGAGGAGAAAGCACCAGATCAAGAGCGTTACAATACAGTAGTTACATGATGTCTATCGAACAATTCCCAACAGCGACTCGATCGTAGTTGCTACCCCACATTTTAAACCCATCTACACCAGTCGGAGAATCGAGGATTCTCCAGTCGCTTGTGATCCCTCATGCCCATTCGAACGGCTGGACACGGGTCTACCTAGGAGCTCAATCCTATGTCTATACGCAGCTGACAAGTGTTCCGAGACTCGCGCTCACCAACAAAAGTCCTCCTATTGGACTGCGGGCCCCGTCGCGGCCGCAGTGCGGTGGCAACTCAGACACAGGCGAGAACCGGAAGCCACTACCACGCGCAAATAGATCTGGTGATGGCCAACATTGCCACCCCACACCCCTTTTAAATCAATTGCGAGTCCAATGGGCCATTCCCATCATCATGGCCCTCTTCTCTCTGCCAGGCTATCTCACGGCGCTCGCTGCCATCCTGACCTTTTCCGTTTGGCGAATCCTATATAACCTATATTTCCATCCGCTTTCCCACTTTCCTGGACCCAAGCTTGCCGCTTGTTCCAGGCTATGGCTGGCGTATCGCGAGGTCATCAGGGGTGAGTCCTTGGGCGACTTGCGCGTAGAACTTCATCGACAATATGGTGCGCGCAAAATTATCCAAGCTGTCACTTCCCTTGATATACTTTTTTCTCTAGGAGAGATTGTTCGCTTGACACCTAATGAAGTTCGTCAAAGTCAACTAGATGCCTTGTTTGTCTCCTTATAACGCCCAAATTGCCTTGCCCACAGCTTCACTTTTCGAATCCCTCTGCGTATAACGACATATACAACCACAGGAACAAGTGGGACAAGGACCACTTGCTCTACCGCGCCTTCGACCAGGGCACATCATCATTCGGGTCCATACACTACTCCGACGCTAAACAGCGTAGAGATATCATCGCCCCTTTCTTCTCCAGGACATCGATCCTCCAAATGCAGGATCTCATACAGGAACGGGTAGGACGCAGTCCCACCGATGAAGCAAACTGTTTCATTTGCTTATCAATGCGTCAGGTGAACGTTCTTTGCGATGCCTTGGCTCATCAATTTGCGGCAGGTAAGAGAGCCCCTTGATTTGGTCCGGCGTCGTGGTTCAAACTTTTGGTTCTTGTGATACAAAAGGGAAGTCTAGCGATCTCGTGCTGGGCTTTCACAGCTTTGGCGTCGACATAATCATGGCCTTCTGCTACGCGAAAAATTTCGACGCGACGAAAGTGCCAGATTTTCAGTCTGATATTGTCCTCGCTGCCGAAGTATCCATGCCTATCGTCACTCTGCGCAAGTATTCGGGCACTTTAGTGAAGGTGATGCGATATATCCCTATGTGGTTTGGTAAGAAATTCGGTTCCCCTGTGACCAGGGCGGTGTTTCTGCTCCATGCGGTAAGTATTCGCCCTAAAGCAAGAGTGGCAATTGACACGTCCCCCCCAAAGACACTGATGGACCAGATTGACGAAATCCTACGTAACCCAGCCAGCCTTCAAAATGCGTCCCACAAAATAATTTATCATTCACTGTTGGATCCCGATGCTAATAAAGGAAGACCATTGCCCTCTAGGCTGAGCTTATGGCACGAAGCGCAGACATTATTCGGTGCAGGCTCGGACACGACCGCAATCGGGGCGACGACAATCTCGTATCATGTTTTACACAACCCTGAAGTACAGCAACGACTTGTAAACGAATTGCGTACAGCGTGGCCGGTTCTGGAAGAGGTACCGCGTTACGAAGTCCTTGAAAAGCTACCGTACTTGGCAAGTCCTTCCAACGGTGGCTGGTTCAGTTCGAGTCCTGAGCGGCCTTTTGCAGACTGCGGTTGTCAAAGAGGGGCTTCGCATGTTTCCAGGAGGCGCAGCGCTACCGCGTGTTGTCCCCCAGGAAGGAGCGACGATAGGTGGAACTTTCGTTCCTGGCGGAGTAAGTCCTTGGTCATGTGGCCCAGCCGATTCCGGTGATGCTCACTGGATCGCAGACTGTCGTTAGCCAATGGTTCCTTTGTGTACTCCGTTCACCCGCGGTGTACCCCGACCCGGATGCGTTTATCCCAGACCGCTGGCTAGGAGAAGACGCAAAGGCAAATGAGGCCTCGCTGGTAACATTCTCGAAAGGTCCGCGAAGTTGTATGGGCACGAACTTGGCGTATTGCAATCTGTATCTCGTCATTGCCGGCATTTTCCGCCGCTTTGACGTGACTTTGGACGCGAAAAGGTTCGGATTGAGCCTTGTCCTTGATACTTCGTCACTGAAGGTCCTGTATGTAGGTCGGGAGATATGACTGTCGTGGAGCATTTCGAGCCGGTATTCAAGGGGCCGCATGCGCACGCGTATTGTAAGCCCGTCTCGGAATAGTCTAGGTTCTCACAACGGGGAACAGGGACCCACGTCTAGTTCTAGTGTACGACAGAACAAACCTACTTAGCCTTCACTCAGAATATACTGTAAAACAAGGACGCTGCTGAGGCGGCTCGATTGTGATACAGTATCTGCTATTACACGCCAGCTACCCGTATACGCGCGAGGCGGGCAACCTGATCATTGTGTATAAGAACGTGCAGCTTGACATCGGCGAAGTGTTTCCAGCGGTGTCGAGGCGCGGTCAAGAAGCATCGATACAGCAAGCGCTAGAGCTTGTGCCGACAAACAAGTTCATGTGGCCAAGTGAACAAGTTATTCCCCACCTTCTCAGTTCACTGGAATTGTTGGACCTAGCTAGGAGGTCGTCGCAAGCTGGCCGAGAATCAAATATGGGTTGGTAGCGGAGATGCGGGGGGAGAGGTGTTTCGGAGAAGAGTCAAGCCTGGGCCCAGGCTGATACGACTCCATCCTAAGATCTCGTATTCGGTGAAACATTCAAAATTCAAGCAACAAACCACTGCGTTCGATAACCCGGAAGGCTCGATAATCGCCTACACTGGCACTAGATGCCTACGCCACCCCGCAGGGTCTCTGGAAGGCCGTCGACGTTCCCGATATTCGTGAGCCATCTGACCAACCGCCCCGAGTTCGATACGGTACTGCACATGGCTGGCATGACTCGCCAACAACTTGAAGTGCCACGCAATTGCTGATGCAATGATGACTAATGCGGGTCTGACCGGCTTAAGTGATATTCACTGTTATTTCTTCCTGTTATGTGTTCCTGGTCCTGTCCCACACACAATCCGTGATCGACCGCGTTTCTTCCCCATGTCCTACAGTAATTACGCTCTCACCCGAGAGAAGTGAAATTAGTGCGTTGATTGTGCTACATAACATTGACTACCACTACAAAATAATGTCGCCATCGTAGACTAACCCCTCTTTTGGTGGAAAGGAAGAACACAATCGCTGGTAGTACATAAACAGGACAAATCCCCAAACGAAAAGAATAGCAAATAGGTTTCAAAATACAAGGTTGTGTTGCCCATTTTTACTCCGCGCATCCAGGGCGGAGGGGGGGACACTGGGAGAACGAAAGTGGTGGATGATAGGATAGTGAGTAGGGATGTGTTGTGTTCTGCAGCACAAATTTAGAAACTGTGCAACCTGCACGGGACTTTGAGGGCAAAACTTACACGTGACAGGTAGAACACATCGCGACAGAAGAATCGTTCACGAGACGGTGCACCCAGTGCCGCTTTTGCCGCCGTCGGAGTCGATGGGAGTTGAGGGCTGAGGCGCCGGCTCGGGCTCAGAGAAGATGGAAGCAACGGAAGAGAGCGAAGTGAAGAAATCCATTGGTGATTGAAAAAATAGGTGTGAATTACTTGCGAAACTCGGTGTGTCACTGGTGCTCAGGCCGAAGCTATGATGGTGGGGAACTGTCTCTCATCACCTCCATTCAAGCCTCATTTTATAGGTGCTGAGCGATGAGTAAGAGAGAAGACTTCACTGCGAGGAGGATCGGCATTGGAGACAATAGGGGCGGCCGCTGTATTGTCGCATCATTATAGCCTCACAATAGCCAAAGCGACAATGGCCTAGAGACACAATAATGCCCCACACATCACCAGGGCACCAGGAGTTGCCTACCGGCTCATTTTCCTTTCCGAACGAGGAGCGTGTGTTCCGGGCCGAACCCAAGCGCCTTCAGTCATGTCAGTGTCATGTCAGTGTTCTGTGGAACACACTGAGTGAACGGAACTTAAGGGGGAAATTCTCATAGCGAAGACAATCGAGACAATAGACTTCTTGACATGATGACGATCAAGAGCTCATGAAGCCAGCTGTGATATTCTTCTGTGTATTTGTGTCACTGTCCAGGTCCAGGACAATTGCCCCCAGCGCTAGTCTGCATCTGCGAAACTGGAGGTGTTCAGAAGCGTTTGAGAACAGTTGAATGACTCTGAACGCCTCTGAACAACCCTGAACACCTACCAGTTTTTCAGATGTGCGAAGTGAAAATACCCAGTAGCAAGCCAAAGGGGGAACGACTGGAGTCAAGTAGAAAACACGCAGTCCATACTTGGCTCTGCGACTATTGTCGCCTAAAGGGTACACCAGTTCTCGTATCCAGGTGTGTCACTGGGTGTCCCAGGGCCGTCGAAGAAGCTTTAAGTCCCGCCGGACCAGACATACAGGCACAAGAACCCACAACAGCACCGGCGGCCAAGAACACAATGCGCCGGACGAATTGTCTTTCCCAGAACCGTGTTGTGCTGGGCTAACAATCAAGAAGGCAGTCCCAACTCAAGCAGGCAGCTCCTTCTTCCGAAGTCCTTCTGCTTTGATGGCATCCTATCATCATA
>WNGR01003728.1_pt1 | contig 18598 bp, 17 predicted proteins | sample 5407581 | NCBI WGS metagenome assembly WNGR01 (sample SAMN13153383, study PRJNA577476) | soil metagenome | isolation source: 80 cm soil or saprolite under Garry oak tree replicate 2 | place: USA:California | collected 2016-06-15 | reverse complement strand
GGCATGGGATGTGCAAACGGGGCCATGCGCAAACTGTGGGGGAGGGGGGGCACACAGGAAGCATCTGACACCATGGGCATTGGTAGTAGTGGGGGATGGTACAGTCGCGTCCCATCACACGCACGCATCTGACTGCGCTCCGTGGTTTGTGGCATTGTAGCTTACTTAAGTTTATGGGTGGTAATACAAAAAATCATTTAAATTTTTTGGAGTAAATACAAGATTTATCGGACGTGCTGAGTTTTGGGATGGCGGATTTTGAAATAGTCCTCCCACGGACGTCACGTGTGTCTGCGGAATTACAAGGACTACCACTAAGTTGACTTGATTGTTATCACAAATTATATTAGCACAGCAGGCAGGAGCGGTAAGCAGAGTCTGCTTATATTCAACTGAGGGATTGATTAATGTCCAATATATTGACCACTAAGTTGACTTGGTCGTTATCACAAATTATATTAAAACAATTGAATGATTTGTAGACCCCTCCTTATATGTCAGACAATTATAAATAAAAATACTTGAACAAATAGATATCGAGCACCTCAAATTAATGGTCAATATACTGGACATAATTCGAACCCCGGGCCTCAATTGACTATAAGCAGACTCTGCCCTGCTCCTGCCAGCCATGTTGGCGTATTTCATTGCCGATTCCCGTGATTTTATACAACACTGGTGTGCCGTCGCGGTATCTTACGCCTCTTCGAGCTCGCTTTGACAAGTTGAGAACTTGAGATGGCACGCATCTCACTGAGCCAGCCCCTCCGCGCGCTACTCTGGCTCGGTAATATTAATTCCCTCTTCCCTTATCCCATCCCCTAATTTATCCTCTGCCTTGTGTCCTATCTGTCCCCTTCCCGCATGGTGTCATCTCGCCTGGCATCCAACTGCTTATCTTGAGGACCCGCTGCGCTCTCTCCCATTGAGCCATGGATTCCCATTCCTCCCCCCTCTCATACTCCAATTCTCCAAGTCGTCCCCGTAGAAAACTCAGTGGAGGAAGGCACTCGTGCTATTCGGATACCCCTGCTTATTCACCTATAGGCAACTTTTGAAGCTTTGCAATAACAAAGCTCTTCCGCTGGTGCCGGCGTCGATCACTTCGGGCTGTCATACCGTATCTCTCTCGTTGCCGTCCGTAGCAGGTGTTGCAGTTAAGAAGACAGGAAAATGAATGATCCCGACATACGTCAGCTGGGTGTTCATGGTTGTCGGCACTGTGCCGTCGGTCACTCTACGCGCGGCTTCCACCTTGTCATTGGCGGCGCCGGCATCATCTACGTCGCCTCGCTCCCCCTGTCTTCGCGTCCGTCCCTGCCGCACAGACCGTCACGCGTTGGCACTACGTGTAATCGCCAAACTTCCCGCGAACGCGCAGTTCCCGCACAGTGTCGAGATAGTCCTTTACGACGATTTCGTCGATCCCGACTCCGCGAGCAGCTATTGAATGACGAGGCGTGGAACACGTCTGACGCGGCACTCAAAGGTCGTCTGACAGGTCGTGTTCGGCATCGCGAGCGCAGGCCTCGTGTCCCGTCCCGGCACGCAGCAGCTGCATCTGCACACATGAACATCGACGAAGATTGGGCACTCGCAGCAAGGACATGTCTATTGATTGGAGGGGTTCGACCGGCCTGGAGCTATTATAACAACAACGGCGCGAGTAACTTAAGAGAGCTTAAGAGAGAGAGACTCGGAGGCACAAGCGTGAAAATAAAATACAAACTTCGCCTTGGGCTCGAATAGCGCAGGAGAAGGAAAAGCGCCGCTTCGCGTTCGGGATTTTCAGATCGACCTCAGACGGATCCTCACTCACATTTGTTGCACTGCTTTCCTTCGCATGCCAGCGCGTCGCTATGTGTATCCTCTTCGCTACCAACCTGTCTTGTTTGTGCGACGCCTCATAACTATGCGGGTAGGCTAATTGAGGCCGTTAGGCACGACGTACCCTAGAGTATATCACCGCAGTTAGACCATCATCAAATGCAATGGCCGGGAAACCCGCACTCCTTTCACCACACGGTCCGAGATCAGGGTCCTGACCCGGAGTCTTTGACCCTTATTAGATGAGGTCTCAGACCCCCCTCGATTCTGTGAGTTCGCCTCGTGGCCGTGGGTGGGGTTGCGTGGCGCACATAGTTGGGAATAGATTCCTTATAGTTGGGCCATGTGGGGATTGTCACCCTAGCTAGACAGACATTGGACACTTTTGTGTCCTTTCCAAACTGTAATTCACAACGTTTACATTCGTGCTAAACAATGACCAGAAGCAACAAAAAGCAAGAGCGACGTCAGAGGGCACTGAATTCAGATTCGATTTGTGAGAGTCATTTGATCAAAGCAATGGGGCGCCAGCCTTGTCCAAAGCGTTGGAGAATCCTATGGCTTGCAAAAAGGCGTCCTGCATACCCTCTGATACGACGTTAGCAGAGATATTGCAGAAGGGGCAGGTTATTTACCCGGTTGGAAGGTGTAAGAAGAAGCTGCCGTGAGAGGCCAAGATAACTCGAATTTCTCCGTGGGGGGAGAGTAGATCCCCGAAGCGGCTGTAACGATTTTGGTTATAAACCGGTAATGCATACCACCTTGAAACATACTATAGACTTGAACCGTCGGGGCGGTCCCGGCGGAATTTACGACTATGAACGACAGCTGGATAATGCTGAATAACGGAGGCAGATTACTTATAAAAGAAGTGATGCAAATAAATCCTGGGCACATACTTTCTATCACCGTAAGGGCTTGCATCCACAAGCCGGGTACCATAAACGGCAACGAGTTTTTCATCGGCTGTAATTAATGCAATTCCTGGAGTGAACAAAAATTGGACACCAAAAGATAAAATATTACCGCCAATGTCAAAGGTTAGAGTCGGGGTTCCACCGTTACCACCATGTTGTACGGTAACCGGACTAACAACGCCGCTGTTTTCCACGTCATAAGTGATCCTCACGGAATCGACAATATCTCCAGTGTAAACGACAATGTTGGATATTTTCTTGATGGCTTGGGTCTTAGGCCATTGCCCGACGTTCGCTAGAATACGGGGGTAAGTATTGCAACAGCGGGGCGAGGTCGACCATGATGTTAGAAACGACGTACGATTGGTCAGATCGTCAAGGAAATTTCCTTGGGAGGAACCAGCGAGACGGGTATTGGCTGCAATACTGTAAGACATGAGTAGCAAACTGAGAACTGGGTAGTGGGTTGAGAGGTAGATGGTCGTTACATCCACCTCTTTATATATGTCTGGACGGGACCAAAGTGGTCAAAAGCTCCGTGACCGAGTTGGTGTCAGTTTATTCTCTACAGTATATGGATCTCCATCAGGCGGCCAGTTGGACGTAAGTGGACAGGCGGTCTTTCTCTCACCGTGCCCTGTCTAGTCGCTCACCAAATTGTTTTCCTGACACATTGCCTCTTCATTCAAGTTTCCGTCGTCTCCACGTGCGTGTTCCTTCGAGTTCTATCAACAAGTAACCGATGAGCGTCACTCTCAAGTTGGTAGGAACCATCTCAGAGAACCATTCGATCGATTCTCTATCTCTGTCTACATCCATTGGAAGTCGACCCCAGCTGTCCCATTAAACGAATGCTGACAGTTGTGATTCCGGTGGACTGAATGGACCCGGCGAATACAATGCCCTGGTTTGATTCTTGGAAAAAAAGTGTAAATAGATCCAGAAGGGGTTTCATTCCCATTGAATATATCATTCCTCCGTAGTTTTCCCGCAAACAAAGAAGAGCAGAGACTCGGACAAATAGGACGACCCGAGGGAATGGTAGGCTTCAGCGGTAACGACACGGCTTCCTTGATCGTTTCAGCACAGGTCCTGATAGACATGAAGGCACCAGGGCACAGGCATACTATTTCTAGATCAAGAGAATGCTCAGGTTAATGCAGCATAGATGGTACTACGCACGGAGTCTTCGAGGCGCGTTGCGATGAGGAAACGAAGTAACTGAGCGGCCCGGGTGTACCGGGGCGGGGATGGCCTTCTCCAAGTGACTCAGAGATCATCGACCCCAGGTCTACAGGTGGCCGAAATATCTTGTGTTCTGCGCTTAGTGCATACGGCAGCTGTATTGACAATTCTTCATCTGCCATCATTGAAGTTGTGATTCCTGCTCTTGGCACAATCTTCAGCCAGGTCTAGAAAAGGGCTCAGAGCTCCGAGTCGGCCTAGAGGCGGTCTTTTTGTCAACACGGAAGAGATACGGAACACGCACATGGGCTCGGTTAATCAAGCGTTGCTTCTCTGCAAATCAATCTTCGTGATCATGTCCAATTCCAGCCCTTGTTGTCTTTCTAAGAACGCGGTGCAGTGGTGGTACCATAGCCGACTTGAAGCTTTCCTCGACCCCTCTACCAAAGGAAACCTCACACCATCGCAGACCAACCAAGTCTCTGAGACCCGGTCCTTTCATTGGCAGGCTTTCCCCAAGGACTCAACAGTATAGCGACACGGCCTTATCCCCCACCCGGCTATATTACGAGTTTGCCAAGAAGCCCTTAAATACCACGACATTCTGCCCCGCACAACTTCCACTCTCTTACGGCTTAAAACCGGTCACGCGTTCGTACAGGCGCCTACATACAGTCCTCACACATCGGCTTGGCTGCCAACTGGCATTGGCATGTAGGGTCTGGGTCTCCAATGTACAGCATCAAGTACAGCATGCAATCTGAATTCAAACGATTACGGACAAGAAACGTGACGACGACCGCCGCACTATCATCCACCTGACAAGTGCTGCAAGGATGGTATCGGTTCTCGCGGTCGTGTTTTCTGCAATAGGCGTACCGCTCCAGACCAAGTCCCGGACAGATCAATTCATTCCGCCCTTCACGGGACCACATCGTGCTTTTTTTCAATGGGGTCAGAACTATCATCAGAATGGAAGGGAAGCACTGAATGCATCCGTTCGGAACGGTTCCAGTGGGTGTGCGAGGCATTGTTGATTATGATTTTTTTAGAGTACAGAACCCTTTGTTGCACTAATCTCTGTACCAGTCCCGAACCAAAAGAAAGTTTTCCAACTTGTTGATGATACCCCACAACGATGACCATTGTGTCAACTTGATCGCATCCGAATCAACGAGAAGACTCCTTCGTCTCCCCCGGTGCGATCAAGTATGTGCATCGTGGCCGTGTCTTCTTGGCCTTGCCTGATAATCAAGTGCCTTCCACCTGAAGGTCGCTCTCGATGAGCCTACAAATGGCTACGCTTTCACCCCAACAATGTTCTTCTTCTCCTCCTTCAACTGTGCAATCCTATGAGGAACCGAAAAAACGCTCCTCATGGGCCCGACACATTCTAATGGAAAACAAAGAGTAGAAGAACGCAGAGACGCACTTGCTTGCGTTCCTCCTTCATGCCATCTCTGCCGCCTCTTCTTCTTTCGTCATCCCAACTTTACTCGGCACAGGTGCCGACTGTGGGAAAATGCAGTGGGCAGTGCTGCCCTCGCTCGCCGCGGGGAACGCCAGCAGTGTTGCGCGTCGACTTGAAGACGGCGAGAGCGCATTGCCTGAGAAGCGCGCGTTCGGGCCGGTGTAGCCGTCGGGGCCACGTGAGTTCTACAGTGGGGGTCCTCGAATCTACCCCGCGGGTCCTCGTCGTCTGCGGTGCCTCCTCAACTCGCGCCGACTGCTTTGGGCCAACCGACTGTGCTGGAGCGCTTTCGAATGCGTCTGCGGCGATGATTGATTAGAGCTGTCACAGTTTGAGACGGAGAGTGGCACGTGCTCCAGTCATCCGCGTCGGTGTTGACGTCCATCGGGTCGCCACCCCAGCGCACCTATTCTGCTAATCCCCTAGAACGCCATGACGCTGCACTTGTGAGTGCCGAGATGCATGCCCTTCGGTTTGCTCTCGCTTGGGACGGGCAGGGCAGGTGCCTGACTGCTGAATGTAGGTCTTGACTCGGCTCGCACGTGAGGCAGTAGCGTTCTGGCCGGCGCGATCGTCGACTGCATGTCTATGGTGCGAAGTCACAAGAAAGAGAGAGCATCGTAAATGAGATGAGATAATTGACCGAGGACATTTCCCAGCCTGCAAGCGGCGTGGCTTCGGCAAAACCATTTAGCGTGTGCTGAGGCCAAGGGTAGGTCCATCATCGACGACTCGACGAGAACAGTATCAGGCTGAAGACTCTCAGTAAGTCTTACCACATGGATAGAAGACCAAACAAATCATCTTCGCCGCGTGCTCCTCCAGTATCTGGACGAGCATTGCTACCGCTTTGAAGGCACTGTTTGTCGAGCTGTGTACATCCCACAAGGTTTCCAGATCTTGTCTGACATCATCTACTTGTCGTGTTTATCTGCGAACTCGGGTAGCGTGTCGAGCAGCGTCATACGCGTCCCGCGGTCCTTGTTTGCGAATAGTTTCACTACGGATTCCAGGACGAGGGTTTTATACTCGTCTGGCGGAACATAACTACCGAGCTGGACCACGAGCGGAATGATAGATGGGGCAGAGGTCATCGTCATGAGAGAGAGGGAAGTGATGAGGGCAGGAAGGATGAGGCGCATCGCAATGTTGGGGACAGTGTTGGGGTCGTGTCCTTGATCATCGGTCATCTTTCGCGTTGTGTTTCTGTCACTTTATGTGTCTGGACGATAGCGGAGGGGTACAACCGGAGCAGAGCCGCTCTTTCTCCATCTGACGTCAAACCAAAGTTCCCCAATCCTTTGCATATCTTAAACAGCTTATTTCCGCCAAAATAAGATCCGCTCGTCCAGAGGCTCCCTGCAATGCCGACATCGAGCAGTGCTTTTGGTGTCATTCGACCCTTCGGGTTTGGAATGAACATCTTCTTGAATGACGGCCACAGTGAGGGCGGTATTACCCCTCACGCGGAGGGCTAAGGAGGGTTGTACGGAGAGTTTGGGAATGACGAGTGCGAGACGGCGGGTTGAACAGGTTGAATGTGGGCAAAGCTATGGCGCCCGCGCCGGCTGTTGTATTTGGCCCACTGCAGGGTATTTTCAGGCCGCATATTCAACTCCCCATTGTAAGTCTAGCTGTCTTGAGATGATGCAGCGCTTTGAGGTGGAAGGAAAGATATGAAGCATGTATAAAGAGGACGTTATTCTGTTCTGAGGGTTCTCTGAACCATTCGAACCCTCCTAGTTTCACTCACCGGTAGTACAGAGTTGATGCGGATGGCATCGTGAGCAGAATTGCATGAGGCGCTGAGGCTCAGAGGGATGACAAATGATGAGCGGAGGGTGATTGAGACGTGGAAGACTGGACAATGGACAAGCTCAGACCCGCTCTGAAGAACAAGGTACCGTTATGCGATGGGCTTCTCACAATATCCAGCCTGCCTGTCTTTCACAGGTGCAGCCTCCTCTGCGATCGACTTACAGCTCGTCAGAGAGTGGCACGACGCGTTTCGTTTGTTGAACCAGACGTCAGTTGTTGGCAGAGGCACTGCAGAGGTCCGACTGCCAGTGTGTGCGACACAACACTCCTTGGCTAGATGACTGTCTGTGTCCGTAAGCGCGAGAATAAAATACCATATACGATGATGGGCTACAGTTACAGTACAGTAATTACGTCCCACCCCTCGAGCTTATACAGTACTGTATATATGAGAAAATTGTTACCCCATACAAAATTCCATTTCCGCGAGCCTCTTGCTCATGGCGCTTTTTTTTTTACTGTAATTATTTTTCGGATCAGTTTACAGTATATTCTGTGGAGTGGCCAGGGGCCCAGACCGGTCGTAGCCTGCTACAGTCATGAGACAAGTACTGTAATGCCCCCAGTTCATGGCGCTTTACTTATAACCGAGTCGCCAACCGCAATGTGGCGCAGTCACTCTCGACACCCCCTACCACTCTTAACTACATAGTCTTCAATGTCCGGGGTTCCTCACGAGGCTATCAACGTACGCGACGCAGGAATAGGTACAGCTACCTCACCCCCACCTGCTCTATTTTGATCGTTCTCACCCACCGTACCGCATGCATAGCCGATGACCAATACCCGCCACAGTCGGTGCCGAATCAGGCATCACACAGAGTGTCTAACTTTGTCGATGGCTCCGGACCTATTTTCTCAATGTATTTGGAAAGGGCGGAGGAAGAAGACAAGAAGATGGTCGAAAGCTGGAAAGCAGACGCTGACGGGGCCCTCATCTTTGTGCGTCTCTATCTTCTAATCCCGTTCCTTCACACCAACCCATCAATCATAGGCTGGTTTATTCTCTGCTGCTCTCGCATCGTTGCTCTCAGTGTCAATTCCGGACATGCGACCGAACCCACAGGACACTTCCAACTTCTACCTGGCAAATATCTATCAGACTATTGCCGACCCAAATCGATCCAACATTTCGAATTCCCTCCCTGCTTCCCCGCCCCCATTTTCACCACCAAACTATGCGGTTTGGGTGAATGGACTTTGGTTCTTCAGCTTGGGGATCTGTCTTGCCTGTGCTGCAATCGCGACGTTGCTACAGCAGTGGGCACGAAGGTACCTCAAGGTCACTCAGGCACGTTACAGTCCACACAAGCGAGCTCGGATTCGTACATTCTTTTTTGAAGGGACCGAGAAGTTTTTCCTTCCATGGGTGGTCGAAGCATTGCCCATAATGCTACATCTTTCCCTGCTCCTGTTCGGTGTCGGCATAGTCGTGTTCTTATATAACATTAATCTCACGGGTTTCAAGTTGGCGCTGTCATCTGTCAGCGTTAACATGGGTCTGTACGGGTGCCTCACGTTGATGCCGATCTTTCGTCATGACAGCCCATACCACACCCCATTCTCATTACCGGCGTGGCACATTGTTACTGGGATATCATGTGTCATCTATAGGGTTCTTCGGTGGTTTACCTGGTCGGTCAACTTTCATGGTGGAGCCTTAGATCACTTTAGAGGCTTGGAGCAAAGTTATCGCAAACTGCTTGTGCAGGGCATGCAGAAGACAGCCGAGGAAACTGCTCTGAATTCACCATCGGAGATTGATATTCGCGCCTTCATGTGGACGTTCGACCGTTTGGATGAAGACCACGAACTGGAGCGCTTCTTTTCCGGCTTACCTGGCTTCCGCAGCTCGAAAGTCGTTGACGATCCTCTGCCCAGTCTCACCGAAGAGGGGAAAACCAAGCTTTCTGAAGCAATGTTAGGGTTTCTTGACCGCACATTCTCATCTGATTTGCTTCCCGAGCCTGCTAAAAGCCGGAGAGCCATCATCTGCGCGAAGGCCCTGGATCCAGCTGAATTTCCTAATGCATATGGTCATATCCTCTTTAGAATCGTATTCCAAGACCAATATAGGGGACTGCAAACCGCCGAATTTGGCCGTGTCATGAGAGGTTGGCGCGATAGTGGAGACGGAGACACTGCATTGGTTGTACAAGCCATACTTACTGGTATTGTCGCAAAGGCCCAAAGGCGCGATGACTCTTGGTTTATTCTTGCCTCCGGCGAGCTAGGCGCCCCGGAAGCTGTCCTCCGATACTACGCCGCACATGGCGACAGCCTGTCACTTGCCGTCTTGACTCACATCACTCGCCGGCAATTCAGCCATTTCTGGAAACGGTCCTGGCCGTCGGCCGAGTTCTCGTTCATTCTCGAAGCAGCTTCCAAGTTCAATGTACAAGATACGTTACCTGAATTGCAGCACGAGTTCTGTACACTCTGGAATCAAGTCGTTCTCAAAGTGAGCAATGACAACGATCAGCGGATGGCACTCCTTACCTTGGGACCGATTCGCAACGTTTTCTTCGCTCTCCATCAAGATGCCGGTTCTGCCCCAACACGATTCTCCACCTCCAGGGGCAATGGGGACAACATTCTGAGGGTGCCGTCCTCGTATCCGGTATGCAACCTCGCTGGCCATATTCACGACGATTCTACCTCCACGACCTTTGCTCACACTGTACTGCATGATGACGCTGCGCTGGTCCCTGCTTCTCTCGCCAGTCCCGATGCGCTTCATGTCATCGAAAGCCTTACGGATGTGCCACCACTTGACAACCTCCACCCCGCTCATAAGACAACCATCGAAAGCCTCCACATTCCTGTATTCTCACCATATCCGGCCACGGCTGGTGCAATACGAGACATCATCACCTCAGGTATAACAATGCCCCAACCCACTCCCGAAACTTCGACGTCCGCACCTCTTTCCTTTGCCTCCCCACCTGCTCCGTTCCCCCCCAGCACAACACAGACCTCCTGACGCCTTCCGATCCACCAAACCTCCCACATCTTCAACTTATTCTAATCCAGCTCTCGACAATATACTTCCTACAGGTCCGCCGCTGTCTTCGCACTCGCCCATGACTCTATCCGACCTCTCACCGTCTTGCCCAGAATCTCATCGCTCGATAATAGTTCTTACTGCTCCCAGTGCTTCTCCACGGCCGAACTCTGCACCTGATCTCGGTGCTGCTACCGAGGACGACGGTAGCCCGAAGCCTGGTTTGCGCAAGGAAAAGGACCCTCATGAACCCCCCTCGGTGAATCGCGCAATCCACGCAAATACTGTGGCAACCTTAGATGTTCCACACAACCCCAGTCACTGCCATCGGTCACTGACTCGGACGTAGCTATCGCGGGTCGTTCACTGAGTGAACCAATTCGACAAATTGATGGGCGCTTGGAAGATCGTCCTCCCCATCCTTCGCATTTATCGTTTAACGCGTCACCCAATCTCTTAGATGTGCGGGTATATGTTCCTGTTGGGTTCTCGATATCACCATACCGATACTATTCAATACATTTTCTCATCTTGTGTATATACTGTCCTATTATGCGGTACAAATACCGAGGCGAAATATGTGTAAACTCGCGTAGAGTGGGGAAAGTGAGGATCTCAACGTTCCCCTTGTGGGCTGATGAGTGTACCTGCCAGTGACACGGAAGCCTCTGCGTGCACCTGGGTAGCTATCTCTATCGCATCGACTTCGATAGTGTCTGCGAATACTGGTTGCTTGGGTCTCTTGTTGAGAGCAGTGTCGAGCATATTGCAGAATCGATACTATGGAGCCATTCCCTTGTCGGTGCGTACTTGACGCCGCCCAGATCCAAGTTACCAGGTGTAATTTCCGCTGGTCCCTCTGCGTCACCACTGTCTCGCTCTGTCTGTGGCATGTACCTTACCCTGGCTGAATTCGGCGCGCTCGCCAGACACATTCAACCAGCACTCGAGCCGCCATTCCGAAGGCGGGCAGCGTCAGTGGCCTGGGGCCGCGTCGTCTCCGCAAATTCCTCTTCGGTGGTTCGCCGCGATGACAGAGATTAGTATCCGGCACAGCATCTTTTCGCCTCCGTTCTGCTGTATTTCGTGATTTTATCGAGCCCGATAATTAACGCAGCAAGATACCCAGCAGTTGCGCTAGCGAGCAGCCACTGACTCAGATCCCGGACCGAATGCTAGTGACTGCCCTGCGGTTACTCCTTTCACCCGCGCAAGGCTCCCGATGGGACACATTTCCAAGCGGTCAGACCGTCATATCGCGTGCTCGGGAATCCTCCATTTTCATCAAAGTCTCATAGTACGAGATCAGGGCGGCCCTGATCCGGAGTCTTTGACCCTTATTAAATGGGGACACAAACCCCCCTCGAATCTGTGAGTTTGCCTTGCAGCCGTGGGTGGGGTTGCGTGGCGCACATAGTTGGGGATAGATTCTTTACAGTTGGGCCATGTTGGAATTGCCATCCTGAACTAGACAGACATTCAACGCTTTCATTCTTTCCAAACGTAATTCCCAACGTTTACATTCGCGCTTAACTGCAACCATACGCAAAGAGCAAGCACCACTGAATTCGGATTCCATCCTCGAGAGTTATTCGTTCAGGACACCAGGGGTGAGCCGGCCTCGCCCAAAACCTGGGAGAATCCTATGGCTTGCAAATAGCCAACAGGCTGACCCTCTGTGTACGACATCAGCAGAGATATTGACAAAAGGGTGGGTTATTTACGCGGTTGGAACGTGAACGAAGAGGCTGCAGTGAGAGGCCAAGATAAATCAAACTTTTCGGTGGGATCACTGGAGTTCCCCGAACCAGCTGTAACAATTTTGGTTACAAATTGGCAAGGCATACACCCTTAAACTTACTATAAACTCTAGCCGTTGGGACATTCCCGGAGGAATTTACGACTACGAACGACAACTGGACAATACTGAATGACGGAGGGATTACTAGAGAAGTGATACAAATAAATCCCGGTCACATACTTTTTATCACCGTAAGGGCTTGGATTTACAAGCCGGGTACCATAAACGGCAACGAGTTTTTCGTCAGCTGTAATCAATGTAATTCCTGGAGTGAGCAAAAAATCTGTACAACAAGAAATAAATAATTATTACCGCGAATTTCGAAGTTGAGAGCCTCGGCTCCACCAGGACCACCATGTTGTACGGTAATCGGGGTCGGAACGTTCTCCAATTGATAGGTGATCCTCAGGGAATCGACAATCCCCCCAGCGAAAACGGCGATCTTGGTTATTCTCTGGATGGCTTGGGTCTTAGGCCATTGCCCGACGCCCGCTAGAACGCGGGGGTCAGCATTGTAACAGCAGGACGAGGTTGACGTTGGAAACGACATACGATTGGTCAGGTCATCAAGGAAATTTCCTTTGGCGGAACCGGCGAGACGGGTATTAGCTGCAACACTGTAAGCCATGAGTAGTAAACTGAGGGCTCGGTAGTGAACTGAGAAGTGGATAGCCGTCATATTCACCTCTTTATATACGCATTGGTGAGACCAAAGTGGTTAAAAATTCCTTGGTCGAGTTGGCGTCTGTTGATTCTCTATACCATCGGTTGGGCGTAATTAAACAGACGGCCTTTCTCTTACCGTGCCTAGTCTGGCCTCTCCCCTTGATATCGCCTTTCATCTCCATCGTCACGACTCACCACGTGTGTGGTCCCTTGAGTTCTATGAACGTGTCTCCTGTCTGAACACATGATCACAATTAATGATCGTCACTTGGCAGGAACACTACCAGCCACTCCTTGGATCCTCTATATGTCTCCATCCATTGGAAGTAACAGGAAGGCTGCCTCGTTAGACGGGCGCTGATGGTTATGATTCCGGTAGAGTGGATGCCAGTGGAACAGTAGTGGAGCTTGCGAAAACCGTGGTTTATTCTTGGGGAGCGTGTAAATAGTGGTTGGTTCCTAATGTATTATCCCTCGTGTTAAGCTTCAAATAAAGAAGAGCAGAGCAAACTGGACGAGTCTGGACGACCCCGAAGGGGTGGTAGGTTCACCTGTCAATCCGCAACTCGAACGCCCAAGCGAACGCCACAGTTTCCTTGACCGTTTCAGCACATGACTCGATAGACGGCGAACTGTGAATGAGCTAGAGAGCATACTATTTATAGATCAAGAGATTGCTCAGACTAACGTAGTGACTCGGAAGATATCGAGACGCATTAGGAATGTGGACATGAAGCGACTTGGTTGGGCAGAGACGAGCGGCCCGGGTGTAGGCCAAGGACGGCCCGGGCTTCAGTCTTCCTAAATATTCTGTCGTTACACCGTAGTGCATACGACAGTTGTTGAGAAATCTCGTCTGTCATCATTTCGAACCGGTGATTCCTGCACTTGGCGCTAAATTCGGCCGGGTCTACAAAAGACCCAGAGGTAGCCTCTGTCAGCTGACAGAAAGACCAAGAGAAAGGTCTCCTCTGGGGGCTTGCCAAGACGCCATCAAAAACCACGGCGTCCTGCGTCGCACCACTTCCGCTCTCTTACGGGCTTATGACCAGTCATGCGTTTGCGCAGGTTCGCTCAGCCACCTACGCACAGACCTCACAGACCAGTCCGGATGCCTACTGGCACTGTCAAGTGGGGTCTGGGTCTCCTTTGCAGTATGCAACCCGAAAAGGGAGAGGCCTACACCCAATGGGCCCTCTGGTGACGTTCGTCTACGCCCACACCCGTTTGGAAACCTTCTGACGGCCACAATTCATCCTGTGGCAGCTCTAAACCTACCCCTTCCCCCTCCACAGTATCCACAGCTTTGCGCCTAGCCACGGGCCACTTGTTCAACCCAGACTATACGCGTCGGTTCTTCAAGGACTGGACACCCGCTGATGTCGTATGCGAATGTGGTGAAGATGAACGCACCGTCCACCACATTGTACACACTTGCGTTCTCTTCGGTCCTGCTCGATGGCCTACACTGTTTTCGATTGCGAGTCTATGCAGTCCCGAACAAACATATGTTCGCCGTCCACAGCCGAGCTTCCCAACCTTCTCGTCCGACCATTGGTCCGACCACAAATTTCGTTCACTGACCATACTTTACTGGCTGTCGGCGAGCATGCATCTCATAGTTCATCGATGCGACCGGAAACAGAGCGACCGAGACATCTACCTGCGCAGTCTGCACAGGAGGTTTTTTCAGCAAAAAAGTATGTGAGATTAAGCTCTCCGAACATGCCTAAATTCATTGAGAACGACAGAGACAGTCATCATAGCGAGGTTCACGCGTTCACGTGCGATTGATTGAGTCACCTCAGTGGCCAGAACTTGGTCCGTCGTGTGGGACCAGAGGAAAGAACCGCCGAAGAGGCCAACGCGCTCGGTCAGGACTGCAGACAACAGACACGTGTACATTACAAATTGTAGTCGACAACGTCGACACCTACTGTAAGCCTTAGTTCTAATTGTCCAACTTAATAAATCATGTGATCACATAGTTGTACTTCAAATCAGCCACAAGAATACCGCGCCAATAGCACTCATCAAAAATGATCCCCCAACAATCAACGACGCCCGTTGGGATTCGCGGATGAAGTCGAGGAGGATGAAGTCAATGAAGGTGAGGAGGGTGGAGGTGTCGATGTTCACACCGTAGGTGTCCCGGCGGATGAAGACAACGCTGCTCCTACAGCCCTTGCAGCCGCCTGGAAGGCCGCGAAAGAGTTGCTTGTGCCGTGAGCCCCAGGGTTGACAGCGAGCACCATTCCTTTGTGGCCACAGTGGCTCGCGGGAGTGTTCTCGCCCTGTCGACACATGACCCAAATAGGATTTGTCTGGAGTTCGCCGAAACAAAGTCAGTTCTGCATCTTATCAAGGAAAGAGGTGGCTAAATCCATACGTCATTCACAGTGATGTTAAAGGTCGGGAAATTGGAGGTCGTTCCGACTGCCACAGGATTACTACCAAGACGTGTCAAAACGAAAGAATACCAGAAATCACGGAGTGTCACTACGCACAAGCCGGAGTCAAAGCCACCGGAAATGGGGACGCAGGGGCCGGTAATTCCCGTGGACTGGGTTACGCTATGATTCTTGGGATTGAATGTGAATTGGACGGTATCTCCAACTGATGCACTCTGGACGGGAGGTTGTCAGTATGATGGTTTGGCTGAGCAGTCAGCACTTGACTAACGATGTTATTAGGAGTGTAGATCGTGTTTCCAATGGCGTTACCGACGGTGACCTGCCAGACGTTCTGGGCGGCCGCCGAAGAGAAGAGGGCAATAACACTGAGCAATGCCAAAGAACGGAACATCATGTAAGATCGTGGAGAGCGAAGAGAGAAGAAAGTTGGCAATAACGTCTGTGTTCTCCCCCTAATTTATAAGATGCCTTTGTATTCAGCGTCTGCTCATCCCTTACTGTAGACGCGAGCTTTTCCACCCTTCCGAGATCAAAGTCGGAGATGGCGCACCGCCGTGATGGCAATTCTGCTCGACTATAGGATGGATGGGCCACGCAGTGCATACCTAAACGAGTTCAGTTTGAAGCAAAAGTAGGCTTCTTACATTTTCAAAATTGATTTTACTCAGCCGCACCGATGGCTGACGATTGAGACTCATTTCGGAACTTTCTTACGAGGGAATCGAATTGACTCTTGCCACGGGGCGTACATCTCCCCGTGCCACTCAGCCTGCCTTCCGCAGTAGACAGACGATGGGCTAAGCTGTGAGGTCAAAACCAGTCCTGTCTATTAGACAAGATAGACAGAATTGTGTTTTCCTTGATACTTGGTATGATATTTATCTCTCAATGGTCATGCGACACCATCCATGTCGTCTGATAGGTCTGATGTTTGTCTGACGTCTGCTGACGTCTGACGCTTAAGCTTAAGCCCCTGAACAAGATTTAAAAAATCATACCAAAAGGAGATCGTAAGCTGGACCCATCGCTACAGCGCAGCACCTGGTGTTTCGCACAACATCAAGGCGAGAGAGAAATGCGAGGGAAAGTTGGCCGTTCAAATGGCCGTTCAACCATCCCCATGTAATGCAGCCGGGCTCTTCAGGGACCGGATTACGGGTTCCGGCCCAAGGCAGCATTACGACCGCATTTGTGTCTTACCAGTCTGTTCGGGCAAACTTGTTACTGGGGACCCGATTGGAGATCTTTTCTGGTCTGGTGCCGCTTTTACAGTCGTTTTCAAAAGAGATGCAGACAAATGCATTTCGAAAAAAACGCGCGCTTATTGAGCGCTATATTGAGCGCTCTGAGCTCCGGAGTACAAGCCCGAGGCTTGGACCGGTCGTAGCCTGCTACGTTTACAATGATCGTACCTAATAGTAGGTGCTCCCCGGGCCGTTACCAGAAACGAGTACCAGTAAAGTAAAAGACATGAGTGGGGTTTCTTAAACAGTTGTCCCCGAGAGTTCGCAATTGCGCGTTAGACGCCGATAGTTTAATGTACGGGTCGTCGCAGTCATAAGTACAGTAACCTTAGACCCATGTGGGACCTTCTCAGTCTGGCTCAGCCTGAGGAGACTCAGGAGGCACTTCTTCCCGGACCGGATTCGGGACATGTGAGCGCGCGGCTTTCCACTGGCTTTCCTGTACAAAATTCAGCAGGCGCTCGGCATCTTCTCTTCTCGGGCCAATCACATGGCAGAAGCGGGTGGGGTTATTGAGTACTGTATGAATGGAACGTGGACTTGACACCGGACTGTATTGAATCGCGTGCATGCGTGGATTATGTGGAGTGATGATCGGGTGTGATATCCACGCGGGCCTTGACACGGGCATTTGCGTGCCTTGGGGGGTCCAAGTCATGATTGGGCCGGGACTGATCGACGTACTGTATGTGCCCGTGAAGGCGTGGTCAACTGCCACCTGCACGGCTGTAGATGTGGTCCGGCGGTTGGATTGCCTTGATGCATGAAATCAAAAAAGCGTTCTTCCGCGTGTTTTTGAAAATGGCCTAGACTCAATAACATCAAAGGTCTCCATGTGCCAGCAGGCTACATACCAATTATGCAACTACTGAATGATCGGAGCCGTTCCTGAGGCGAGGCATTGTCTGTTGACGATATCCCACAGCGATGAATATTTCGTCAACCCGATCACATCCGAATTAATGAGAAGACTCCTTCGTCTCTCCCCCTTTGCGATTAAGCATGGTGGGCTAAGTAGGCGTACGAAAGTAACTCAAAATGTGCCGGGTCGTTCACTCTCTACCACTGTAGTAAATGAACAATGCCTGCTAGACAAGCAGTTGTTACGCTCACACAAAGCATTTGTGAACGCCATGTGTTCGTGGCCGTGTCATCTTGGTATTGCCTGATAATTAAGTGCCTTCCCTCCACCAGAAGGACGCTCTCGACGCGCTACAAACGGCTACGCTTTCGCCCCAGTAATGTTCTTCTTCTGCTCTTTCAACTGTGCAATCCTCTGAAGAACCAAAAAGTGCTCTTTATGAGCCCGACACATCCAGATGGAAAGTAAAGAATAGAAGGACGTAGAGAACGCACCTGCTTGCGTTCCTCCTTCCTGCGTGCCATCTCTGCCGCCTTTTCTTCTTTCGTCATCCCAACTTTACTCGGCACAGGTGCCGCCTGTGGGGAGGGAGACAATGCAGTGGGCGATGCCGAGCCCTCGCTCAGCGCGGGGGATCCCAGCGGTGTTGATCGCGGACTCGATGACGGTGAGAGCGCTGCGACGCGTGCGGGTCGCGCTGTCTGCGCGGAGTGCGTCCGGGCCGGTGTAGCCGTCAATGCTACGCCAGGCGATGACGTGAGTTCCGTAACTGGGATGGGCACAGGCGGCGGAGCGGGGTCCTCGAATGCACCCCACGGGTCCTCGTCGTCCGCGGTGCCTCCCCAACCCGCACCGACGGCGTTAAGGCCAGCCGACTGTGATGGCGCGCTTTCGAATGCGTCTGCGGCGGTGATTGATTAGTGTGCTGTTAGAGTTTTGAGTCGGAGTGGTACGTGCTCCAGTCATCTGCGTCCGCATTGACGTCCATCAGATCGCCTTCCCAGCGCACTTCTTCTGTTAGTCCCCCGGGTAGAACCCCTGATGATGCTACCTTGTGACCGCTGAGCTGCATTCCCTTCGGTTTGCTTCCGCTTGGGACAGGCGGGGCAGGTGCCGGACTGCCGAATGTAGGTCTTGACTCGCTTGGAACGGGAGGCGGTGGTGTTTTGGCCGGCGAGATCGCTGACTGCATTTCTGCTGGCGTAAACTGTACGGAGTCATAAGAAAGAGAGGGCATCGTAGATGAGATAAGAGAACTGACCTTCTTCCCAATCGATGATATTGCCCAGCCTGCAAGGGCACCTGCTGCTCCGGCGGCAGAGCTGACCAGCGTGGCTTCGGCGCCACCATTCGGTGTGCTGAGGCCGAGGGTAGGTTCGTCGCCTACGA
>WNGR01003602.1_pt1 | contig 18602 bp, 16 predicted proteins | sample 5407581 | NCBI WGS metagenome assembly WNGR01 (sample SAMN13153383, study PRJNA577476) | soil metagenome | isolation source: 80 cm soil or saprolite under Garry oak tree replicate 2 | place: USA:California | collected 2016-06-15 | reverse complement strand
TATCAGAGGTGAAATGTCTGGATGTGCGCTTCGTGGCATTTGCAGCGGGTCCCAAACCCGGCTCTTTCGCGTTCAATATCGATCATGTAGCCCTTTTCTCTTGAAGCAGGCACCACGCATTCCAAATAATTATGGAGCATTATGCTCGCTATCTGCACCAAATAGCGAGCACGACATCCTTACAGCCTGAAAGCCCACACTCAAGTTTATGGTAGAATGTACAATCATGTATCATTCATACTGATCTGAATCATCACACTCTACCCGCTCAAGAGGAGATTCCCATGCAACGACATCGCACTGTATTACACTCCCTGCTTCATATATCCCTCCCTGGCTTACTGGCTTGTATGCTCGCATTGACCTCATGTGGAGGGAGCGCCGCTACCACTCCCGACGCCCATACCTTAATAACCCAGGCACAGGCCGCCATACAAAAGGTCACCTCCTACCATTTCAACCTCACGGTTGATAATCCCGGCACAGGCGGTGCCCTCATTGTTAAGACTGCCGATGGCGACATCCTGGTGCCGGATAAACTCCAGGCAAATGCCAATGCACTGCTCTTTAACAACGTCGTCCAGGTAAAGATCATCGCCATTGGCGCCGACCAGTACATCACAGACCCCATTACCAGCGCCTGGCATAAAACCAGCGGCCTGCTCGATCCCCGCACGCTCTCAGACTCCAAAACAGGGGTCGCCGCCATCCTGGGCAATATTCAAAATCCCAGTACACCCACCACCTCCTCTGTTGATGGCGTACCCTGTTGGAGCATCAATGGCACGCTCGACGCCAAATACCTGGTGGCAATCAGCGGCGGTGGCGCCCCCGCAGGCTCCACAGTCAAGGGGACCACCTGCATCGGGAAATCCGACAACTTGCCCTACCTGATCAAAATGAGCGGCATCGCGGCACAGAACGACTCCACTAACACTGTCCGTAACTTCAAACTGTCAAAGTTCGGCGAAAGTTTGACCATCACAGCTCCCATTTCATAAACTGCTTGGCGAGAAACACCGCATGGACATAAACAAGGTAAACATCAAACAGGATCGCAGCGCGGCCACGCTGGCCCTTCTGACTGCCTGTGCGGCTGTTTTTCTCACGGCTCTGGACCAGACAGTTGTCGTCACAGCACTGCCCCAGATCATCACAGACCTGCAGATTCCCGTGGTTCAGCTCGATCGCGCCGCCTGGATTGTCAGCGGCTACCTCCTCGGCTATGTCATCGCCATGCCTCTCATGGGGCGCGTCTCCGACATGTATGGACGCAGGCGTATCTTATTCATCTGCCTTGGCATCTTCGCCCTTGGTTCCCTTTTCTGTGGCCTTGCGCCTATCCTGGGCAATACCATTGATGTATCATTCTTACAGAACTTCGGCCTGGATGTTGACTCTCCAGGTCTTATCTGGCTGGTCGCGGCCCGCTTTGTACAGGCCGCTGGAGGTGGCGCCGTCGTCCCCGTCGCCATGGCCGTTGCGGGAGACTTCTATGGCGAAGAACGACGCAGCGTTGCACTCGGTCTGATTGGCATGGTCACCGAAGCTGGCGGAGTCCTTGGCCCCCTATACGGCTCTATCATCGTCCAGTACTGGGGCTGGCAAACCATCTTCTACCTCAACCTCCCCATCGTGGCCGTGCTGCTCATCTTAATCTGGCGTTTCATCCCACCCGGTGCCCACCTAAAAGAGCGCATCGATCTACCAGGCGCCCTCTTACTGGGCGCCTCGCTCGTCTGCCTCAGCCTCGGCCTATCCCAGGAAGCAGCACAGATCACAACCGCAACATCTGCAACATCTGCAACCTCTGCAACAAGTGCGAAAAACCCGCCTATACAAAACAATCCCTGGCTCCTGGCAGCCGCGCTCATCTTCCTCGCCTGCTTCATCGCCCTGGAAATCTTCAAAGAACGCCGCAGCAACTGGCCCATCGTCGAACTCTCGATCTTCAAGCGCCCATCTTTCTCAGCAACAGCACTGGTCAGTCTCCTCGTGGGGGCAGCGCTGATCATAGCCATGGCGGATATCCCTATCTTTATCGCAACGGTACTGGGACGCCGGCCAATCGATAGCGGCCTCGCGCTCCTGCGACTTACAGCCATGATCCCCGTCGGAGCGCTGCTAGGAGGCTGGCTCTGTGGTCGCATCACCTGTCGCTGGACAGCCGTACTCGGCCTGGTCCCCACAGCCATTGGTTTCTGGCTTATGCACCTCTGGTCACTCAACGTCAATTGGACGCAGATTACCGTCAGCACGCTGATTGGAGGTCTCGGCTTTGGGCTGGTGATCGCTCCCATCGGCACCACCGCTATCAACTCGGTCAACCGGCGCCAGATCGGCATGGCCGCGTCAGTCGTCACAGCATTGCGCATGGTGGGCATGATCCTGGGCCTCGCCGCCCTGACATCGTGGGGACTCAGTCGCTTCCGCCTGCTCGCAGCCGCATTCAAACCTCCAGCCGGCCTCGTCCCTTTTAGCACCGAGTATAATAACCTGTATGCACACTATCTTGTCTTGTCGGCTCACGAGGTATACACGGACATCTTCCTGGCAGCCGGCATCCTATGCTTGATAGCCATAATCCCATCCCTTTTCCTGCAAGGAAGAAAAACCCTCCTCCCCTCTCGTTCGTAATATCAATGAAACATAACTCACAACACAACAAACATGACAAGGACAACCAATGAGTAGAGACAAGGCCAGAACACCCGAAGATTGGGATGACGACGATCGAAGACCATACGACGACCGGGACGACGAAGAGTACGAGTACGCCCCTGCTCCTCGCCGCCGCCGTCCTCCCCAGTACAAGCAGCAACGAAGGCGCAGTGTCTGGCCATGGCTCCTCTTAGGCTGCGCGAGCGGTGTCATCATCATCGTCCTCGCAGCGGTCATCATCGTGCTCCTGGCGGTCCGTTCTGCAACGACTGGGAATACCATCCCCATCATTCCCGGCATCCCCAGCCAGGCAACCTACTCAAAGCAAAGCCAACAGACGCTGCAAATCACCTCGTTAACACAGCTGCAAGTACACAACCAGATTGGCAATGTCACCATCACCGCAGACCCCAACGCCACCAATGCCACCATCACGACCATGAAGCATGTCAAAGCCGCCAGCAGTAACGACGCAAACACAGAATTCAATAATATCTCCGTACAGGTGCAAACGCCCACTGCGCCCGATTACACTCTTAACATTAACGCGAAAGTGCCTGATACAGGCAGCGTCTTTGGCAACCATAATGATTCCGTTGATCTGAACGTCACCCTTCCAACTTCGGCGCTGACAGCTACTCCCGTAGCCACTTCGCCTTCTCCTCAGGCAACGTCCTTCAAGCTCAACGTGGTCAACTCCATAGGGAACGTGACCGTTAGCGGCCTCAAAGGTATCTTCCTACTCCAGGATGATATCGGGGATATTGCCGTGGATCATGCAACCCTCTTCGATACTTCACACCTGCTGACAGGAACAGGCAATGTTACCTACAACGGTGACCTGGATACGACGCCTCTTGCAAGCAAAACCACGCCGAGGTACAAACTCCAGTCTGAGACAGGCAAGGTTATCGCCACTCTTCCTGGTGACACGAATATCATTCTCGATGCCAACACCAACTATGGCACGATTACCAGCGACTTTCCCATCAACGTCACGAACTCTGACAAATCGGCCAATTTTTATGGGCCGCTCAACGCAAACGCGTCGTCTGGTTCGGTAGTAGCAGTGCTAACTCTAAACGTCAGCACCGGCGATGTTCTTGTTCATAGAGCGTAACAGGCCGTCTAATTTGCGATAAAATGATTGGCAGAAAACCTTGACATTGCACAACATGCATACATCTACCAGAAAGGAGATGCCGTACACCCCTGCTCATCACTCCACGTATCTATGACGGCAGGCCTCTGCGGCTAATTGTATGGAATCACTGAACGGGTCACCAGGTTTCGGTTCGATCAACTTTCTTACAGGCTCGCAGGCAGGCAGCACCATCCAGTTGCATAAACCCGTGTTAACCATCGGACGAGAGCCGGGTAACGATATTGTCGTTACCGACCCATCAGTTTCGCGGCGTCATGCTCAGATTACCTTGAACGGTGGCGTATGGACGATCAGCAACCTCACTCAAAAGAATACCGTCACCGTCAATCGACGGGATGTCCCTCCCTTACAGCAGGCGCTCATCAGCGAACGCGACACGATAGCTTTGGGCACAGGTACGACTTTTATCTTCTTGCCAACTGTTGGCACGCCATCATCTTATCAATCGTCGAACAACGCGCAGCCCGCACAACCATTAAAACAATCCCAACCTGCCACGCCTATGCAACAGCCTGTTCAAAGTAATCCGCCTTCTCCAGTGGCATTCCAACAAGCAGCCATACCGCAACAGCAATTTGAGAATATTCTTCCTCCCGCCGTGTCGCCGTCAATCGTTGCTCAACCACTTCAACCAGTAGTCTCACTGTACAATCCTACCGTGGCTGTCCCTCCTTTTTTTCCCCCTCTACCATCAAATCACCCAGCGCAACCGGCGCACCCAGTTCAGCAACGTGCTCCTTTAGGAGGGTACGACGCACCATCAAGTGGCATCGAAAATATCCCTAAAGGCATCCCCTCGCTAGAGATTACTTCAAACACCCATACTGATAAACCAGTCTATCCGCTAACCAAAGCGGTAATCAGCATTGGGCGTCACCCTACCAACGATATTGTCATCAAAGAACCGGTGGTCTCTGCTTTTCATGCCCAGATCGTACGTGAAGGCGGTCAACTCATATTCATCCATCCTCACCCACAGCAGCAACGCACAACCAATGGACTGCTGTACATGGGTCGCTCTATCCCAGGCAATGAACCTTTCCGCAAACCATTGGAACGAGGAGACATCTTCCGCATCGGCGATGAGTATGGTACACTAGTCACCCTCACCTATAACGATGGCTCTACCGCGGTCCAGGATATTGTGTCTGTAATTCGCCCTATTCCACTGGGCGCTCCACTCATTAGCCTTGGACGCTCCCCCGATAATACCGTGATCCTCAACCATCCGCAGGTATCTGCACACCATGCTCGTCTGGAAATGGTGCAGGGCGGCTACCGCATCGTTGACCTTCGCAGCACTAATGGCGTATATGTCAATGCCCAGCGGATGTCAAACCAGCTGCTCAAACCCGGCGACGAGGTCCGTATAGGACCTTTCAAGCTCACGTACACCGGCACTCAGCTCACCCAGCAAGATGAGAGCAACAGCGTTCGCATTGATGCCATCAATCTCGTGAAAGTAGGCAATAAGCAAACGATATTGCTGGACGACATCTCTCTTGTCGTTCCGCCACGGAAGTTTGTCGCCATTGTTGGCGGCTCCGGGGCCGGCAAATCCATGCTTATGGATGCACTGAATGGCCTGCGACCGGCACAAAAGGGCACCGTTCTTTATAACGGGCAGGACTATTATAAGCACCTTGCAGCTTTCAGTACCCAGCTTGGCTATGTCCCACAAGAAGACATCATCCACCGCGATTTAACTGTTGAACGAGCCCTTTACTACGCAGCAAAATTGCGCCTGCCAAGCGACTTTACCGAAGCTCAAATTAAACAGCGTATCAATGAGGTACTGGAAGATGTAGAGATGTCCTACAGACGAAATCTACTGGTGAGCAAACTCTCTGGCGGTCAGCGCAAGCGCGTCTCCATCGCCCTGGAACTGCTGGCCAATCCCAGTGTCTTCTTCCTGGATGAGCCAACCTCTGGCCTTGATCCTGGACTGGACCGCAAAATGATGTTCCTGCTGCGCAAACTCGCAGACAGGGGTCATACCATCATTCTCGTAACCCACGCCACAAACAATATCAACGCGTGTGACTATGTCTGTTTCCTCTGCCAGGGTGGACGTTTAGCCTTCTTTGGCCCACCAAACGACGCAAAAACCTATTTCGAGAAAACTGACTTTGCCGAGATATACAGCGCCCTGGAGCCCACTGAACAGAACAAGAACATACCGCAAGAGGCAGAGGCCAGGTTCAAGACCTCACCATACTACTGGCAGTATGTGCAAACACCGCTTGAACAGGGGCCTGCCGGTCGCTCCAGAGTCATCGACGCGACGATTGAGGTGAAGCCGCCCAGGCGCGGCGACCCCATGAAGCAGTTCAGACTGCTCTCCATGCGCTACCTCGATCTGCTCAAAAACGATACTGGTAACCTGTTGATCCTGCTCTTGCAAGCGCCCGTTATCGCCTTGATTCTGTTTTTCCTGGTAGCACCTCTGACATTTACTTCTAGCAGCGTCGCTACCTGCCCGCCGAACCCTCAAATTCCACAAACGGTCCCAAACAAGTACGACTGCCAGAATGTGGTGAACGCTCTCAATACGCCTCAAGGACAGGATTACCTGGCCCCAAATGGCATGACCAAAACAGAAGCCTTACAGAAATCTATTATACAGGGTTCTGGTGGAGATGCCCAGAAAATCCTCTTTATCATGGCATTTGCTGCTGTGATGTTTGGAGTAATTAACGGGGCGCGTGAGATCGTCAAAGAAGAGCCCATTTACCGGCGCGAGCGCACAGTGAATCTTGGCATCATTCCCTACATGTTTTCGAAAATCAGCGTCTTAGGAGTATTGTGTCTCCTGCAAAGCCTTGTGGTTGTGATTTTTGTCAATCTGAAAGCACCATTCGAGCACAGTATCTTTCTTCCACCTGTTCTAGAAATATACATCTCCCTGGCACTCGCTTCATTAGCGGGCTTGATGACTGGATTGGCGCTCTCGGCGCTTGCGCCGAATAATGACCGGGCGACGAGCTTTATCCCGCTCATCCTCATTCCACAGGTGATCTTTTCGGGTATCATCTTCTCGCTGGATAATATTGGCCTACAATTCTTAGGGTCATTTTTTCCGGTTCGCTGGGCTATGGCGGCAATGGGCTCCACGGTGGGACTCCACGGAGGCAAACTTGGTAGTGGAGGTGATTTCGCGTACCAGGGCACTCTCTTCTCGATCTATAGCCAGGAGCAGGCAGTTGTACACCTTTTGCTCATGTGGTTTGCTCTCATCGTCCTGATTCTCGCCCTTGGGTTCGCTACAGGGTACTTCTTGAAACGAAAGGATGTGCGGAAGTAGTTAGGTGACTAAATCCGGACATCACCATTTCTGATGGTACTTCTTGGCATATTTCTTGCCTGAAAGTATCATCCTATGCTATTGTAACAATGTTCTCGTCAGGATCATCCAAGCTAAGGGAACAAACGAAGAGTGTTACTCAACAAGCGTATCATCGTCGGTATCTGTGGAGGGATTGCATCATACAAAGCAGTTGACCTGGTAAGCAAATTGCAACAGGCAGGCGCGCTCGTAGATGTAATCTTAACAGAACATGCGGAAGACTTCGTTCGACCGCTGACTTTCTCAACCATGAGCCATCGGCCCGTATATAGCGACCTCTGGGAAGCTTCGGGACATGCTGCCGAAACGCATATCGCGTTAGCAGAGGAAGCAGAATTACTGGCGGTAGTGCCAGCGACGGCCAACACTCTTGCCAGGTTAGCTCATGGCATAGCGGATAACATGCTTACCGCTGTGGCGCTGGCAACGAGGGCTCCCCTGGTTTTGGCTCCTGCGATGTACCGGGACATGTATTTGCACCCGGCAACACAGGCAAACCTGGCCCTGCTACAAGAACGTGGAGCATGGATCATCGAGCCAGAAGTTGGACGACTGGCTTCCGGGGCAATCGGGCCGGGCAGGCTGCCAGAAACAGAGGTTCTGCTGGGAGCTATCAGCAAAATACTGGGACGCAATGGTGACCTCGCGAATCGCCTCGTCGTAGTCACAGCTGGTGGAACGCATGAACCGATTGATCCGGTACGATATGTAGGGAATCGCTCATCAGGAAAGATGGGTTATGCTCTAGCAACAGAAGCCAGAGACCGCGGCGCTCGCGTCATTTTGATCTCGGGCCCTGTAGCCTTAGATGCACCCTATGGCGTAGAACTACAGACAGTTGAAACAGCATTACAAATGCGTAACGCTGTTCAAAGCGCGATCACCGATGCGGATGTGCTTGTTATGAATGCCGCTGTTGCAGATTTCCGCCCAGAAACTCCAGCAGTACAAAAATTGAAGAAGGAAAGTGGTGGCGGTGAAGCGCAAGGATTTGTTTTTGATGCCCAGGGAGGGTTTACCCTTCACCTGGTACGTAATCCAGACATTCTTGGAGAACTTGCCGGGGTAACAGAAGCATCAACCGGGCAAACAACGGACATTGGTGAACCTGGAAGGCGCCTTGTGCGTGTTGGCTTCGCTGCCGAAACAAAAGATCTCGTTGCCAATGCACAGAGCAAACTGGTTGCAAAACACCTGGATTTGCTGATTGCAAACGATGTCAGCCGCCCTGAAAGCGGCTTTGGTGTGGAAACCAACAAAGTTATCATCTTTCATACCACTGGTATAATGGAAGACTTGCCTGTAATGCCCAAAGCAGGCGTCGCGGCAGCCATTTGGGATCGGATCGTACTCCTATTGAGTACGATATAGATTGAAGGGAAGTGGCGCTGCGATGGGAGATTTTGTTCTAGAATTATTGAGTACGAGGAGTACGCAGGAGGCATCCACTATGGATCGTGCTGCTAGCGCTGGTTTTGAAGGCATCGCTCAGATGCTGCTCGAACAGAAAAAATTGATGGACGCTCTGGAATCCGAAAATCGCGAGTTACGGCGACAACTTGCCGATCTTCGACGAGGGGTAGGGATCGCGATAGTCATTGAAGGCAAGACCGTTCAGCTTGCTGCTGACACTGGCGGACCTGTTCCAATGAACCCACAGACGCAGGCAGCTTTGCAGAGCCTGCAAAATTTACAGAATTCACAAGCTAGTAATACTTATGGACAAAGTAGTGGTCGCCCAACAGGTGGGCAGCAGGCAGTGAGCCTCAATGGCGAAAAGCGAGAAAACAGCGCCTCACGCGGACCACTTGCAGACAGCTTTGTTCTGTAACTGTTTGTAAAAAGTTGAAAAAAGGACAGACACCCGAGCTCTTGTAGGCTGCCTATAAGGACGTGGGCATCTGTCTTTTTTTGTAAACTTTCCTGCCAAAGTTGTGGGTTCCATAGCGGTAGAGGTCGTGGTAGCGAAGAGTATCAGTGCTGAAAGCACTTATTGGCAACGCACCCTTGTATATTCTTTCCGTTACTGATATTATCCAGTCAGGTTTTCAATCAAACGTTATGCAGGCCCTCATCCTCTTGACGCAACGAAAACAGGGGGCTTGCAGCAATTGCTAACGCACATAGGAGGTCATACATGATTTGTCCTCGTTGTCAAAGCCGGGTAGCAGATGGAGTAAAGTTCTGTGGAGCCTGTGGAAGCCCTATGCCAATGGGTCAGACCCCACCGCCACCTCAGCCACCACAAAATCCGTATGTTCAACCCCCACCCCAGGGTCAATATGGTATCCCTCCACAACAAAGTCAATATCGGGGGCAACAACCACCTGAGGGAGCATATATACCACCTAACCAGTATGAAGAATACACGAGTAGCCCATTCGGCACTGCTGTACCAAGGGCCGAACTTCACAACCCCAAAGGAGATCTCAGGATAGGCGATCTGGTAATCCACATTGATGGGGAACTTGTGCCGGTTGTGGATATCATGCTTGGAAATCAGCTCCCGATCTACTTCGAGCATCATATTCTTCTCTGGAAACATCCGGGTGTACAGATCGGTTTCAAGAGTATTAGAGGAGCAGCGAAACGTTTCTTCGCCGGACTGCAAATCTTTATCAGCGAAGCGCAAGGACCCGGGAACATCTCCTTCTCGCGCGATTCCGTGGGACAGATTGTGGCATTACGCCTGCAACCCGGACAGATGGTTGAAGTACGTGAGCACCAGTTCCTGATTGCTACAGGCAACGTCGATTACGGCTTCACGTTTATGCAAGGCGCGGCCAATATCCTTTTCAGCCGCACTGGACTCTTTATCGACCAGTTCACTGCTCGCGGTAGTGAGGGTATGGTGCTACTGCATGGTTACGGCAATGTGTTTGAGAAGATGTTGGCCCCTGGAGAAACGCTTGATGTTGAGCCTGGTGCATGGCTGTGGAAAGACCCATCTGTACAGATGCAGGTGACGACAGTTGCGGGTTCACAGCGCGGAGGCGGCATCTTCGGTGCTATCGGTGGCTTGATGGCTGGCGCGTCAATCATCCTCAACCGCTTCACTGGCCCTGGTCGTCTTGGAATTCAATCGATGACCTACCATCCTCCACAGCCGGAGGGCGCACAACAGGCGGGTGGCCAGCAGAATCTCGATCTTGGGCAGTTTTTCAACTCCTAAGTCAGTTCCCAGGAACAAGAATAAAGGACTCCGTCAAGCGTTCCTTGACGGAGTCCTTTATTCTTGCCCTCCCTTTTCCTTTTCGCGATTGATGCGCAAAATTTTGAGCATATATTGTTCTGAGTTGAGATAATATGGATTGCGCTTGATATATTTTCCGACAACAGAAATAGGATGCAGCTTCAGCATCTCCACTACCAGGTTGGGCACCAATTTCCCATGATCGTAGTGCATCAATGCAATGATGGGGGCATTCTGAAAGGTAAAAACAGCATCCGAAGCCGCTTCATACTTCAGAATCTGCTCAGGGGAAGCAATATCTTTGGCAAGCCAGCTCATATCAATTGAAATACGTACCGCCTGCCATCCTTCACGCAGGGCTTGAGCAATAAATGTCTGGTGAGAAGAGAGTAAGAAATAAGGATCAAAGCGTTTGCCATTCGCCAGAAACGGCTCCCGTTCTTCATATAATACCAACTGCCCTGACTCGATCAATTCATCCACATTCAGTTGCAACTTTTGTAGTTCTTCGCGTAGTTCCTTCACCTGGGCGGGAGCAGCTGCAAACAAACATTTCTCAGAAAGCGTAAATCCCACACGCATGAGACGTGCCGTCACGCCAGGAATCTCTGTCACCTTACTATAAAGTTGACAGATATGTGAGCCAGGCGGTATACGCTCAGTTTTACCTTCAACACTAAGATCCATACATATCTCCGTTTGCATTGCTAGCCTTAAAATTGCTCATTCCGGTAACTTTCTTTGCCTGACGAATTCGCGCGGACTTGTTGTTCGTAACGACAACGAGCACTCCCAAACCGCCAAAAACGCCTACGCCCGAGAGAATCGCGAAGAGAAAGAGCCATGCCATCCTTTGGAAGGAATATGAATAGAGAGCAGCCAGTATCAATGGGCAAATCAACATCGGGAGAGAGAAAAAGACGACCCAGGCAAGCAAAACTCGCATGCCTTGTTTGAAAGATAGAACATCTTCTCCGCTATAGGGGAAGAGTATACGACGTAGAAGTGGGTAACGCATAGGGTTATTCAAGTCCTTCCTTACGCCGATACTCTAACCAACGCTGCAATACATCTTCCGCCTGGTAAAGGATATTTACCTCGTTTTGATAACTCAAGCGACGGCCTGCCTCGGATAGAGGGAACCATTCCACCATATCATATTCCTTGTCATGGAGCGCTGTATCCCCTCCTATGACCTCCAACAAAAAATGCCGTACCTGTTTCTGATACCGTACTTGATCGCGCACAAAGGAATAGGAGATGCTGCCAATATAAGCAATTAAACGAACAGCCAGGCCCGTTTCCTCCTGCACTTCACGCAGCGCAACTTGTTCGATGGTCTCTCCAGCTTTTGGTGTTCCTTTAGGTAATGTCCAGATACCTGCGTGGCTGCGCCCGACTAGCACTATCTCTACGGAGAGGCCATTGTCAGTCTGAGGTGTTCTCTGCCCCAAGCCTTCTTTACTTGTTACGAAGTTGTTCTCTTCCCCGGAGCGCATTGGAACAAGGCGAAAAACCACTCCCCCGGCCGAATAAGCCCGCATCGTTCGATATCGCTCCATTATTCCTAATTTACCTTCTCTGTACCACCTAACGAAGTGTCCCGCGATTGTCAATCAAACGGCCTCGAGATGCTTCGCTGCGCTCAGCATGACAGAACCTGACGAAGTGTCCCGCGATTGTCAATCAAACGGCCTCGAGATGCTTCGCTGCGCTCAGCATGACAGGACCTAACGAAGTGTTCCGCGATTGTCAATCAGACATATTCATAACACTATACAACATGTGTTTGGTACATTGCAGAATATTCCACTGTTCGCTTAGAAAACAGAGTATAGCGAATGGTATTCAGCATGTCAAGCCAGGGCATTGCGAATGGCCTCCAGATTCTTTGCAGGCGTTTCAGGTGGGATAGAACAACCAGGGGCTAGAAGAAAATGCTTGCCACCTGTCAACTCTATGGCGTTAGCCACCTCCTCGCGCACCTGTTCGGGTGTGCCGTTCTTCAGCGTGCTCTTTTGACTGATCCCACCCATCACAGCTTTGTCCGAGCGCATTTTGCCCGTACGAAGATCAGGATTGCCTTCTGCCAAAGCATCCCAACTGACAGCTTGTACAGGGTACAGGGCAAGTTGATCGAAGTAGATAGACGTGCCACAATTATGCAGTATATTGAATTTACTGCGGCTCTTGATGGCATCGAGAAACTCTAGATCATACTGTTCGCCAAATTCACGATACTGATCTGCGGTGAGCATACTCTTGCTGGCCCAACCATTTGTCGCATAAAAGATACCGCTAGCGCCCTGCTCCAGACAGGCAATAGCATATGCTGTAAATGTTTCAGTAATGACACGCAAAGCGGCGTGCATGGCGGAACGATCCTCATGCAAGGTCTGAAGTACCGGCTCGGTTTTGTTGCCGGCCAGGTATTTTGCCACACCGAGCGGACAAAAAATGGTCTGTACGAAGTATGCATCAAAGCCAATTGCGTGATTGATTAATTGTAATGCGCGCAGTTGTTCGCCAAGAGCACCTCGATCAGCCTCAAGAGGGCGAATACGTTTCCAGTCAGAGGAGCTTTTAATGGGTGTATCTTCAAAGATAGGCGCTAAGTATTTTTCCCCCGAAGGCCGTACTTTGACTCCCCAGCCTTCGACATGGTAGGACGCCCGGGGATTAACCTTCATGTAGTCCCAATCGTAGCGTGTAAAGTTTTCTACCATCGCTTCAGCTAATGATTGGGCTCCCCATTCCCGCTCAAAGTCATGGCCCCACATACTTGCAGGTATTCGATCTACTTGATCACCGCGTAGTGCAGCATCAACACGTTCCTTTTTATGCATAACATTGCCTTTCTACTTTGCTGGTTGTTTCAATGTCAGGAATCATTTCAGGTTTATATCCAGTTGATAATGAGCTAGCTGTGTTGTTTGGATAGCATTTGCATCATCTACGGAAACTTCTACATAGGTATAATCGTCTTACCCTTCCAACTCTTTGAAGCGGTAGCCAACACCCCGCTCGGTCAGAATATATTTTGGATGGGCAGGGTCTTGCTCGATTTTTTGTCGTAGATAGGTGATATACAAACGCAGGTAGTGTGCCTCATCGCGATATTCACGCCCCCAAACCTTAGAGAGTAACGTTTCATGCGTCAACAGTCGCCCGGCATTGTTCACAAGGTGATAGAGAAGCCGATATTCTGTTGGGCGCAATATGACTTTTTTGCCCCGCACAATCACTTCGTGACGAGTAAAATCTATTTTCAGATCAGGATCAACAACAATTTCTGTCTTTCGCGCAGGCGCTGGCATAAACGAGCGACGCAGTAGCGCACGAATACGTGAGAGGAGTTCGCGCGGACTAAATGGTTTGGCGATATAATCATCAGCACCGAGGTCCAGTCCATGTATCCGATCCTGTTCATTCTGGCGCACGGTGAGCATTATTACTGGTACAGTTGAGACCTCGCGGATGGAACGTAACGTCTCAAACCCGTCCATTTCTGGCATCATAACATCCAAAACAACAAGGTCGGGGAGATTCTCGCGCAACTGATCAAGGGCTTCCAGTCCATTGCTGGCCTCAAAGACACGATAATGCTCCAACTCCAGATTCATACGCACGAAATCTCGAATACGCGGTTCGTCATCGACAATCAATATCGTCATATCGCGCTGGTCGATTACATCATTATCCATACTCAAAACACCACCATAGGCAAAAATGCTTTTTCCACACGCGGTAAACTAAATGAGAACGTCGAGCCTTGATGTAAGGAACTCTCGACCCAGATTTGCCCTCCATGCGCCTCAACTATGGCACGACAGATATATAAACCCAGTCCAGCCCCTGGCGTTGAGTGCGCCATACTATTACCGACGCGGTGAAAACGGTTAAATATGTGCTCCTGGTCACGCAGTGAGATGCCCATACCAGAGTCACTCACGCTGACAATCACCTCATCACCTGTGGCGCTACAGGCAACGGTCAGGTTGCGCTGTCGAGGTGAATACTTGATGGCATTATCCAGTAAATTCTGGAGCACCTCTTCGATACGATCCCTATCAGCCATCACTATAGGCAGATTTGGGGGGATATCCAGCATCACGCTAAAATCCGGGCTTTTTGCCTGTAGGCGACGAACAACCCCCTGTACGAGGGGTGAAATGTCAAGAGGCGCTAAATCCATCTGTAAACCACCCGCCTGGATACGTGAAGCATAGAGTAAATTACCCACCAGCTTGTTGAGGCGATCAGCCTCTTCTTCAATAGCTACGAGACGTGAACGTAGTGCATCAGCATCAAGCAAAGTATCGGTGCGAGCTAATGTTGAAGCGTAGCCTTTAATAATAGCGATCGGCGTTTGCAATTCATGTGAAATCACAGAAATGAATGTTGAACGTTCTTCCTCTTGCTCACGCTCACGCGTGATATCGCGAACATTGAGTATGCCATTCATAGGCTCGCCTTTATCTAAACGAATACACGAAGCCGTTACAGAAACATCGAATCGCTGCCCATCACGCGCAGAGATCACCATTTCTCGATTCACAACGTTTTGACCCGCGAATGCCTGTAAGATAGGTGATCCTTGCAGGCCCAGTTCGTTTCCCTGGCGGTCTTTCGGACGCAATACATCATGATAGAAGCGTCCCAGAACCTCGCTTTCATGCCAGCCGGTCAATCGCTCCATGGCAGGATTGAAATCAATAATGCGTAAAGCACTGTCTACAGTGAGGATGCCCTCCATGCTATGTTGAAAGATAGCAGCCAGTCTTCGCTGTTCATTCACCAATGACTGCGATTTCAAAGCAGAACGCAAACCAGCAGCCAGTTGTGCAACAAAGAGCCGCAAGGTGCCATCTGACCCTACCTCCTGTTCAAAACAGGAGCGTACACCGAGTGGTCGAAGAAAATGCAAGACCCCCAACACGCCGGCATTATCGTGCACCAATAATGAGCAGCGCTCGGCATCTTGCAGCCTCACTTCTTCGTTATCACTGAGGTCATCAACCAACATGGGTGACAACACCTTTCTAACCAGGATACACGATGAGTTTGGTTGCCTTCCATTATGCTGTATGCTTTCAAGGAGCACCGGCAGCAACGATGGGCTAAGGCGATATAGTATATACTCGGGGCTACTTTGAGGATCAAACGCTTCGTTCGATACTACAAAGACACCCGCTTCACCTAACAGCAACCGGATCGCACTCCCGGTGAGAATTGTCATCTGATCATGCAAATTCCCGGTTTGCAAAGTTTGGGACCAAGACATAGTTAGCAGGCTCCGCTTGTTCACTGGGATCAACCCCTGACATCCCTCGTGGATGTCTCTACATGAGGCCAGCTATGTTTGACGACGTGAGAGACATATAACAGCACCCCTTGAAGGCAATACATCTCACTTAAGCAGATTTGAGAGTCAAACAAAGTACATGCGCACGCTCAAATTGCTGATTTTACCTCTGCCATAAAAGGGACTAAATCCCTTAAGTGAGATGTATTGCCCCTTGATGGTGCCAGGGATGAATGTATAGACTTGCCAGAAAGAAGCAACGATGATATTGTAACACACATAGGGAAGTGACAACTCCCCACGGCTAAAGCCGGGGGCTTCTCAGTTCAACCGGACTCCCATCGGAGACCGTCCCTGAAGGCCATGCCCTGGCCTTTGACAAAATGTTTTTTGCGGCATTCACATCACGGTCTGCCACATAGCCACAGAAAGGACAGATATGGGTACGCACAGACAGAGATTTCTGGACGATTTCTCCACATTGGTGACACTTCTGGCTTGTGAAGCGTGGGTTCACTCGTAACACCTGATGTCCGGCACTTTCAGCCTTGGCTTCAAGAATAGCGAGGAATGCGCCCCAACTGGCGTCCGTGATGGATTTAGACAGGTGATGGTTCTTGACCATGTTGGTGATAGCCAGATCTTCCACCACAATACGCTGATAGCCTTCGGCATAGGGCTTAGCAGTCTTGAAATGATGATCTCGACGCTGGCGATTGATCTTCAGATGTGTCTTGGCAACAGTGCGAGCGGCTTTACGGCGTCTCTTGGACCCTTTCTTTCGCCTGCACAATTGGCGCTGTTTGCGTCGGAGGGTCTTCTGCGAGGTGCGATAAAAGCGTGGGTTCTCGACCGTCTGGCCTTCACTATCGGTCAAGAAAGACTTCAGCCCCACATCCAGACCGATATCAGGATGGGAACATCTCGAGGGAAGGTGTTCTGTCTGTGGCTCAGTCTCACAGACGATGAGGGCGTACCAATGCCCATCAGCTCGCAAGACAAGATAGACGGTCTTGGGCTGAGCGAGTGCTTTGCAGGCCAGATAGCGTTTGAGGGCTTTGGAGAGTCGATCGGCCAGGGTTTGCACGGTGGTGGCTGGCACATGCTGCCCACCACATCCCTTGAATTGGGTGGTCAGGTCATACTTGCCTGGAAACGTGCCCTTCTCCTCATACTGCCGCTTGACGGTCTCAAGCATCTCGTTATAAATGAGGCGAGACTCGCGCAAGCACTGCAGGAGCAGATGAGATTGGCGCTTATTCACGAAAAGACGATATTCGTAAGTCCTCATGGCAATATTCTATTGGAACCACTAGAACGTGTCAAGAGGGAATTGCCGGAGGCGTCCAGGCGGCGTTTCACCCCCATGTCTGAAGCCAGGGGCACTCACGCCGCCTTTTAGGTAGGGGAATCTATGCATGTTGATATTTTTACACTGTTCCCTGGCATGTTTCAGGGACCGTTGACGGAAAGCATCCTTAAACGCGCACAGGAGCGGGGGCTGCTGAGCATTGCGTTGTACGATATTCGTGATGCTACTACAGATAAACATCATATTGTTGATGACTATCCCTATGGTGGCGGAGCGGGTATGGTGATGAAGCCAGAACCAATTTTTACCTCTGTTGAGTCCGTCTATAAGGGTGGCCCAATTATCCTACTTACACCACGCGGGCGGCTCTTCAACCAGAAGATCGCCCACGAACTCGCCCAGGAGCCGCGCATCAGCTTATTGTGTGGTCACTATGAAGGGATTGATGAGCGTGTACACCAGCACCTGGTTACTGATGAAATCTCTACCGGCGATTATGTACTGACCGGCGGAGAATTAGCGGCCATGGTTGTGGTTGACGCGGTTGTTCGCTTAATTCCAGGGGTATTGGCGGGAGAGTCAACGCCGGAAGAGTCGCACAGCAGTGGTCTGCTGGAGTACCCGCACTATACACGTCCCCCCGAGTTTCGCGGCTGGCCCGTGCCTGATATTTTGCTTTCGGGACATCACGAGCAGATTGCCCGCTGGCGCCGCAAAGAATCACTGCGCTTGACACGAAAGCTACGACCCGATTTGTTTGCGAAGGTGGATTTGAGTAGCAAGGAGGACGTGAAGTTGTTGAGGGAATTGGAGGAAGAGGGAAGAGCATAGTCAACGATAGCAGGCGCTTCAGGCCTGGACGTGTGAGCACAGGCGGCAATGTTTGCGATGCGGACATTGCCGCCTGTATTTGTCATTTTTCAAGAGGGATGAATGGGGCGATGCGTTCAAGCCAGGCTCGCCTGTGTTCGTTTTCGCGAGGCGCATGTTTGTTGAGGGTTTCGAAGAGGCTAAGGACGGTGGGGTCGTTGATGATGTCTCTGACGAGCCAACCGTCGCAGATGGGACAGCCGATTTTTGTGTTGAAGATGAGCCACTGGACGTAGTGGATGTCGTGGGTGCAATAGAAGAGGGTACGGATTTTTTTGGTGAGGGTATCGAGTGTTGTTTGGGTTATGGGGAGTTCTTCAGCAAGCGCAGGCGCGGTTGGTAAAGGAGCAGAGTTTGAGCCGAGGTCGTTCACTGCTTCAAGAGTATCAAGAGTTTCAGGTGTTTCAGGTGTTTCACCTGTGTCAGATAAGTTTGAGTCGAGGTGGTTCACTGTTTCAAGAGTTTCAGGTGTGTCAGGTGTATCAGGTAAGTATGAGTCGAGGTCGCTCACTGTTTCAAGAGTTTCAGGTGTTTCGCATGTGTCAGATAAGTATGAGTCGAGGTCGCTCACTGCTTCGAGAGTTTCAAGAGTTTCAGGAGTTGTTTTTTGATATAAGGATGGGGTTTTAAGAGAACGATGACCATGAACGGTATAGAGACCATATGCTGGTGAGATGATCTCCTGGGCATTGAGCATACGTCGAAGTACTAATCTCACCTGGCTACCGACTTGTCCTGTTTGCTCGGCGA
>WNGR01007828.1_pt1 | contig 18606 bp, 15 predicted proteins | sample 5407581 | NCBI WGS metagenome assembly WNGR01 (sample SAMN13153383, study PRJNA577476) | soil metagenome | isolation source: 80 cm soil or saprolite under Garry oak tree replicate 2 | place: USA:California | collected 2016-06-15 | reverse complement strand
AATGGAGCGTGGCGCGTGCTTTCAATGCACGGCTGAAGCTCGTGATGGACAGGGCCGGCATCGAGATCCCGGTGCCGCAGATGCAACTGCACGCATCGCCGAAGGAGCGCAACCTGTGATCACGCCCGACGACAGCATTGCATAGCGGAACGTGCGCGAACCGCAGCCGGCATCGAAAGCGGCGGCGTAGGCGTATATATACCGCCGCCGCTTTCTGCGAAACGCGCCTACGACGGAATGATCCGTTCCCGCTTCAACCTGTCGAACAGCGCAAAGAACGCATCCGGTGTGCTCTGGTAATCGAGGAACCCGGCTTTACGGCTTTTGCTCATGTCCGTCAAAACTTCCATCGGACGTCCGAGGTCGGCGTCCGTATGCCACCACGACACGAGCCTGTCGATGCCTGCTTCCTTCAATTGATAGCGGCTCGCGATTTCCGCCCATTGCCTGCTAGCCTCCTGCATGCGATGTTCGAGCGGACGAGTCTCACCGTCGAAAGGCGCAGGCTCGATGCCGAAGTATTGCGCCAACTGCGACCACATCCATTTCCACCGGAACACGTCGCCGTTGACGACGTTGAAGTCTTCGTTGCGCGCGCCAGGCGACGTGGATGCCCACTCGAGATGCCGCGCGAGCAGGCGTGCGTCGGTCATATCCGTGAGACTGTTCCATTGCGCGGGCGAACCGGGAAACACGAACGGCTGCCCCGTTTCCTTGCACAACGTCGCGTACACGGCGAGCGTGACGCCCATGTTCATCGCGTTGCCGAGCGCGAAGCCGATAATCGTATGCGGCCTATGCACGCTCCAGCCGAAGCCATATTGACGCGCTGCTTCGAACAGCCGGTCTTCCTGCTCGTAGTAGAAATTGTCGACGGGCTGCCGGCCCTGTTCCTCGCGAAACGGCGTGAGCGGCACACTGCCCTGCGCATACGCTTCGAAAGGCCCGAGGTAATGCTTGAGCCCGGTGACCAGCGCGGCATGTTCGAGCTTGCCGGAAGGGCCGAGCGCGTCCAGCACGTGACGGACCATTGCGCCGTTCACTTCGATGTTCTCGCGCTCGGTTGCCTGTCGCGACCACGCGGTAAAGAAGACGTGACTGAAATGCTGCCCCTGCAGTGCGTCGGCAACGGATCTCGCGGAAGTCAGATCGGCTGTGACGGATTCGATGCCGTCGGGCGCCTTCGTGCGGCCGCGCGAGAGCCCCGTCACGTTCCAGCCTCCGCATGCGAGTAGATGTTGCGCGAGATTGCCGCCGACGATGCCCGTCGCGCCAATGATGAGTGCCCGTTTGTCCATGTAGAGTAAAAGAATCGAAAAGTAGCTGTGGTTGCAGGAAGAATCTGCGGATGCACGCTTCGTTAAAGGAAGCGCCTACACGCTTTCGAACGTCCGGCTGTCGGGCCGTATGCCATCGAAAGCACATGCCAGCAAGCGATGTACCGCGGCCGGCAGATTGAACGCCATCGAGTAAGGCAGCATCACCGCATGGGTTTCTGCGTGCGGCAGATTGAACATACCGCCGAGCGTGTGGCACAGCTTGTGATGCAATGCCATGCCGACGCTGCCCAGCACAGTCCCGCACAGCCATGCGCCGTACTGGGCGGCTTCGCGCGCCGCGATATCGTTGGGTTTTTCGACGATGCGCGGCAACGCGCGCGCGAGGCTGCGGATACCTTCTTCCGCAAACAGCGACATCACGGGATTGGCGTCCTGCGCATAGAGGCCTTCGGCGGCATGCGCGATCGCGTTGAGGCCACTCGTCGCCGACAGCGCCGCCGGCAAGGTCAGTGTGAGGCACGCGTCGTAAATCACGGTGCGCGGCAGCACGCGATAGCTCTTGCCCGTCTTTTTCTCGCTGGCCGACGTCATGCCGTAGATAGGCGTGACTTCGGAGCCGGCATACGTGGTCGGAATGGCGAGGATCGGCAATGAGGTTTCGAGCGCGATGGCTTTCGCGAGTCCGAGTGTCGACCCGCCGCCCGCTGCGACCAGTCCATCCGCGCCCGCCGCGAGCGCCGCCGCGACCCCTTCCTGCGCAGTTTCGACAGGCACGTGCATGACGGCCCGATCGAACACGTCCGCGCAGTGCTCGCCCGCGAGCTTGCGCACGCGGTCGGCGAGAAAGCGCTGCTCCGGCGTGCAGAGCACGAGCGCGCGCCGGATGCACAATTCGTCCAGTTCGTCGGCGAGGCGCTCGATCGCTCCCGAGCCGAACACGATGCGGCCGGGCCGGCCGGTGTAGGTGAAGGCAATCATGAGGATCGGCTCAGAACGAAGTCGAACGCGAGCGTGCTGAATGGTGTCGCCATTACCGTGCCGTCGGGCGCGGTGCCGCTCTCGTGGCGAATCCACGGCGCGATCAGCGACGAGCGCACACCGAACACGGCATCCGAGGCCAGGTAGCGATCGGGGCGCCGTAATCATGAAGTGCAGATGCGCAGGACGCCACGGATGACGTCCCAGCGCTTCGAGCATGCGACCCACGGGACCATCGTGCGGAATGGGATACGGCTCGGCCACGATCGAGCGAAATTGATAGCGACCATCGGGAAGGCTGTGCAGCACGCCTCTTGCGCGATGCGTGTCGGCGTTGCTGGTCTGGACGTCGTAGAAACCTTCGGCGTCCGCCTGCCAGACTTCGATACGCGCGCCGCTCACCGGTTCGCCGTCCGGGCCGCGCACCACGCCCGACACGAAGCACGGTTCGCCGCGCGCGCCGTTGGCCACGTCGTCGCCGTTGCGATATTCGGGCGCATTGTCGACGAAGAAGGGACCGAAGACCGTCGCTTCCGTACATCCGCTGGGCTTGCGATGCGCCATTGCCGTCACTAGCATCGAAAGGCCCAGCGTATCCGACAGCAGAATGAATTCCTGGCGGCGGTCGTCGGTGATATGGCCGACGTCGGTGAGAAAGCGGATGCCAGCTTCCCATTCGCGCTCGGTCAGGCCGACTTCGCGCGCGAAGGCGTGCAGATGCCGCACGAGACTCGTGACGATCGTATTGAGCCGCTCGTCGGGTGCGTGTTCGTGGCGTGCGAGCACGGCATCCGTGATGGTGTTCTCGTCGAGGTTTCGCATGAATCGATTCCGTTGGTCTGACTAGCGGTTGTCGACGCGCTTGAGGAACGGTCGGATATCGACGGTGCGCCAGATTCCCGCCTTGTTGAACGGGTCGTTGCTGTTGAAGCGCATCACGTCGCCGATCTCATCCGCTTCGTAAAGAAAGAAACTGCCGATCATCGTTTCCTGATCGCCTGCCAGCAGCGGGCCCGACATGACCATCTTGACGGGCGACGTGGCCAGATAAGCCTTGTGTTCTTCGTAATGGGCAAGACGGCGTTCGACCATGTTGTCGTGGTCGAGGCAATAGACGGTGTAGTGCATCGCGACTCCTAAATGAGGTGAGAAAGAATTCAGCGGGAAAGGCCGGCTTGCGCTTCGACGGCACGCACGATGGAGAAGAAGTCCAGATCCGCTCCGTCGCCCTGAGCGTAACGCGCGAACTGCTCGCGCACGAGCGCCGCGGCTGTCATCGGTACGCCGGCTTCGACGCCCGCATCGACCACGAGCGACATGTCCTTGAGCATTTGCCGCGACGAGAAGGCAGGGGAGAAGTCCCGCTTCTTCAGCGGATCGAGTTTGTATTTGACAAGGGGCGACGCGGCGACGCTGTCGCCGATCACATCCAGCATCTCGGCCCAGTCGAGGCCGCCTTTCGTGCCGAGCGTCAACGCTTCGGCAAGCAGCACGGCCGTCGAGCCGACGAGGTGATTGATGGCGAGCTTCAGATAGCGTGCCTGCTGATCCTCGCCGACATAGTACTGGCGCGTCGACATCGCCTGGAAGACGGGCAATGCGAGGCCGTACGCGTCTTTCGGGCCCGATGCGAACACGGTCAACTGGGCCTTGTCGGCGAGGACCGTGCTGCCCGAAACGGGCGCGCAGATGTAGCCGATGCCGCGCTTGCGCGCCGCATCGCAAACCTCGCCCGACGCCGCGGGCGATACCGTGCTCATGTCGATATAGACGGCACCGTCGTTCGCGTTTTCGATCACGCCATGTGTGCCGAGCGCGACCTTACGCAGTACGGCGTCGTCCGGGATGATCGAGAAGACGAGAGGCGTCGAACGCGCGACGCTGCTGACATCTTCAGCGCGGCGCGCGCCGAGTCGAACGGCCTCGTCGACGCGTTCTGCGTCGACGTCATACACGGTTACGTCGAATCCTGCGGCGAGCAGATTGCGCACGATGGGCGTGCCCATCTTGCCGAGCCCGATCCAGCCTATCTGTTGTGCTTGGTGTTTCTCTTGCGTGTGCGGCATGTCGTCACCGTGTCTGGGGATTGATGAGAATCTTCATCTTGTCGCTGCCTTTGTCGCTCAGGATGTCGAAGCCTTTTTCGACGACATCGTCGGCATCGATCAGATCGTGGATGAGCTTTTCAACGGGGAATTTGCCGTTCGCGATCATGCCGATGATGCGCGGCCAGATCGTGACGGGGTAACACCACGTTCCTTCTATCCGAATGTCCTTCAGCGACCATTTCATCGGATCGACACTCGCTGTGCCGACATGCAGGCCCGCCTGAACGACGGCGCCCGCTGAACGCACGGCATCGACGCAGGCGTTCAGCGCATGCTGGTTGCCCGCGCATTCGATCGGAGCCGACCGTGACGCCGCCCCGGTCCACGGCATACAGTGCAACGGCGGCGGGTTCGATCAACGCACCCTGCTTGTCGCTGACGCTGTCAGGCAGGCGGTTCGCGTGGTAGTCGTTGAGCACCGTATATTCGGCCATGCCGCCGCCGTCCCAGCTCAGCCCGACGCAGCCCATCTTCGTGCACAGATGGCGCATGCCGCGCGCGCAGTAATAGCATTGGCCGCACGACGCGAGCGGCATCACCGAGATGCGGTCGCCGCGTTGCACGTTCTTCACGTCCTTGCCGACTTCGATGACCTCCGCGCTGAATTCATGGCCCAGAACCTGAGGCGCTTTCGCGCCCGTCAATGCATGCGGCTCGGTAGGCACGACGATGGGACCCGCCTGATACTCATGCAGATCGGTGCCGCAGATGCCGCACCACAGCGGCTTGACGATCATCTGGTTCGCGCCCATGCCCGTCGGGTCCGGTACGTTTTCGACCCGGATATCGTGCGCACAGTGAAAACGCACTGCTCTCATATTCGACTCCTTGGTTAGTCGGGCCATTTCGAATGGCCTGGCGTGAATCTGGAAATTCAGCGCTGCCGGCGGCTCACGTAGCACGCGGATGCGCCGATGATGATGACGCCCTTGACGATGATCTGCGCCTGCATGGGCATGCCGATCAGCAGCACGATGTTGAAGACGATGACGAGAATCGCTGCGCCCGCGAGTCCGCCCAGCAGCGAGCCGCGGCCACCGGAGAGCGCGAGGCCGCCCATCACCGCGGCGACGATCGAATCGAGTTCGAAGCCGCGCCCCACCCAGTTGTCGACGATGCCGACATACCCCGACAGGATCAGTCCCGCCAGCCCGGCCAGCAGCGCGCTGATCACGTAGCACGCGATGCGCACGGTGTCGGGACTCACGCCGACCAGTCTCGCGGCGACAGCGTTGCCGCCCACCATGTACACACGTCGCCCGAACGTGGACAGATGCAGCAGCGTGCCGAATATGATCGCGCACGCGATCAGCAACAGCACGTTGACGGGCACGGCCGCGATCGAGCCTGTTCCCAGCACGTGAAAGAGCGGCGGCACGTTGCCTGACGGCGCGCCTTGCGTGTAGGCGAAGCGCAGACCGTCGAGCACGACGGCTGTGGCGAAGGTCGCGAGAAACGGCGACACCTGACGCTTCGTGACGAGGAGACCATTGAGCAGCCCTGCGCCGATGCACAGCAGGAGCGTGACGCCGAAGATGGCAGGGGCCGAATGGTTCGTGTCGTCGAACGCGGTGGCGATCACGGCCGCCGTCGCCATCACGGAGGCAACCGACAGATCGAGTCCGCCGACGAGAATGACGAACACCTGGCCAATCACGACGATGCCGAGCGGCGCGAACTGCACCAGCATGTTGACGACGTTGTCGGCGCGAAGGAAAGCAGGCGACCATGCGCCCGAAAGCGCAATCAGCGCCACGAGAAACAGATAGATGCCATAGCGTCGCGCGACACCGAGTGACAGCGTGCGCGCCGGTGTGGCGTCGCTGCGCGGAGCAACCGAGTTCATGCGAGCCTCCGTTTCTGCTGGACGTTGACGCAGACGGCCGCGATGATCGCGATACCCTGCACGATGAGCTGATACTGCGACGGCACGCCGGCGAAGTTGATCAGGTTGTTGAGCATGCTGAGCAAATACACGCCGAGCAGCGTGCCGATGACGCCGCCACGCCCTCCGCTCAGAATCGTGCCGCCGACGACAACGGGCGTAATCGACGCAAGCGTGTAGTTCGCGCCGAGATACGGTTGGCCCGAGCCGAACTGGGAAGCGAGATAGATGCCCGTCAGGCCTGCGCAGAGTGACGAGAACGTGTAGACGAACAGAATGACGCGTTTGCGCGGAATGCCCGATAGCGTCGCCGCGTTGTCGTCGTCGCCGACGAGGTAGACGTATCGGCCGAGGCGCGTATTGCGCATGAAATACGACACGCAGCCATAGAGAAGCAGCACGACGGTGGCGGTGACGGGCACGTTGGCGTATCGGCCGTAGGCCAGCGCGTCGAAGCCGTCCGGCACGCTGCCCACGGGGCCGTTCGCGTAGTACAGGATGCCGCCTTGCAGTACGGCACCCATACCCAGCGTCACGATCAGCGGATGCACGCGCAGCCAGAGCACGAGCAGACCATTGGCCAGTCCCACGACGACGGACAGCGCAATCGCGGCCGAAATCGCCACGCCCCATCCGCCTTGAGTGGCATCCGACAAACCCGAGGTGAGCGTCGCCGCGACGCTGATCAGCGAGCCGACAGACAGATCGATGCCGCCCGTTAGAACGGCGAGTGTCTGCCCGAGCGCGACGAGCGCGAGTCCCGTCGACTGCTGATGGACGTTCAGCAGATTGGATAGCGTCGAGAAGCGGTCGTTGACGCTGGCCCCCGCGATGAACAGCACCGCAATCAGGCCAGCGACGATATATACGGCTGCGTTCGGTGCGACGCGACGCCTAATGAGCGAACGCATGGGTACCTCCCGTCTGCGCGAATTGCGCGCCACCCGTCGCGAGCGCCATGATGTCGTGCTCGGTCATCTGCTCGCCGCTGACTTCGCCCGCAATTCGCCCCTCGCGCATCACCAGGACGCGGTCGGACATGCCGATCACTTCCTGCAACTCGGAACTGATCATCAGGATGCCGAGTCCGCGATTCGTCAGTTCGCGCATCAGTCGATAGATTTCCGCCTTCGCGCCGATGTCGACGCCGCGTGTCGGTTCGTCGAGAATCAGCACACTGGTGCACACGCGTACCCATCGGCTGATGAGCACCTTCTGCTGGTTGCCGCCTGACAGCGTCGCGACGCTGCCCGCAGGCCGCGCGCCCGCGATGCCGTATTCGCGGATAGCATCCGCGCCTGCTGTACGTTCTTCTCTTGCTCTCAGCAAACCAAAACGGGACACACGCCGGAGGGTTGTCGCGGTGACGTTCTGCGCGACGTTCAGGTACATCAGCAAGCCTTCGGATTTGCGGTCTTCCGTGACGAAGCCGAGACCGAGGCGGATCGCCGTTGCTGGCGTCATGCGCGCGTGGCGCGCGCCGCGCACTTCGATGGTGCCGCGCGCGGGCAGGGCGCCGAACACGCCCGACGCGAGTTCGGTGCGGCCTGAGCCGACCATGCCGGCGAGTCCGACGATTTCGCCGGCGCGTACGGACAGCGAAGCATCGAATACGCGATTGCCGACCTGCAGACCTCCGACATTCATCAGCACCGTGCCGCCCGGCTCCAGCGTCGGTTTTGGCGGATAGATATCCTTCATTTCGCGGCCGACCATCATCCGCACAAGATCGGCACGCGTCGTTTCCGACACGGCTTGTGTGCCGATCTTGCGGCCGTCCTTCATGACGGTCACGCGGTCGCACAGTTCGAAGATTTCATCCAGCCGGTGCGAGATATAGACAATCGCGACGCCGCGCTCGCGCAACACGCGCAGCCGTTCGAACAATAGCTGAACCTCCTTGCCGGCGATGACTGCCGTCGGTTCGTCGAGTATCAGGACGCGTATCTCGCTCGCCATCGCCTTCGCAATCTCGACCATCTGCTGGCTGGCGACAGAGAGTGCGCCGACACGCTCGCGCGGATCGAGTTGCACGCCGAGTTCGTGCAGCAACGTGGCGGCGCGTTCGTTCATCGCGCGGTGGTCGATCGTGCCCAGCCGTGTGCGGGGCTCGATCCCGGCGAAGATGTTCTGCGCCACGCTCGATTGCGGAAACAGCACGAGTTCCTGATAGATGATGTGAACGCCGTGCGTCTTTGCGTCGGCGGGCGACTTCCACGTAATAGGCTGACCGTCGAAGCGCAATGCGCCTTCGTCGGGTACATAGGCGCCCGCGAGCACTTTCATCAGCGTCGATTTGCCCGCGCCGTTTTCGCCGACCAGCGCGTGAATTTCGCCGCCGCGCACGCCGAAGCTCACGGCATCGAGGCTCTTGACGCCAGGGAACTGCTTGGTGATGCCGCTGACTTCGATGACGTCGGACGGCGGCGCGACGCTATCACCTGACAAACCAGATGCATGCGCGTTCATTTCTCACCCGGCAGCTTGATCTTGAACGTCGACGGGTTGTAGTCCGCTCCCATGCCGCCGTCGATGATCTTGTCGGGCGGGCCCTTCGCATCGACCACCTGATCGATGTACTGGTCGGGATGTGGCACCGACGCCGTCTCGTCGCCACGCGTCAGCGCGATCTGCGGGCTGATCTCGTAGATCTTCGGCAACGGTTGACCTTGCAGCACCTTGAGCGCGACATCGAGCGACGTGCCGCCCATCGAAGGCGGATAGCCGATTTCGAGCATCGGAATCTTGTACTTCAACGCGAGTTGCAACGGGCCGTTGAGGTCGGCTGTCGTGTGCGGCGGAATTTCGCCGGGCTTGAAACCGGCCGCAAGGAATGCTTCGATCGAGCCAGCGACGGGCAAGCCGTGCGCGCACCATACGGCGTTGATGGTGTGCCCGTACTTCGCGATCATGGCCTGCATCTGCTGCTTGGCCTTCACGGGGCTCCAGTCGGAGTAGACCGTGTCGAGCACCTTGATGCCGGGGTATTGCGAGAACACTTCATGCGCGGCCGCTTCACGGTCGGCGCTGACGCTGGAGCCTGCCTGGCCTGCCAGCATGATGACGTTGCCCTTGCCGTGCAGCTTCTCGACGATCCATTGCGCCCACACGCGGCCCATCATCGCATCCGAACCCGTCACGAACGAAACAAAGTTGTCCGATGAAATGCGCCGGTCGACCATCACGACCGGGATGCCCTGTTTCATCGCGCGCGTGACGACGGGATCGAGCGCCTTCTGCGTGTTGGCGCTGACGATCAGCAGATCCACACCGCGCGAGATCAGGTCCTGAATGTCGGCGGCCTGTTTCGCGTCGTCCATGTTCCCGTTCGTAATCAGCAACTGCTTGATGAGGTCGGGATGCTCGGACGCGGCCTTCATCAGCGAGTGTTGCATCACGACGCGCCAGCTGTCGCCGAGTCCCGCATTCGAAAAGCCGATCACGTAGGGCGGTTTCTTCTTGAACTTCGCCGTGTCGGAGAACGGAATCTGCACGGCGGGATTGAACAGAAACGTGCGCGGCGCGCCGGTGTAGTCCGCGCGCGCGGCACAGGAAGCCGTCAGGATGAAAGCCGCTGCGGCGAATACGCACGCACGGTGAAAGCGGGTCGAACGACGCATGAGTGTCTCCGTAAATGTTCTGATATCTGTCGGAAGACACGCGCGTTGTCTCGCTACGCTTCAACGCGGCTGGCCGCCACATGCACGGGTAACGGGTTCTATAATCTGGCGTTACCGATGCTGGATACAGCGTGCTTCCCGACGGCGCCAATGTGGCATGGTTGACGGAGCGCATCTAGCAATTGCCATTACTAGTAATGGCAGTAACAGGGAAGGCAGAAGGAGCCGAGACATGGAGAAGCAGCAGCGCCTGAACGAACTGGCCGATTTTCTGAGGACGCGCCGCGCACGTCTTCGACCTGAGGACATCGACTTTCCGAGCGGCAGCCGCCGCAAGACACCGGGCCTGCGCCGCGAAGAAGTGGCCGAGCGTGCTGGCATCAGCGTCACCTGGTATGCGTGGCTCGAACAGGGCAGGGAAGTGAATGTGTCGTTCAAGACGATAGAAAGCCTCGCGAATGCACTGAAGCTTTCGCCGCACGAGCGCACGCATCTGTTCGAGCTTGCCAATCACTACACGCCGCCTGGCCCGTATCCCATCGCGCAGAACGTGACGGATACCGTTCGGCGCATGCTCGATCAGCTTGGCAATATGCCGGCGTATGTCGTCGACGGAAACTGGAACTATGTGACGTGGAACGAGGCCGCCGTGCGCGTGTTCGCCGACTTCCGCAAGATGCCTGCGGGCCGCTGCAATCTGCTGTGGTTCACGTTTCAGCAAGACGGCGCGCGTGCGCTCTTTCAGGGCTGGGACGCCTATGCAAAATGCGTGCTGGCGCAGTTTCGCGGCGACTACATTCTTCGGCCTTCGGGCGAAGTGTTTTTACGCGATCTCGTCGAAGAGTTGAACGATACGGATGCTGATTTCTGCCGCTGGTGGGCCGAACACGAAGTGCTCAAGCGCAGCGACTGGCGCAAGGTCATCGAGCATCCGGTAGCAGGGGTGCTGGAACTGGATGCGCTGTCGCTGGAAGTGCCCGATGCGCCGGGGATGCGCATCATGGTCTACACGCCGGCGCCGTCGACGGATACTGCGCAGCGCATCGAGGCGCTGATGAAAGCCGATTGCGCGGCGACAACCCAGTTCGAGGCCGCAACAGTGCTCGACACATTCAGAAAAGCGCGGGTGTCGAAGACCGGGCAAAGCCGTTGATGACACAGGGCTCGGTATAAACCCTGGATTGTGCGATGCAAGGTGCCATTGCCCTGTAACGACGCTGTGGCACAACTTCATGCACGAAATGCGTGCACGCTTTTCGGCGTTGGACTTCGAGACGACGTAATTCGGACAGCCAGGACGCGTATTATGAAAATACCCCGTTCGGGCTCGTCTCCGATCGACGTATGACAGTGCGGTTGAGCCTGGTGCTCCATAGCGGCAGTGCTCGCGCTCAACGCTTATCCGACCAGATGCGGCAGCGCCGGCTCGTACGTCAAGGCTCGGCGTGAGCATCGATGTGCGAGAGGGCATCCCATGCTGCAGCCATTTGCGTCATCTGATCCGTTCACGATGGGAGTCGAACTCGAAGTTCAGGTCGTCAATACCCATGATTACAACCTGACGAAGGCGGCGACGGAGTTGCTGAACCGGGTGAGCGAGCAGACTTTTGCGGGCGCGATCAAGCCGGAGACGACAGAGGGGATGATCGAGCTGGCGACAGGCATATGCCAGAATTTCGACCAGGCGAGGAGCGAATTGCAGGTGCTTCGCGATACCTTGGTCCGGGCAGCGGATTTTCTGAATGTCGGAGTGTGCGGCGGCGGCACAAACTTCTTCCAGAACTGGTACGACCAGCGTTCCGACGGGCGCGAACGCTCCGAATATCTGATGGGGCTATATGGTGCGCTATACCAGCAATTCACGATCTTTGGCCAGCACGTGCATGTAGGCTGCCCGGATCCTGATTCGGCGCTTGTTCTATTGCATTCGCTTTCGCGTTACGTTCCGCACTTTATTGCGTTGGCTGCTTCCTCGCCGTATGTGCAGGGGAGCGACACGAAGTTCCAGTGCGCCCGGCTGAATTCGGTTGCGCCATTTCCCTTGTCGGGGCGAGCGCCGTTCGTGACGACGTGGTCGGAGTTCGAAGCATATTTCGAGCGCATGGCGAACACGGGCCTCGTCAAAAGCCTGAAGGATTTCTACTGGGATATACGTCCAAGCCCGGGATACGGCACGATCGAGATACGTGTCATGGACACACCGCTACGCGTCGAATGGGCCGCCGCGATCGCCGCGTATATCCAGGCGGTTGCGCGTTATCTGCTGGTTGATAAGCCTTTGCGCCTCAGTGAGCGTGATTACGAAGTGTATCGGACGAACCGGTTCATGGCCTGCCGCTATGGACTGGATGGTCTATGCGTGAATCCGGAGACCGGGCATCGCGGTCCGATTCGGGGCGACGTTCTTGTCACGCTGGACGCGGTCGCTGAGCATGCGCGCATTCTGGGTGCGGAGGAAGGCCTGGATATCATCAAGCGTACTGTGACTGAAGGTGTCAGCGATGCAATGTGGCTGCGCCGCATCTACGGCGTACATAATTCATTGCATGAGGTTGCCCGCCAGCAATGTCAGGTCTGGCGTGGCGCGCAGATGCCGGGATAGACGCTGGATTCTGCGGACCCGTGTTTTTCGGTTCCATGCACGCGATTGAAGAGACAGTCGAAGGCATATTGACAGCGGAAGAGCACGTCCGCTGCACCCGTGGCGGATAGCGGATATCGTAGCCGGCATGCATTGGTTCGCGATTGCTTTCGGAAGCAGCGGTTTCGTCGACAGTCGCGAGCCGAAATCCCGTTGTACCTGCACGTTGTCGCGTACGCACGCGAATTGACGGGCTGCTTTGCGCCTGCGAGGGTGCGGAGGTAGCGCCATGGCTGTGCCGACAGATTTCCAGCTGCGAAAAATCCCGCTCAAACACGGGTCTGGTTCCATGCCTGCTATTGGGTTCGGCACGCTGATCCCCGATGCCGCCACGACCAGGACGGCTGTCTACGATGCGCTGACGGAGGGGTATCGACACTTCGACTGTGCAGAGCGATATAGAAACGAGGGCGAGGTGGGAGAGGCCTTGCACAAAGGGCTCGCGGACAATGGGATGGCTCGCGATGAGGTCTTTGTTACGACCAAGCTCTGGAACTCGAACCATCGGCCCGAGCGGGTTCCGCTGGCTTTCGATGCAAGCTGCACGAAGCTTGGAATCGACTATCTGGATCTGTACCTGATACATACGCCATTTGCGTTCCAGCCGGGAGACGACCAGGACCCGCGCGATAAAAATGGCGACGTCATCTACGACGACGGTGTCACGTTGCTCGACACATGGCGTGCGATGGAAGCGCTCGTCGACGGTGGGAGATGCCGGGCGATCGGACTGTCCGACATTACGTTGAATGAACTGCAACCCCTATATGAGGCGGCAAGAATCAAACCGGCGGCGGTGCAGGTCGAAGCCCATCCGTATCTTCCGGAGACGGAGCTGCTCGAGTTCTGCAACGCGAATGGGATCATATTTCTGGCCTTCGCTCCGCTGGGGCATGGAATAAGGCCGGGTCCGCTCGATGATGCCGTGGTCGCAACGATCGCTGCGCGTGTGGAGAAAACACCGGCGCAGGTTCTGCTCGCCTGGGCCGTGCAACGTGGCACGGCTATGCTGACCACGCCAAAGACAGCAACTCGCGCGCGGGAAAACTTCAATATCGCCGCGCTCCCTGCAGACGCGTTCGAAGAGATCAATCAGATTCAGACCCGACGACGATATAACGAAGTCGTGAAGACGGGCACGCCAGGATTCATTCCGTCGCGCAAATGAGCGCCGCATACTGCCCTTGTTGACGAAGCGCTTGACGCGTCAGGGCGTTGGACGCGTCGCGGGAATGACGCGCACTGCCGGGAATCGTATAGAGGTGTGACTGACATGGCACGACTGCTATCGGTGAATGTTGGCCTCCCGCGCGACATCGAATGGAATGGGCGGACCGTGCATACGGGAAGCTGGAAACTTCCGGTGCAAGGGCGATGTGTCGCTAGGCGTCTGGGCCTTGACGGTGACGGCCAAGGGGATCTTGGCGGACATGGCGGAGAACAACGCGCCGTGCTGGCCTATCAGATCGATTCCTATCGACACTGGCAAGCGTTTCTGCACAGGCAGGAATTCGGCTTTGGACAGTTCAGCGAGAACTTTACGATCGATGGATTGCCGGACCATGAGGTATGTATCGGAGATGTCTACCAGATAGGTCATGCGATATTTGAAGTCACGCAGCCGCGCGTAACCTGCTATCGCCTTGGCATTCGCATGGACGAGCCGCGCATGGCGGCCTTGTTGACCTCCAGCGGACGCCCGGGGTTCTATCTGCGTGTCCTGCAGGAAGGCGACGTGGGCGCTGGCGACGAGATCATCAAGCTGCGTGGGGCGAAGGCGCAGATGACCGTCGAAGAGATCAATGCGCTGCTGTATTCGCCTGCCCATCCACGTGATCGATTGGAGCGTGCATTGTGTATCGAGGCTCTGTCACCGGGATGGCGAACGTCGTTCAACACACTACTCGGCAGCATCGAGGCAGGCGCGACTAGCGGCAACGCGGGGCTTGCGCCCGCCGCGGCGTCGAATGCGGTTGCGCCTGGTTTTCGACAACTTGCAGTCGTAGCAATCCAGCGAGAGTCCGCCGACGTTCTCTCGTTCGTATTCGAGGCGCCGGATGGACTGCCACTTCAGCAGGCTCGTCCGGGGCAATATGTTGTGTTGCGTCTGAAACAGAGCGCTGAAGATCCGCCGTTCTTTCGGAGCTATTCGCTCTCAGGTGCGCCGTCGACAGGCCGATATCGCATCAGCGTGAAGGTCGAGCCGAACGGGGCGGCCGGCACCTATCTTGGCGATCGTGTTCGCGTGGGAGATACGCTCGATGTCAGCGCTCCGCGCGGGGACTTCGTCCTCAAGGACGGAATCAATCCCGTTGTATTGCTGAGTGCTGGAATCGGCGTGACGCCTGTTCTCTCGATGCTGGATGCACTGGCGGCGGCGGGGTCCGCTCGGCAGGTTCTCTGGATTCATGCGGCCCGCGATGGCAAGCATCATCCTTTCGGTGCCGAATCCAGGCGCCTGCTCAACATGCTCGAGCACGGACGCGACTACGTTTGCTACAGCGCGCCGGCGGCGAGCGATCATATCGGTGACGACTTCGACGACACGGGTCGTGTGTCGCAAATGGCGTTGGAAAAGATCGGCCTTCCCGTGGATGCCGATGTCTATCTTTGCGGGCCGACATCGTTCATGGACGACATGAAGCGAACGCTGGAAGGCATGGGCGTTCCGAATTCGCGACTTCACATGGAGCGCTTCGGCGGTGTGGAGTCGCTGAATCCAGGTATTACGGACACGTCGGTGCGTGCCCCGCATCTGCCGCTTGCAGAGGTCGCCGAGGGGCCGCTGGTGTCGTTCGCACGCAGTGGTATCGCCGCACATTGGAACACGCTTTCCTACCAAAGTATTCTGGAACTGGCCGAAGCCTGCGACGTACCCGTCCGATGGTCGTGCCGGACGGGAATATGTCACAACTGCGAGAGCGGGCTTGTTTCGGGAGCGATTGCCTATGCACCGGAGCCGCTGGACAATCCTGCCGATGGCAATGTGCTTATTTGCTGCGCACGACCTGTGGGAGACGTCGTAGTGGATTTGTGATTTTGTGTGCCAATTCGAGGAAATACGTTCGGTTCCCGTACTTAATTAATTGATTGTCGCACCCTGTGATGTGGGACCAGGGGCACGTCTGACGTGTCAGACGAAACGCCATGGGTGAACGGACCTGGACGCCTGTCGTCAGAAGCACGGCGAGCCGCCCAACGCGGCCCAACCACACGATACCCAGTGCTATAGTTGTTCCATCACTCTTCTGCGATCCCGACTCCCATGTTTTGCGACGCATGCGGATCTGTCTCTACCATTCATCGAGCATTCTCGCGCCCGGCAGCGTTTCGGCTCTCACTTCGCAGCTGGAAGCAGATTCTCCAGCGGTCACGCGTGTGAACGCCGCTCATGCGGTGGGCCCGGAACGGCCCTATCAAATGTTGATTCGGCTAGGATCGCTTCCCTTCGTCTGACGAACAAAGAAAGCAAAGCTGAGCGATAGCAGCAGGTGAATTGACTTTGCGAAACTTCTGTTCGCAATGGGTTCGCCGGTCTTTGAAAGCCACCTCCTATTTTGCGACCGTTTAACGACAAATGGCTCAGCGCAACTGACCGTGGATTTTCGCAAGGTCAATCAACGCCGCCCAACCAGTCATTAGACCAAAGTCCAATACAAACTTTTGTTCAACGTGTATAGGCTGAAATTCTCTACCTGCGGGCCACGGGGGAGCTTGTCTTACAATTCATGAATATGGCCTGAAGAGAATCCGGGTGCGAGCCCAATCTACGACCACAAGAAGGCGGAAGCCAGGAAGAAGCGCGATGCTGCGACTAAAACCGCCCATCACGGCATGAGTCAGTAAAAGTGCTTTTCATTCGCAAGGTATCACGCGTTCGCGGCTGAATGTGAATGGAACTGGTGCAGGTTCGCGGCAAGACATGAGACCTTTGCAGACCAGCTTCAACAGTGGCATTACGTCAGTATCAGTGCGTGTTTCACCCTGCCATGCCGACGGTGCCGATTTGGGCACGCCCTGATTTGTCGCCGGCAAATGCTCAGGGTGACCTGCCGGGAGGATAGTCATGCTGCTCACACCGGATACCCAAGGGGTGCTGTCCCGGCAATTGCTCGATGTACTGATCCGCGCTGGACTTGTCGCCGTTCTGGCCATCTTCTGTTTCCGGATCTTTGCCCCGTTCCTCAACCTCATGGTTTGGGCATTGATCCTTGCAATCACGCTGTATCCGCTACAGGTCAGGCTTCGGCGTTCGCTCGCCGGCAAGGATGGCCTGATTGCCACGGTGATCATCCTCTGCGCGTTTGTGGTAATTCTCGTGCCGACCTATCTGCTGGGCGTCGCGGTCGCGAGTTCGATCGAGCGCGCGATGGCCATTTTCAGGAGCGGCAGCTTCCAGATTCCGCCACCGGATCAATCCGTGGCCGCCTGGCCGTTAATAGGCAAGCGGATTTATGACTTCTGGACGCAGGCTTCGACCGATCTCACTGGGCTCGCGCAGAAATTCGCACCTCAACTCAAGGAAGCCGGGCTCGCGATCCTCGGCACGGTCACGGGCCTGGGTGCGGGACTGCTGGTCTTTTTCGTTGCGCTCATAGTCGCTGGCATTTTCATGGCGCATGGAGAGAAGGGCTATCAATCTTCAGTGCAGATTGCATCACGCATCTCGGGTCCCGAGAATGGCCAGCAGATTGCCGATTTATGCACGTCGACCATTCGTGCAGTGGCGCAGGGTGTGGTCGGTATTGCGTTCATCCAGATGCTGCTCATCGGCATCGCGTTCATCGTCATGGGTATTCCCGGCGCGGGCCTGCTCGCGCTCGCCGTGCTGCTGATCGGCATCATGCAGTTACCCGCAACGCTGATTACCGTGCCCGTCATCATTTTCGTGATTGTTACGCAGGGGGTAAGCACGGCGACCGTCATATTCTCGGTCTACGTTTTCGTTGCCGGTCTGGCCGATAACGTGCTCAAACCACTGTTGTTGGGCCGTGGCGTCGCGGTGCCGATGCCCGTGGTGCTGATCGGTGCGATCGGGGGCATGGTGACGGGCGGTGTCATTGGGCTCTTCATCGGTCCCGTCATGCTCGCCGTGGGTTACCAACTGTTCTGGCGATGGGTGAAAGACCAGCCGGCATCCGGGCAGCGCCAGAAACCCGAACAACCCTAAGTCTCCAGGGACCACGCCGTGTCGCCTTTAATGCTCCCACGCGGGGTGGCGATGCCGCTTCGGACAGTGTTGCTGATCGGGAGCCTCACGGGCTTCATGAATGGGTGCATGCGCGTCGGCCCGGACTTTCATCCGCAGCATGAGGGGTGGAGCGAGCACTGGAGCAGCGCATCGATCGGGCAGGTCACGCAGCAGGGGGCGCAGCCCGATGCGCGTCAGTGGTGGGAGATTTTCGGCGACGAGAACCTCGAGCGTCTGATCGCGCAAGCCGATGCAAACAACGGCGACCTGAAGATCGCCGGCCTGCGCGTGATCGAGGCCCGCGCGCAACTCGGCATCGCGCTTGCGGGACGCTTCCCCCAGCTGCAGCAGGTCAACGCCGACGTGCTTTACTCGGCGCGCAAGCGCTCGGATGGATTCAACCCGCGCTCGGGTGCCTACTGGCAATACGGCACGGGCTTCAGCATCGGCTGGGAACTCGACTTCTGGGGGCGTTTTAGCCGCGCAATCGAGTCGGCCGACGCCGCATTCTTTGCCGCGCAATCGAATCGCGACGCAGCGTTGGTCCTGTTACATGCGCAAGTCGCCGATACCTACTTCACGCTGCGCACGGCCGAGGCGCGCCTGCGCATCGCGCGCGACAACGCCCGGTTGCAGAAGCGCAGCTACGACATCGCGCAAAAGCTCTTCAAGAGCGGCGAGACGGATGAGCTGGACTTCCAGCAGGCCAAAACGCAGTATCTGGGCACGCTGAGCAGCATCCCCGAACTCGAGAGCCAGATCGTGCTCGCGCGTCACGCGCTGTCCGTGCTGACGGGGCGACCACCCGGTCCGCTGCCGGAACTCGACGTGCAGTCCGGCAAGGAGGGCGTGATCCCGCTCGTCGATCATGCGGTGCTGCAGGACGTGCCAGCCGATCTGCTA
>WNGR01002952.1_pt1 | contig 18609 bp, 16 predicted proteins | sample 5407581 | NCBI WGS metagenome assembly WNGR01 (sample SAMN13153383, study PRJNA577476) | soil metagenome | isolation source: 80 cm soil or saprolite under Garry oak tree replicate 2 | place: USA:California | collected 2016-06-15 | reverse complement strand
GCATCATGGCTCCTTCTCATTTTCAGATCCGAAAAGCACGTTCAGTGAATACTCGATGGTTTCGGCTTCGTCCTTTTGTGCGTCAGGCAGAATATAGCGATCTAACATCCTTTGGGCTTGTCGGCGTGTTCTAACGTGCGTTTGTGACAGCAGAATCCTGCAATCCGCAATATCTTTATCACGTCCCGCCATGATTTTCAGCGCTAACATGTACTCCCTGGGAGGGGCATACACATACAGCGGCCCGTATCTTCTCCATAATTTGCCTCTCGGCATGATGACCTTATCATAGATGAGTATCTGTGTGAGATAGTTGAACCAATTTAATGGGAGTGTATACTTGCTGGCAATCGTTTGTACACCGTCTCGCATTGCAAGATGAGCTTTTTGGAAGTCTTCGCCTTCTTCTACCCAGAACATGTCAATATCATCAGTGGTCCGTGGAGCGTTAGCAAGAAGCATCATGTAGGCGCCTCCTATCAGGAGCATGCGAACGGGCTTTTTGATGCCCTGGCTCTGTAATGCTGCCCCTAGCTCAGCCAGGTATTGTTCTATTTCTTGTGATTTCACCCCTGACTACCTCCTGCGTGCCTATTATAGCACGCTATGCTTTCGGCAGGAAGACTGTCCCTCTCACCTGTCCGAGGAGGCTGTGGCGGATACTCTTCCAGAGTAGGCTGGTAGAAGCGTTGCATCGGATTGTGATATCATTTGTGAGCACGATTGGATACCTAACGATACTTAAAAAGGGGATAATATGAAACGAGTTCTTGAAGATATGTTTATGGGCCCAATGACTTCTCCCTCATTCACCTCCGGTTTACGCTTTCGCTGGGAAGACAGCCGTCGCCGTGTGCGTGTCATCTTTAATGGCGTAACCGTCGCTGAAAGCAAGCGCGTCATGCTTTTGCACGAAGCCGAGCATTTGCCGGTCTTCTACTTCCCAATGGAAGATGTTCGCATGGATGTAATGGAAGAAACTGAACATAGCACTCACTCCCCTCTGAAAGGGAATGCCTCCTACTGGACGATACGCGTCGGTGATCGCGTGGCCGAAAATGCCGCGTGGAGCTATTTACATCCTTTACCAGAAGGGCCGGAGATCAAAGGCTACATGGCCTTTTACTGGGAGCAAATGGACGCCTGGTACGAGGAGGATGAGCAGGTCTTTGCGCACGCACGCGATCCCTACAAACGAGTAGACGTTCTGCCCAGTTCGCGTCATGTCCGAGTTGTGCTGGGCGGCGTAACCATAGCCGACACCCATCGACCCCGCCTCTTGATCGAAACAGGCCTTCCGACCCGCTATTACATCCCCGAGCAGGATGTCCGTATGGAACTGCTAGAGCCAACTGAAACCACCACCCGTTGCCCATACAAAGGCCAGGCATCTTACTGGTCTGCCAGGATCGACGATAGGGTTTTCAAGGACATCGTTTGGAGCTATCGCGAACCGCTGCCAGCCTGCTTGATGGTTGAGAAGTTCCTCTGCTTTTTCAATGAGCGGGTGGACGCAATCTACGTCGACGGTGACCTGGTATCGAAGCCCAAAACTGCCTGGTCCGAGTAATCAAGCTTTTTTGAAGAGTTTCCAGCACCAGAAAAGCGTCACAGCTAAGGCCATAACTAACGCGGTCAGCACAATACGCCGGGTTAGATCAGGTCCACTATTAGCTGGAGAGGGCGTTGGCGTTATAAGCGTTGTAGGATGTAAATCAACGCTTGCGGTTGGCGCTGTGGAGGGAAATTGCAGCCTGTTCCACTGGGGTTGTACCCCATCGATGAGTACTTTATGATCTCCGTTAATACTTCCACTCGTCGTTCTTGTGCCCACAGTTCCTCCAGGTCCGGTAGATGCGATAATCGCTGTGGGAGTAACCTGAAGCGAGGCGTTGCTTGCATCAATGGTCGGAGTACTCGTAATCTCCCAGCTCGAAGCTCCATCAGGGGTACGGGCATACGATTGATCGGGGCCGAGGAATGCGTTTTCCTATGTATCTGATGTTGCCAGCGCGATCCTCTCCCATTTCAAGCGTATCCTTGCTCAGTACGCAGCATAGCACAATATGAGAGCGTAGGCTACTATCTACGCTCTTTTTTGTCTTGCTTCTTTTCCTCACTTTGCTATACTCCCCTCATATTATATGACTGAGTACGGCACGAACACTCCAAACAAATCTACTCCCCTTCTCTCCTATAATCCAGTTGCAGAGAAAAAAGCAGCACGCAGAAAAGTACTAGAGGAAGTGGAACGAAGGCGACGGGAGAATTATAAACGTTACTACAAAAAGATGCAGTTGCAAGCAAGCAGAATTCTTGACAATTGCTGACCTTTTTGATATACTCCAAATACTAAAACCGCCTGCAAGAACTCATGTTGTTTGCAGGCTTTATTGATATATGCAGTCCGAACGTGCCATTGTCCTGATTGACGGCAGTAACTTTTATTTCAAGCTCAAAGATTTGAACCTCCAAGACCTCTTAGCCTTCGATTTTTCCCGTTTTGCTCATGCCCTTGTAGGTGATAGAAAGCTAGGAAAAACGGTCTACTATGTTGGTAAGGTGAGAACTGATGGCACACTAAAAGCAAAGATCATGCACGCAGACCAGCAACGGCTATTTTCCCACTTACGAAAACATGGGTTTTTTTACTCACTTGGCTACCTGCTCAGATCAGATAAAAAATTCAGTGAAAAAGGGGTTGACGTGCAGATTGCGGTTGATATGCTGGTTGCGGCCTACGAAAACCTTTGCGAGCGCATCTATCTTGTTTCGTCAGATACCGACCTTATACCCGCGATCCAGAAAGCACAGGAGAAAGGAAAAACCGTTGTCTATGTCGGTTTTTCCCATCAAGTAAGCCGTGCCCTCGTTGACAGTTGCAAAGAAACCCAAACCCTTACTAAAGATCAACTCCTACCCTTTATTCAAGAGCAAAAAGCAGCCTAAGTAGCCAAATTCACTTTATGGCAAATTTACTCCTCTCACAGGAGAGACGACATTCTACCCCCCTCACACTTCCCTGTGTCGTAAACGAATACGTTCGCTGACTCTTCTACTCTACCAACCTCATTTTTTGCATTTTTACTGGTCGGTTGCTATAATCACGCGACTAAAAGAGACAGGATAAAGTAGCTGATTGTGTGATTAGCTCTCTCCTGCTTTATTCCTGTTGTCTTTAGCTTGAAAAGTGTTCTGCGTGTGAGAAACACGCATTCGTGTTTCATAGGAGAGGAAACATGAAAACAGGAAACACCCACAAAGGGACACCCTGGAGTCAGATTAGTGCGGGGTTTTCAAAGGACGAAGCAGCAGCACAAGGTGACGCTTTCTTAGTGTTGCGAAACAAAACCCGTTTGCGTATCATCCACCTGTTACGAAGGTATGGCGGATTACTCTGTGTGTCTGAGATAGCGGAAGCGCTTGAGGAAAACCCATCAGTAATTTCTACTCATTTAGCGGTGCTTCGTGCTGTAGGACTCGTGGAACAGGAGAAATATCACGCATTCGTCTACTACACGCTCAAAGAAGGGGCAATGGGACAGTATAATCGTCTGCTTGAAAACTTGTAGGTACGTCTCTGCTTCACTTTCGGGGTGGACTCATCGTTCCTATTGCCTGGTCATTCATTTGACCAGGCATTCTTTTTTCTTTCAGTCGCAGAGCAGAAATGCCATGTCGCCTTAACCTAATTGTACGTCGTATAATGACTTTTGACCAAATAGCTAAGCTCTTCTGGATAAGTCAAATCGGGGAATGTAGTAGCCTATTAAATTATCAAAAAACTTAGCCAATATCGAAAGTGTTCATCACTGGCTTTGTACCCGCCAAGATCGCTGTCAGCATTCTATAGGTATCAAGGGTTGCTCGCAGCACTTGAACCTCAATATTTGCATTCTCTTCCTCTTCTTCTGCCTCATGCAGTTCTGCCATGAGCTTGCTATCACTCGTTTTCGGCGCCCTGCCACGATGTAAGCGCGTCATTCTAAAAGACCTCAATTCTTCTATCCGCTTACGCTCCTGTTGTTGAAGTTGCTCTTTTATAGCACGCAATTCCTCGTCTGCTTGTACTACCGCACGTACAGCTTGATCCGTTAATCTTCCAATGTTATAGTCTTGCGGGTTTTGTCTGACTTTCACCTCAAGTTGTGCCTTTTTCTGTTCGTAGCTGATCTGCAACTTTTGGGCTTCAGTGTCACCCCCTGACTCATCGTCACTATCAGGATGGGCTTCAGCTTCCTCTATTTGCTCTCTAATCCTCTTTAGTGCTATGTTGGCTTTATATTGGCGCGTAAGTGCACGTTGTAAACGATCTGGATACTCTTCTAAAGCTGATTGAAGGGACGCGAGTGTCATATTCATCTTTTTTCCTCCCTGATAGGCTCTCTCTATTACAAGACCTTCCATACCCGTAAGGTCTCGTCAACGCTCCCTGTGACAATGTGTGTGCCATCAGGAGACCAGGCTACTGCGTCAACATGAGCAGAATGGCCTTTGCAGATGACGAGAGTGCTTCCAGTGGTCGCATCCCATACGTGTGCCGTTTGGTCATAGGAACCTGAAACGATGTATTTGCTATCGGGAGACCAGGCCACGGTATTGACGACGCTGGTGTGACCTTTATAGGTAAGCAGGCCATTTCCGTTGGTCGCATTCCACACCTGCACGGTCTTGTCGACACTTGACGATGCGATACGGGGGCCATCGAGAGACCAGTCTACTGCGTTGACGGCTCCCGTATGGCCCTTATAAATGACAAAGGCTCTTCCCCCTCGAATTGCCTCCCATACCCGCACGGTTTTATCTCTGCTCCCTCCAACGATGCGCGTCCCATCGGGGGACCAATCCACCCCGGTGACGGGCGCGGTATAGCCCGTATAGATAGAGAGTGCGCTTCCTTCGCGAAGCGCACTCCATACCTGTACAGTCCAATCAGCGCTCCCTGAGACGATGCGTGTGTCGTCGGAGAGCCATTTCACAGCACTTACCTGGCCGGTGTGTCCTTTGTAAGTGAGGAGAGGCTCTCCTCCATTGATCGCATCCCACACGCGTGCCGTTTTGTCCCAGGAACCCGAGACAATGTGCTTACTATCGGGTGACCAGGCTACTGCCCATACTGGAGCTTCGAGAGGGGAGTCAGCGTAGGTGTGCAAGCGCTTTCCGCTTCGGGCGTCCCATACCTGTATCTTTCCATCAATGCTTGTCGAGGCAATGTAATTTCCATCAGGCGACCAGGCCACCGAGGTGACAGAAGCTGTATGCCCCGTATAAATGAAAAGCGGAGTGCTTAGAATGATCGGCGTGGTTTGAGGAGAAGAACTTGTCCGAGAAGACATGAACCATACCACGCCGCCTAAGCTAATTGCTCCTCCTACTGCGGCTCCCATAAGCAATATGGCTCGCCGAGACAGTCTCGTATTCGTACGTGATATGCCAGGCAGACTTAATGGCACAGGCGGTTGCTGCGATGGGATAATAGCTCTGCTCGTATCTAACGGGGCAGTTGGCACGTCAGCTTGAGAAGCTATCCTCGCTGGAAGCGTTTCTCCTTGATGCGGCTCAGGAGTAGCATGCACAAATGGATGTGCAGGTGGATGCGATATCAGAGGCTTCTGAGCGGGAAACACTGGATGAGATAAAGGAGGAGTCTGAGCAGCCCTGCGTAAGACGTCTACAAACTCTTGTACAGAGGGAAAACGGTGCCGTGGCTCTTTCGCCAAGGCAGTCATCACCACCTGCTCCACGTCACGTGAGAGGGTGGGGATTTTCCCACAAAGCGATGGTGGGGGAGTCAGCACCTGTTGGGTGGCAATTTCCGTGAAAGAGCCGTGAAAAGGGTGCTCCCCACACAGCCATTCATAGACACAGATCGCCAGTGCATATTGGTCGCTGGCCAGTCGCGGTTTGCCCTGCACCTGCTCAGGAGCCATGTACGCGACGGTTCCCGCCATATTCTGCGCGCCCTGGTAGCGTGAACTCTGTGCGATAATGGCAATCCCAAAGTCCGAGAGCAGCAACTGGTTGCGCTGCCCAACGAGCATGTTCTCCGGTTTGATGTCGCGATGGACGAGCCGCCGATCATGTGCATATTGCAAGGCATCAGCCACCTGCTGGACATAGGCAATGATTGTTGGAAGGGGCAGGATGGTTCCTTTGGGGTGGCGCTGGCGCAGTGTGCCGCCTGGCGCATAGCTCATGACCAGGAAGGGAGTGTCATCTACGACATCAAAGTCAAAGACGCGGACGATATGGGGATGTTCGAGATGGGCGATGATGCGGGCCTCCTGCTGGAAGCTCTCTACTTCGTCCTTGCCCGCAAGTCGTGTGTAGAGGACTTTGATTGCGGCATGGGTATTCAGGCGAAGATGTTCACCAAGGTAGACTTCTGCGAAGCCACCGTGTCCCAAGAGGCGGATGAGGCGATAGTTGCCGAGTTGTTGGCCGACACGGTCGTCCATAGGCGGACCTCCCATTGCATGCTTTGTTCGAGTGCCCGTGCAACACAACCAAATGAGTTGAAGAGCTAGAAGAATGCTCTCTTCAAAAATGAAGTTAATCGGATGTACTCATTGTTGCTGTACTAACTATACTCTACTATGGACGAATCTGCAATTCACATAGGGGTTTTTCAACAGGCTGAGCCGTTGTGCGAACTAATTTAATTTTGAGATACAAGCAACTTGACATATAAGTAATTTAGGGGAATAGTAGAGGTATGGGGTTTTTCAGACCAACAAAGTGGAAACTTATCTTTTCTTTATTAATTTTTCTGTGTTTTTATCTGTTTATAAACATTTTCTGGGCTTTTTATGGAACTATCCACTGCTCGGTACAATTCCCCGCATTATACAATAACACTAATTCTTGGCAATCCGCAGAGCTTTTTGCGCCTCGGCCAACCCCTCATTCTTTTACATCTATTCGTTTGGATGATACGATTGCTGCAATGCTGGCTATTCTATCAAAAAAGACTAACCCATGTGCTACGAGGCAAAGTCCATCCTTTACACTAGCTGCGAATATTTTAATGGTTTCTTCTTATCTTCTTTTTTTGATTGTTTCGTATTTCTTTACTTGTAACATTGTGTTTGCTGTTAACATAATAAAAAGACATAGGAAAAAGATAAGTAAGTAAAATTAGAAAATTCACATGAAAAAGGAGTTGATTGTAGAACTAAAACAATCGACCCCTTACTTGTATTCCTTGAAAGGCATTTATTCATGCTTCCAGGTAACATCAAACGTGTCACCATCGGAGTACAGAGCAGAAGGTTGAGCCATCACAACATTCTGTGAGTTCACCATAGTGAAGACAATAAGCCGAGGCCAGGTATTAAGCGCCTTGCCATCCGCTTCGCAACCATTAATGGTATATACACCAAAGTTTGCCAATGCGGATATTTTACGTGTTATAGTATTTGATGGCGCTTCAACAATACATTCAGCAGTCTGTACAGCCGCTGGGTTAGTGCTTGCACTGACTGGAATCGAATCTGTCCAATTTTGCGTTGAATCGGTCAGTACTAGTTGATACTTTCCGCCACCAAGACTTGTTGTCGATGCTAACAATGTATCGTTCGCGTGTACTGGATACTTAATAATGTTTATATAGTGAATAGCCTTATTGGTACCAATAATAGTTTCCCATGCCCCTAGATAGACAGGGACACCATATAAGCATGTACTATCTACGCCTATTTGCTCCAGGTCCGCACTTACACCACCTAATCCGACCCAGGTAGCCTCCTTGGTTATTTTTGTAAGCGGACACTGCAAGGGCTGTACTTTCCATGAGGCAGTAACACTTTTGAAGGTAATCGGACTTCCGTGCAAACCGGCTGCAACATATCCCGCCCAGCTTGGATTTGTTTCCTTCTGTATTATCGAAGTCGGACTCGGCGTATACTGCTCAATGAGCGTATTGATACCTCCTTGCAATGGAAAGTAGTCGCCAACAGCCCAGATGTTGCCGGTATTCTTGTCTATAGTTATACCGTGGAAATTATCTATAGCGCTGTTGTTAGGAAATTCAGTTGCCACCTGTGCCCAGGTTGCACCACCATCTGAGGAGTGCCAGATCAAGGAGTGGTTCTGAGTTGTATTCACTACCTCATAAAATCCTGCTGACCAGATGTCATTTGATGAGGTCGCAGCTATCGACCTCAGGCTGTCGAGGTAATTGGATACATTAAGGTTCACGATGGTCGGAGAGCTCCACGACGTGCCATTCCAGTGGGTGAGAAAGCCAGTACTTGTATCTCCTGCGGCTCCTCCAACCGCCCAGGCATCATCTGTACCAATGTCAACAACTCCATAGAGGCTGTCGGCGTCATACGTATTTCCATACTCAAGCGCGTTAGGACTGGTTTTTGTCACCCACTGGTATGTGCCATTTACCGCCTCCCAGTGCATAGTAAATGTATCAGCGCTCGTCTGACCTCGTGTACCAACAGCCCACACGTCACTACTTGAGTGTTCCGAAACACCATAAAGATATGTGTAGGAGTTGGGGGTGACGTTGTTCGTCTGAGACGCAAAGTGGCCGTTTACCAGATGCAATGTGAGTGCGTTCCCGCTGCTATCGTTTCCTACTGCCCAGGCATCGCCTGAGGAGGGATCACCATCGATTGCCTTGAGTGTACCATTTCCTGTGTACGAGGCTGTATCCTGTGTCCAGGTTTGTCCTCCGTCTGTTGAATGCTCTATGAGAATATGGGTAACAGAGTTTGCATCCACATATGAACCAACTGCCCAGATGTTGGTGGCAGAAAGCGCCTTCACGCCAGACAGGGAGTTGCCGTTTGCTCCCGGATTAGCGCCTGTTTGCACAGACCAGCTTGTGCCATTCCAGTACTCAATGAGGTCGTGCAAACTCCCGTCAGTATTCCGGTACGAACCGACTGCCCAAGCATGGGTTGCGTCATACGCAGACACTGCTTGCAAAACGTTGTCTGTGGTTGAGGGATTGGCGCTTGTCTGAATGCTAAATCCCGAATCAGCATATGAGTGCATGCTGTTTCCTGACAATGAGACGAAGATGGCAGCCGCGATCATGAGTACAGTGGCTAGAGTCCGGCTAAGCTTTGACTTGATACGTCCTTTCATGAGTGGTTCTCCTTACCTGGAAATATCCGCTACAAATACAGTCAAATGCCGATGAAATGCATCGCCTCAGAAAGGCAACATAGGGAACACCTGTTACATCCTCCAAAGGGGAGGGATTATTCCTGCCAATAATAAAGGGAACAATGAGATGGACGATACGAGCAAGCAGGAACAAAAGAAGGCCTCCTCATCCTTCTCTTGCCTCTGCCGTGCCAAGCTACGTTCTATGTTCCTGAGACGTGACATAAGAGATAAAATCTTTACAAAAACATGCTATCGAAGAGAGGGGAGCAAAAATAGGGAGTGCCGAAATGGGAATGAGGGACGCGATTGGAACAATACCTCCCAGAATTGTTCACCTCACAAAATATACTTACTATTTATCCTAATATCAATCGTTTAACCTATCAATTTTCAAAAAAGAAAAACATATTAAGAAATTGTGATCGAGAACGAGGCAAGAGGTGTAGCATTTTGTGTAACCAATAGGAGAGAAAGATATACATATATTGATAATGTGCACTGGCTGTCCCCTTCCCATCCCATAGCCCATCTATTCCATGTCGCCAGTTATTTCGTTTACGCCGCCTGCTTACTCCCTCAAAGCTGACAATTCCCGAACGAATACAACTACAGGGTAAGGTTTTGCGTGTTATGGGATGGTCCGGGAAAAACAATAACTCCGTGAAATCAACTTTGACCTTCCGGTAGTAATGGTTATAAATGCAATCGGGCGAATGACCTTTACACATGAGATATACTAAGGACAAAATGCCGCTGTAACGAATTTTGACAGCAATAAGGGGCTGGAATGGCTGAATATAAGGGTATTCATTTTGCAAGTAGATTAGAGGCCCGCTGGGCTATATTTTTTGATTCACTCAACATTGCTTACCAATATAAACCTGAAGAGTTTGAGTTTGAAGAAATAATAATCGTTCCAAACTTTTATCTGCCGCAACACGATAGTTATGTCAAGATCACAGATACCATGCCGGATGAAGATGATGAGTATGCAGAGGAAATGGTGCTCTCTCTTTATACAGGGAAATCAGTCTATATTCTTATAGGAGATATATGGCTGCCAGGTGAACCGAATAGTTACGAAGGGTGGAGGTATAACCCGCCCAACATTTACTCCTATCATAAAGGTAAAACGCTTGGGAGCGATCCAACAATAGAAATAGAAGCGTCACCAATGGTAAAGGTAATCCTGCAAAAATTAGACAAATCTAGTATTGCCGCAATGGTACAGCATGGAAACCTTGCGCTGCATTCTAAAGAAATCCTTCCGCTGGATAGCTTGAGTGAGGGCATACAAGACTATCTTGATTTACTCCTCCAACAACATGAATGCATTTCTGCACTTGCTCCTCTCATCGAGCAATATGGAGAAGAACTTGTTACCGCTTTGACTCCGCAGAAAGGTTGGGAAATTGAGTTTTTCCCCCAAGGCTTGAGTTGGACTACATGTGGATGGGTAGAGTGTTCTGCTTGCGGCAATCTATCTTTTTCTTTCCTCTTCCGCGAAAAAGATATGGATCATCACGAATGCCCCAAACCTACTAAGGGAACATATAAGATCAATACTCCTGGCTTACTCAAAGCATACAGAGCTGCTTCAACAAGCGCAATATAAAACCATCATATCAGCTCAGAAATCCGAGCGATACCCATAATTTGTTTACTGTTTCTTCAAACTCAGCTGATGAGCTTTTTCGTGCGCTCGCTGAGCTTCTTCTAACCACCCAAGAAGTTTAAGTACATGAGCTATATTATAGTAATTACTAGGGTCCTCGGGATCTAAATGAGAGGCTCTTGCGAAAGCAGCAAAAGCCTCTTTGTAATCCTTGAGCCTGTATAGTATATCTCCTTTGCGTTTCCAACCATCGCTGTCTTTGGGAGCAAGGTAAGTGACTTGCTTGTAAACATCAAGGGCATCTTGATAAAGATTAAGTTTAGAAAGTAAAAATCCTTTAGTTTTATAAGCAGCGACGTAGTTGGGATTAAGCTTAAGAGCTTGGTCGCAAGCAGCAAGAGCTTCTTGGTAGCGATTAAGGTTACTGAGTCTGAGGACTTCATTCAGTTGTTGCTGTGCGGTTCTCCTAAATATTGTAGGTATTATGGGAGGGGGTACTTGTGAAGTTGATGTGTTCAGTGCCTTCACGAAGGCAGAGATATCATCATGACGATTGATGGTCTGTTTCTCTAGAGCCTTAAGAATAGCTTGCTCGATATGTAATGGCAGATCTGTATTGAATAATCTTGGAGGAGTTGGTTCCTCATGAAGGTGCATGTAGGCTAATGCTACTGCATTGGGTGCAAGGAATGGGGGACGGCCGGTAACAAGTTCATAAGCTATACAACTCAAAGAATACTGATCACTTTTAGGCCCTACTCTACCCAGGAATTGCTCCGGAGCCATATACAAAGGTGTTCCTGTAGAAGCTGCTGGATGATTAACAGTAGTGTTTATCTGCACAATAGCAATTCCAAAATCAGTAAGAAGTACTTTATTTTTACTATTGAGCAGTATGTTTGCGGGCTTGAGGTCATGATGAAGAATATTGTGTTGATTAGCGTAGTGTAGGGCATTTCCAATCTGTGAAATGATAGACATAGCATCATTTACTGGTAAAGGATGTGAGAACTGGCGCTTAAGGAGTTGGTTGAGCGATCCGTTAGAGGCATATTCAGTCACCAAATAAGGTAGTTCATTATCTATGCCAAAATCATAAATTCTTACAATGTGAGGATGTCGAAGCTTCTCGAGGATTTGAGCTTCTTGACGAAACCTCTGTTGTTCCAATGAAGAGTGGAGCAATGCTGTATGCAACAGTTTGATCGCGACACAACGAGGTAGCCAGAAATGGCGAGCTAAATATACACATCCAAAAGAACCACAAGCAATTAAAGATTTTATTCGGTAGTTGCCAAAGACTCTACCGATATTTGGGTCTCCATTTCTCATGCGTGCGAGCCTCCAAGATCAGATCAACTCTCCTACATGCTAGGGCTAAATGTGTGCAATCATTCTGGTAGAAATAATTACCAACACGTAGGATCGTTTATATGGACTTTGGAGCAGTAATCAGAACTTGTTCTGATCTAGAACAACTTTTTGCTCTGCTCTTCCTTCCATGATCTTGGAGTAAGCTCTTGAGACCCTTACAAAGCTATGAGTCAGGTGAAAACACTCGAATATTCACACCTTGTCCTATAGCGACAGCTATGTTGACGATATACAAGGATGATATAAAGTTAAAAAACCCTCATCTTTAAAGATGAGGGAGAAGTAAACAGGCAAATTACCGCCATGATGGTCAACAAGATACAGGTATACCTACCTGATAAGATGATAAAATGACGGACTATAGTAGTGTATATGGCTTGTTCGATAGCCATAAGAAGTGATGACAGCAAAGATAGCATCCTTACAATAAAACCTATCTTCATCTTCTTTGCAAGGTAAGAAATTTGCATCACTGGCTCCTTAGAGCTATCTTAAAATCTTCTCAATCACAATTGAGAATTCACTACTCAACAGAACTACATCTACCTTTGTTTGCTACCCTGACTTAGCAGTGCTATAATCCTTATTAGAAGTGTAAGATCAGATTGCGTTAATTACAAGGTTTTTTAATGCTTTCAGAAATATCTTCAAAAAAATATTATCATGTTTATGAAAAGCACAGCAATAATGATAAAACTTTTATAGAAAGCACAGCAATTTATATTAAGTCATTAAGATGTGATATGGGTATTGATAGAGTTTGCTAGAACACTAAATCCCTTGAGGAGGTACCAACTGTGGATAAGGACTCTATGCAGGAAAAAATGTGGAGTCATCTTCAAGACCCTGTTGTCCAATCACAATTGCGTCAGCGACTACAAGAAGTGGGACAATCAATAACAATAGATATTAAGCAGGCGGCGAAAATAACATGTACGACTCCAGCGCAATTACGCCATTGGGAAACCTTGGAGCTCATTTCTCAAAAGCGTACTTCTACTAGTGCTCGCTCTGGAGATAGGCGCTATAGTCTTCATGACCTTGTTACCTTGCTAATTATCAACGAATTACAAAATCAGACGGCTAATTTGGCTACTATCTCACAATTTAAAAGAGATGAAGACCGCTTTATTGAAGAACTTATAGATCAAGTTACTAATTATGAGAAGGATAGCAACGAGCTTCCTCAAAATATTCTGCAGTACGTCAATCAAACGGAAGATGCTCTCCTTTGGCAGATTTTTGTGCCGAGGGCTATGTATCTTTCAATATGTCTGCTATTTGAACAAACCATTAGTGGTGATGCTGGATTGGTTCTCCCAGTACCAGATTCTCATGCATATCTGGAACACGTCAGGTTTCATAGTATAAAGAACTTAACAGATCTTGGTGAAGTGCTCATTGGGTGGCATAGTAGTAATCATCCTTTCTGCTCTTTTCTTGCAAATAGAACTGTTCTTGAGCCCGCAAGACAATATCCGTTAGTTCCGCTCGACTGGCCGTTAAAGAACAATGCTGCCCCAAAAAATACGTATCTGATCGTTGAAGGGAAATTCGAGTACTTACTGGAGAAAGCTAGGGCCAATGTTCTTAAAGCTGTTACTAGTGCCAATGCTCGTAAGGCTGCTGGGCGCCTTTTAAAGCTAGTGCAGGAGAGCGCTTCAAAGTGGAAACCTTTTTTACAATCCGCTGGGATTTTTATGGCCTACTATTCGTCTGACTTTGCAGATCCTCAATTAGGTGATCACTTACTGAATGGAATGGCAGAGATAGTAATACAGCTGGGTGGGATGCAGGAAGTACAGCAGGAGGAGCGGTGGCGTTTCTGTTGTATCCTGTTGCCCGATAACCCATTAGCCTCACCAAAGGAGCAAAACTTGGTGTTGCAGGCACAGAGTAGGAATTCTCCACATCCAGTTAATGAGACGTTTCTTTCGCCTGATGAACAAAAGAGCATCAGCATGAAAGCATTCCAAAGTGGCCGCATCATGTACCGACAGCATGTCGCTGATGAGGAGCCTGACATGGCTTGGCTTAAGCGTGAGGGGGAGGTACGTTCAGCAATTGCTGTCCCGATAGAGGGGATGTACGGGCAACCAATTGGGGTGCTGTATATCGCCTCTTATGAGGAAGATGCTTTTTCTGAGGATGATCAGCTACTTTTAAGAATGATAGGACGTATAATTGCAGAGCAAATTTTAACCCTCCAAGCCCGCAACTTATTAGTAGTAAGACTTCCAGATGTGATAACACATCCGCAGATAGTGGATAGGTTTTTTAAGGAATTTCACTCAGAAAGCGAGTTTATGAGTGAAATTGAGAAGCTCCTTGGGCAGGTAATGTTGAAAACAGAAGGGGAAATACGAGTTGTGGAGTCGTATGTTGACACTGACGAGAGAGCATTCGACAGTCTTTCATTCATTGCCGTCGATATTGATAACTTGAATGTTCATGCTAAGACGAATCGGACGATGAGAAACTTGGTGTTGGAAGTCGGGCGACGTATTCAGCAATGGATCGATCAGGACCGAAGGACACTTGAAGAAATTCAGCTATATCGTATGTTTGCTGATCGATTTTATCTTTTCCTGAAAAATACTCCGCTTAGGCAGGCAATAAAGTATGCTGGCCAGTTGCAGAAAATGCTTCGAGAGCCTAAGTACCATATTGAGGCTTCACGTTTGTCACGTGAACAACATATTTCATCTGAGAACAAGCTCACTCTTGAGATCAAAGTGCGCCTAGGGGTAACTGGGTACAGCTATGAAAGATTGCAAGAGATATTGCGCAAGGATCGACAAGTGGCTAATACGAGAGTGAGGCTTACGCGCTCACTGGATGAAGCGCTTAGGAGAGGCAAAGAGGCAGGAGGAGACAATATAACTGCCTGGGATCTTGATCTTGGCAGGTTCACAATTCTCAGTGATGACGAGGCACTCAATAGCCAGGACCACTCACTCCCCCTACAGAGGTTTTTTATGAATGGAGAGATACAAGATGATCTTATCAGGAAGCTAGGAGATGCCTTATTCCCCTACCTGCTCGATCGGCTGAGAAGGGAACCCGAAGCAGGTCTATTTCCTCCTGATAAAGGAGAGGTTTGATAAAATCGAACAAAGCGGTGGCATTGACTTTGGTTGCATCAAAGTAGAGTTCTTTACCTAAAGAGGCTAACCAGCTGACATCATTCCTGAGATACTTAATTATTGCTTTCAACTTCCTAATTTGTTGCTCATATTGCTGAGCTTACTTCACTTCTATGTTCCCCTCATGGAAAATTAAATGGGTCCTAGATAGTTCTCTCACTGGTCGAAATAATTGTCTCTTGAATTCCATAGTTCCATACGTTTCAGAACCACCCAAATTAACAGCATTAAAGCCCTGACGATATTTTTTTTCCATTGTTTGATACAACCCCCAGGGCGCTAATTCTGGTTTACCAGGTAGAAAAATCCCAGCACATAAAGCAGTACATTCTGAAGAAATATCAGAAGTAACGGTAAATCCTACTATCTGTTCATTGTCTTCAATAACATACTTTTCTGTAGCTGACGAAAGATACATGTCATGACTAGCTGAATATCTTTGAGATGAAGTAATACTATCTTTTAACGCTAACAAATTTAAGACAGCCTCTTGATCTTGCACTTGATATGGTCGAAATCGGTACTCACATCTTCCTCTGTGAAGGTATTTTCGCAATTTACGATAATCACTTCCCTGACACTCAATTACAGTTTTTAAGTCTATTAAAAGTTGAGGAAATGTTTGATCATCAAATCTTGCTTCTAGATCCCAACTTTCATCATCTGCATAGGATCTAAAGCCATAAGGAAGATACAAATTAATGTTCCTAGGATCTATGTTTTTAAGGATAATCTGAGGTGTTCCCGTTAGTTTTTGAACCGTTCTTAACGTTGATGCTAAATGCTCTGGAGTTGCAAAAAAGGTAGGTACGACTAGTGTATGGTCTTCACTAGATTTTTTACCAAAGAAAATTAATGAATTTGTTCTTGGATCATACCATCTTAGGTTTCCATATCGAGTAGACTGTATTAGATATCCCCATGCATGTTCATAGGCTTGTGATGTCGGTAAGTTAGTTTGGACAATAGCATGTAATAATTGTTGATCTTCCTCAGATATTTCTTTTAAAGAATCAGGGAGGGGGACTTCTATAGATAGGGTATCTATTTTCTGAATAATTTCTAAATCATTGTTTAATGAAACACGCAATGATTTTAAAATTTTAAGCGAAATTTTTCTTGAAAAATTTCTAATTCTTATAATCAAATAATCAATCGAAAAATACAATTGAACGATTATTTTCATGGTCAACTATTCTAACTCAAATAAAGCAATGATATCATTGCTTTATTTGAGTTTCATTAAAATGAGATAAGTACTCAGTTACGCTTTTCAAACCCCCTCCAAAGCAGACGAGTCAGAGGTGATGATAACGAAGGTACCTGAGCATTACATGTAGGCATCCTAAATTGTGCCGAAAAAGTGTTCTCGGAACATTCCCCTAATAGGGAATGATATCAAAATAACTATTCAAATACAATAAAACGCAGGACAGTAGGAAAAAGGGCTTAGTTCCTCCTCCCAAACACACTTTTCTCCCTTATTGTGCATAATAGATTCAACATAAAAAGATATGTACACAAAGCGGTGGCCTGAAATCCTGACATAATATCAAAATAACAAATTCCCCTTTCTTCGTCTAATCACTGTTCTCCGCAGAACCAGCGCGAAATTAGAGGGCTTCATGTCGTCTAATGGGGAAAATTTGATATTGGATTAGAGTGTTGTATTCACCATCTCCAGCCGCAAATTCGTTTTCGCCATATGAATATACTTTAACGTGGTTTCTTTCTTCCGATGCCCCATCAACTCCTGGAGTGTTGCAATGGACATGCCCTTGTCTATTTTATGGGTCCCAAACGTGTGGCGTAGTGTGTGGACACTGACCTTTTTTCTGATGCCTGCTTTTTTCACATACTTTGCGACGAGGTGTTTGACTGAGGACACATTGAGCGAGGTGCCGTTTTTCGCGAGGAAGAGGATATCGTCATCCAGGACAAGTTCCGTGTTTCTGAAGCGGATATAATTACGGAGTACTTTTACCTCTTCATCGACAAGCGGGATTTGCCGATCCTTCTTCCCCTTCCCCTGCCGGACAGTCAGGAGTTTGTTTTCAAAGTCTATATCATCAATCCGTAAGTTGACCAGTTCACTTAACCGCACTCCTGTTTGCAGAAAGGTCATGATGATCGCGTAATCTCTGGTGCTGTCAGACGCCTCATACAAGAGCGCTTTGTACTGTTCCTTATACAACACACTCGGTTCTTTCTCTTCACGTCTCGCTCCTTTAACAGTATGTGCCGGATTTCCGGAAAGAATGTTGTTCTCTTCCATGAAAGTGAAAAACTTGCGTATTGAGGCCAGTTTGCGGACCCGCGTCACCCCGCTCATATTGTGTCCGGCCAGGTAGTTCATAAACCCTTCAATATCCATCCGGGTAAATCTGGTTGGATTCTCCCAGTCAACGCGACTCTTCCCTACCCACTCGATAAATTGCGTAAGGTCATCCCCATACGCCTGCACTGTCTTTGGTGAATAGTTCTGTCCCTTGAGTGCCGTCAAAAATAATTCTTTACTCTGTGTGGTTGTCATCTCTTGCATATGTGTACTGTACGATACTTCCCCATCATTGCAAACCCCAAAAACGCAACTAGAAAGCATTGGCTATAAACACATGCATTTCCATTATAAGCCAAGGGAACGCGCGCGCAACAGCTTTGTTCTTGTAACGGGAATAGCTATAAACTATGGTTATAGCCAATGGGGGTCCTGGGCGATAGGCCAGGCGCGGGAGCAGGTGAATAAAGAGATGCAGGAGAATGCGTTGTAACGTTTGTTCCTTGTCGTCATGTATCCGAAGATAGAAATCATACATTGTACGTCCCTCTCTTTCAGAAAAAACACCGATTGCAAGCGGGCGGTGAAGTGATATAATACTTTTGCTATGACGACCAACCCAACACCGATTGATATTAGCAATAATCCAGAGTTACTTCGTCTTGCTGAGGAAGTCGAAGCGACAAAGACCCCGCGGAAACTGACACGACAGAATAAAATTGTGGCTCTGCTTATGCCAGCAATCTCGAAACAGACACGCAGGAAGACGCGTGGAAAAACCAAAGCAGATTATGAAGCATTCCGATCAGCAGCAGGGGGATGGAAGGATGTAGATACTGACCAGCTGATGACGGATCTGTATGCTGATAGAAGAAGGAGGAACAATCGCCCACCCATTAGCGTATGAACTATCTGGTTGATAGTGACTATGTCGCTGACTACCTCAAAGGTCGCAGCCCTGCCTCGACACTTCTTGACACCCTCTTTCCTGAAGGCCTGGCCATCAGTATCGTCACCTTTGCCGAAGTGTATGAAGGCATCCACTATGGTGACAATCCGAAGCACTA
>WNGR01002949.1_pt1 | contig 18620 bp, 18 predicted proteins | sample 5407581 | NCBI WGS metagenome assembly WNGR01 (sample SAMN13153383, study PRJNA577476) | soil metagenome | isolation source: 80 cm soil or saprolite under Garry oak tree replicate 2 | place: USA:California | collected 2016-06-15 | reverse complement strand
GTCCTTGAACCAGTTGAGAGCCAGGGTGGGCGGATGGTAGCACGGAAAAGAGGAACGAGCACGTGCCGCCTCATCCGTTCACTCAAAGACTACGTTCTTTGCCGCCACTCCTTCGGAGCTCCGGCAGAGAGCGGCCAAATACAACTACTGTGCTCGTTTGCGGCGATGTGTGACTGCGTGACAATTGCGTGACCCTTAGTGTGACCAATTTTGGGCGCTCCAATAGAACCCATACCCCCCAATAACTTGAACACATACCTCTCAGCCTATCCCGAGGGGTATGTGTTAGGAGGGAGGCGACTGTACTGTAACAGCCGCGGATCGCGTCCGAGCCTCCATTCGACCACGAGATGCACAATAAAAGCTCTGCTTCCAGCTACTGCACATCAGCCATTTAAACCCCCCCGTTGACCCCCTTAAATCATGCGCTACCGCCAGCTCTCTGTGCTCTCTGTGCTAGCCACCGCGCCCCTCCACCATCTTGGGATGATATACATGTCAAGCACACCTGGAATATTGTCCCGGCCAACTGGGAGACCCTCGGTCATCCTCCCGTGGCACCATCATCGACCTCCACATTGCGCTGAGCCTCACCACGAGAACGCCTTGATCGGCGCGCCCTACCACGTCAGCGACCAAAGGAGTCCAAAGCGCGTCTCTCCAAAACTCCTCGCTCACGGCGTACTCACATGTGCTGCTTCTCCATTGCAGATTTGGTGCACACCTATCAAAGGAGCAAGTCGTTCAGCTCGTCGCGCCGCACCCAGACAGCCTCCAGCTTATCAACTCCTGGCTTTAACATCATGATGTCCCGTCCTCATCCATCTCAACGACACAGGGCGGCAGCTGGCTGACGCTGACCGGCGTTCTCGTGTCCCAAGCCATTGAACTCAATTGCTCAGGGCGTTGTACCAGCTCTACCGGCGCACAGGGACGAATGACACCACTCCTCTCCGCGCGATCGACTAAGCACTGTGCTACACACGCACGTGCGAACCTCGTGCCGACGACGTACTTCGCCTCCACGCACACTATGTTGCAGACACCGCGGAGGCACTACGTCGATGCACCTGCGGATATGGCGTCGAGAGAGCTCGTGACGGTGCTGTCAAGTCGCAATGGTGAAATTACGCCGTCGCACCTGGCTGTACAGGACGGTCATCTATGTGCCGACCGCAACGGACCAGAATGTGCTCGGGATTGCGGGCTTCCAGGACGGGTACCCGGGCCCGGCGCATTTGAGGGTATTAATGATCCGATGTCGCACGGACGGGGTAGACGTGATGTTCACCGACGTGCAGATCACAGCGGCGGGTACAACCAGAGCCGCCCTGGCAACGAGGCGAACCTCAACATGCAGTACACGCAGGCCATGGCGTACCCGACTCGGCACATCTTCTACAGCAGGCTGTTGGCGATACCTGGCAGCAATGAACCGGCTCCGGGCGACTTATTCCCTGAGTGTCTCAACCACGTGATCAGCGAGCCGAACGTCCCGCAGACGATCTGCATTCCGTAAGGTGACTACGAGAAAAGTGTCCCGCTGCAGTATGCAAAGACCTTGTGCAACATGTTCGCCCAACTCGGTGCTCGTGGCGCCAGCGTCATTTTCGCGAGCGGCGATGATGGCTTCGGAAGAGTCCAGTTCATCCCCGAATTCCCTCCATCCTGTATGTGTAATGTTTTATTTCTCCTTGGAAACAGTACACCACCACAGGAACCAGTCGCTCACCACATCGCCACGGTTTCGCAGGTCCCTATGTGACTAGCGTGGGCAGCACGACGCGCCAGCGCCCCGAGGTCGCGGCGAGCATCTCTGGGGGCTTCTCGAACCGCTTCCCTCGCCCGAGGTACCAGGACGATGCTGTGCCCACCTCCCTGCAGCAGCTCTGCAGCCAGTATGAGGGCTCGTACAAGTGCGATTTCTGCCGCGACCTGACCTGACCTATTCCTGCTTACTGTGGTAATTTTCATGGTTTGTGCAGCGCGGCCGGCCGCGGCGTCCCCGACATTGCCGCGCAGGCACTCAATCTTTATCATCAAAGACAACGAGGTCTCTGTCGTGAGTGGCTCAAGCTGCGCGGTACCGGTTCGTCTTCCCCTCCTCCCTCTGTTCTGCGTCGTTCGTACTCGAGCATCCAGCTGACCGCCAGTGTACAGACCATGGCGGGCATAATCTCACTGCATAACAACTACCAGCTTTCTTTAAGTAGTAGGGCCCCGCTCCGCTTCCTCGATCCCTGGCTGTACGGAGGTGGGCTTGCAGGCCTGAATGACATCACATCTGGGTCTAACCCGGACTGCGGCACTGAGGGATTCTTGGCCATCGCCGGATGGGGTCTTGTTCGTCCCGCGATGCCTGTCTCTCTTCACATTGTCGTTGGCTGATATTCGGCTCAGTGGGTGACGGGTCTCGGGACGCCGGACTTTTTGGGATTGCAGGACATACTTGATTTTATGGACGAGGACTAGGCGGCGCATAACAAGGGAATGAGAACAACATACTCGGAACGACTAAACAACAGCGATACGGCAGTCCCACGCGCATACTACATACACGCCACACGCCGATTCGAGACGCCAAGGAAATCGACGAGTAAATGCCGCAAGCAATCACTTGGGGACACCTGGACGACATAGGCGAATGCGTGGATAGCCCACAACTCCTCAGAGTCGCAACGAAATCCGGTTCTCATCCTCTGGCCGCTGAGGCGATTCGCTGGTGGCCAGAGCATCAGGTAGATCAATCCGCTGACTAGAAATGGTGGCGAGAAGGTGTTTTGCCTTGATGAAGGGCACTCTAGTTACCGATAGTAGAATCTGACCCGATGATATCTCCCCGTGAAAGACGAATGAAATTGTAAGGGAGTGGCAATTCATCGGGGTTCCGATTCTATTGTGGGAGTTTGTCTTTCCACGGACCGTGTGGGTTATTCGTTACCGAGGGATTGATCGCTATCGTCTGTCTGAAGAGCGGTACAGTATATGCAACCGTGACAATCATTACTAGTAAGTTAGAACAAGAATGGCAGATCGGTGGGGATGGCTAGGGCCCGCGGCCTAGCCGAGGGCTACTCCATCTCAACACGGTGGCAGGGGTAAGGGGTAGTAGTGGCCCTAAGTAAGGGCAAGACACGCCGTCGAAACTAAACACCATCGGTACCTACATATAGTACACCGTGACTAATACACAGATACGCACACAGCCGCATACGTTAACTCCCTGAAGTCGAATAAAATGCCCTAAATCCCCGACGTCATAATACCGAACTTGAAGCCTCAGCATGCCCACGACTCGGACCTACTATGCCACGGCACTGACATTGGTTATTCGACTCCGATTCTTGGCGCCGCCGCATCGCCGCAGTCTTGGCTGCAGTGCACTTTGACGTGGGAGTTCGCTCGGAGACCGTCAATGTTGTGGCATAGGTCGGGAGCTGAGGTCCCATGTGTTCGGTATCATGGTGTGACCTCAGGGAGTTAATGCATACTGCGTGCGTTCGTGTGGCTATATGATAACAGGAAGCCTGAATTGTTGACAACGATTGCAGAGTGGAAAGTGAAGGGGAAACACGATGGTCCCAACGGTGATACCGTACGGGTTTGTTTGCCAAGACACCCGACACTCTCGTTCCTTCCCTTGCGTTCAAAGTACTGCTCGAAAAAGCCACCGTACAAATAAAAACAAAGGTGGAAAGTAAGGGCCTTCCATAGTAAGTTAACTTACTGCGATCACCTCGTTCCCCCTTACCAAACTTACGGCAAGAGTCGACTGTACCGATGATAAGTTGATAACATCTACGACGGAGCTCTCAGGCTGTCTCCTTCCCTTCCTCTCTCGCTCGCTCCCTCTGTTTAACGATTATGACTTCTGTACAGGCCTCTATGGTGAAGAGTCTATCAGCGAATTGCCTCAACGACCAGCGGATGAGGACCGAATATCGTTGCGACTCGGAGGGATTGTCTGCTATCCCACATTCGCCCATGTCCCTTCGTATCTTGAAAGGGGCGTGACCTCAGCCCGGAAAGTTTGAGGGGTTGAAACGAATTCATTATTGTTCTTCTTCTGAGTGGGTGTCGCGTTCGCGCGGGTCGAGGGATTGACGCGAAAATCACTCGTCTATTTCCCGAGGTCTCGGACCACTTCGAGACGTCTGTAGTATGCGAGTGGGACTGCTGTATCGCCGTTGTCAAGTCGCTCCGAGAATCCTCCTCTTGTTCCCTTATTATGCGCCGCCTAGTACCAGTCCACGGAACCAAGTGTGCCCGTAAGTTCACGAAGTCCGGCGTCCCGAGACCCGTCACCTACCAAGCCGAAAATCAGCCGACGTCAAAAACGATGAGATACAAGCGTTGCGGGACGAACAGGATCCCATCCAGCGATGGCCGAGAATCCCTCTGTTCCGCAGCCCGGATTAGATCCAGATGTGATCTCGTTCAGACCCGCAAGCCCACCTCTGTACAGCCAGGGCTTGAGGAAGCCGAGCGGGGTCATACCTCTTGAAAGTCAGCAGTCGTTAAGCAGTGAGATTACGCCCGCCACAATCTGTACATCTTGCTGTACATTATCACTGACAACATGATTCTGTTTTTGCATGTAAAACCCGGGAAAAAGTGGTGACTAATACTTAACAAATTTTCACCATCCATAATGAGAAAATTATTGTAATCAAATTTTATGATTTTTTTTTTTTTTTCATGAATTTATAAACCGGGGCAGTGCTAGTACATAACACAAAACCGGGCCCACTACCGGGCTGACTATTCTGTATGGAAACCCATAGGGGGCTCACCGATAAACAACACAAGGCCAAAGTTGCGCCTTTTCCATCCCTACAAGGGGAATAACAACTTACACATGACCCGGGTCACCGGATGCTGGCCACCCCAACTCCACCTTCCACAAACCCGAAACTATTACTACCCTACTCTCCAAGGATCAAACGGGACAGTCCAATAAGAGGCCTGAAAACACCATGAGGGAGCGTAAGCGCATAAGTAAGGGAAGGGTGGGGGACGAGAATGAATAGGCCGAGGCAATAGGGAAAGGAAGCACGGATAAACGTCGGAAAAAAAGGACGGAGGGAACTATAAGGAGTGAACCAAAAGGGCCACCTACACGGACGCATGGCCGAGATCCCAGAAGGGGGGCAGCATCAACCAAAGGAAACCGGATTAAGTAAAGACAGTAGGGACGCCTAGATGAAAGAAGGGCAAACAGGGATCAGTGTGGGAAGGATCAGCCAGATGCGGAAGTCGCAGCCTTGCTGCGAGGCTTCTGCTTCCAGCGCCGGAGCTCCCCAGCATGCCCAAAGGCAAATAGGGTTTTACCCCCCAAAAGCGACCGCAGAGAGTCCCCAGAGGGATCCTCGAAGGCGACCACGAGTGAGGAGACGGACCCTGGTCCGTAAGTTGAGGGTGCCCTCACCCAAGATGGGGGCTGCGTGAAGCGGAGGGTCCGGAAGGCAGGGTTATCTGCCATGAGCGCCTGATGGCACTCGGAAGGGGAATAGGGCCCGCAGGAAGAGGAAGCTCCGGTGGGGATGCCGTTGATAAGGAGCCGGGACCATTTGACATTTTCACGTGAGGTGATGGGGAGGGGTGAGGAGTCATGGGAAAGGAAGGTCGATAAGACATTGGATATGAGGTGGGAGGCCTGCATGAGTTGATGCGCCGAAGTGTCGGGTCCAGCTGTGACCACGAGGTTGTTCTTCGCTGTCCACCGTGCAGCAGACAGGGCAACCGAGTGAGGGCTATCAGCGAGTTCAGTGCCGAGGTGGTTGACTACCTCCTGGGGGGTTCGATGGACTGCCAGGGGAACATCAGCACCAGGTGCAGAGGGGCATAAGGCCACGACCAAGGAGGGCCGCGCAGGAGTCTTCGCCACAGAGGCAAAGGAGGGGGGTACAGGGCGTGAGGCAGGGGTGGGAGCAGGGGCAGTGGGAGGCTGGGCACGGGGTTTAGGTGTGGGTTGGGCAGAGGGTTTCTTAGCAGTGGCCGCCTTGGAAGGGGGCCCGGAGCCATTGACTTTGTCAGAGAGCTCCTTGACTTGGCCAGCCAGCGAGGCGAAGGCCGTGTCAAAGGAGGTGCGGAGGAGCCGAAGCTCCTCCTGGGGGAGGGAAGGGGCAGTGGGGGGGGCAGAGGAGGGGGGGGCAAGAGTAAGCACACTAAGGACTGAGCGGTCGCCCAACTCAGCGTGCGGCGTGTTCAGACGTTCTGCGACAGAGGCCCTGATGTCCTCAGGGGACATGTCGGTCTCAAGGTTTTGGAGGCAAATGGCAGCGGCAGTGGCAAAGAAGAAGGAGCCAAGGAAATGAATACTGTTGAGAGGATCAGCCATAGGGATGATGGTGGTAAGAGGGAGAGGAGTGTCAAATTTTATGATCATACAAGGATTAAAAAGGTATTTGGCTGAATAAAGTCTAAAAGACCATTGTTCTCACAATTTTAGTGTAGGCTAAATGTTAAGTTTTTTCACAGTTTTTGTCTTGTGTGATAATTCTTGAATGGACATAAAATTTAATTATGATAATTTTCTAATTATGGATTGTGAAATTTTTTTAAGTATTAGTCACTGCCTGGTTTCTTTGTGTAAAAACAGAATCATGTTGTCAGTGGTTGGCGGTCAGCTGGGTAATCGAGGCAGAGCGGAGGGAGGAGGGAAAACGCACCGGTACTGCGCAGCTTGTGCCATCTGCGACAGGGCCCTTGTCAACGATATTTATAGATTCCGAGCGCCTGCGCGGGGATACCGCGGCCGGCCGGGCTACATGAAAATTACAAAATACAGTAACAGGACGCAATCCGCGGCTATTACCTGGGCTATTACTGTACTGTGTCCTAAATTAAACCGAACACGAACCCATCGGAGTGGATCCCGCTGTAACAGTTGCGGATCGTGTCCCGTTAAGACACTTGCAATTCTGCTCCTACTAGTACTGTGCTTCCATTTGATCACGACATGCACGATAAAAGCTCTGCTTCCCAGCCATTTTCTCAGTGTTCCTGTGCGCGCTCTCTGCACCTCTCGCCCCCGGTGACCCTCTAATCATGCGCTGCCGCCAGCTCTCTGTCCTCTCTGTCCTCGCCGCCGCGCCCCTCTCCAACTTCGCAATGTCTCTCGCACCACCTTGGGATGATATGCGTATCAAGCACACATGGAATGCAGTCCCGCACAACTGGGAGACCCTCGGTCACCCTCCCGCTGGCACCACCATCGACCTCCACCTTGCGCTCAAGCCTCACCACGAGAATGCATTGATTGATGCTCTCTACGCGGTCAGCGACCCCTGGAGTCCAAAGCATGTCCCCTCCAACACTCCTCCTTGCACGATGTACTCACATGTGCCACTGCTCTGTTGCAGATATGGTGCGCACCTGTCAAGGGAGCAGGCCGCTCAACTTGTCGCTCCGCACCCAGACACCCTCCAGCTCATCAACTCCTGGCTTCAGCACCACGATTTGCCGTCCTCCTCCATCTCGACGACACACGGCGACAGCTGGCTAACGCTGGCCGGCATTCCCGTGTCCCAAGCCAATGAAATGCTTGGGGCGTCGTACCAGCTCTACCGGCGCACAGGGACGAATGACACCACTATTCTCCGCACGATCGGCTATGCACTCCCCGCGGTTCTGCACACACACGTGCAAACTGTCGTGCCGACGACGTACTTCCCCTCCACGCACACACTGCGGCAGACACCACGGAGGCGCCCCGTCAAAGCAGCTGCGGATATGGCGTCGGGGACGGTGCTGTCAAGTCGCGATGATGATGATGATGATGATGACGTTGAAGTCACGCCGTCGGACCTGCGCTCACTGTACAGGACATTCGCCTATATGCCGGCCGCAACGGACGAGAATGTTCTCGCGATTGCGGGCTACGAGGACGACTACCCTAGCCCGGATGATTTAATGACGTTCATGGCCGAATTTCGCATGGACGCGGAAGACGCGACCTTCACCGTTAAGCAGATCAACAAGGGCCGAAACGACCCGAGTCAGCCCTCCACTGAGGGGAACCTCGGCACCCAATACGCGCAGGCTATGGCATACCCTACCCGGCAAATATATTACAGTACCGGCGGCGAGATGTGGTATATTCCTGGCAGCAACAAACCAGCCAAGGGCGACGCAATTCTAGAGTGGCTCATATACGTGCTTAGCCAGCCGAAAGTCCCGCAGACGATTAACACTTCGTATGGTGTCCCCGAGAATAATCTCCCGTTGGAATACGCATGGACTTTGTGCAATATGTTCGCCCAACTCGGTGCCCGCGGCGTCAGCGTCATCTTCGCGAGCGGCGACCATGGCGTCGGCAATGGGGACTGCAGGGCCAAGGATGGCTCCGGAAGAGTCCAGTTCGTCCCCTTGTTCCCTGCATCCTGTATGTGTAGCGTTTTATTTCTCCTTGGAGGCAGTACACCATCTCAGGCACAGGTCTCACTACATGGTCACGGTTTCACAGGTCCCTATGTGACTAGCGTAGGCGGCACGACGGGCGACATCGAGATCGCGGCGGGCATCTCTGGGGGCGGCTTCTCGAACTATTTTCCGCGCCCAGAGTACCAGGACAATTCTGTTCCCACCTTCCTCCAACGCTTCGGCAGCCAGTATAATGGCTGGTACAAGTGTGTTCAAGTTTTCTGCCATGACTTGACCTGATCTATTCTTACTTTTTAATTTTTGCAGCCCTGCTGGCCGCGGCATTCCCGACATTTCCGCGCAGGCTCTCCGTTTCGTGGTCCACCTAGGGGACGAGGAATTACTCGTGAGCGGCACAAGCTGCTCGGCACCGGTCCGTTTTCCCTCCTCCCTCCGCTCTGCCTCGAACACCCGGCTGATAACTAATGTACAGACTGTGGCGGGCATAATCTCACTGCTTAACGACTACAAGCTTGGACAAGGCAAGGCCCCGCTCGGCTTCCTCAATCTCTGGCTGTACAGCGGGGGCCTCTGGGGCCTGAACGACATCACATTTGGCTCTAACCCTGGCTGCGGCACTGAGGGATTCCCGGCGGTCGTAGGATGGGATCCTGTTCGTCCCGCGAGACTTGTGTCTCTTTATTTTTGACGTCGGCTGATTTTCGGCTCGGTAGGTGACGGGTCTCGGGACCCCGGACTTTTTGCGCCTGCTGGATAGAGTTGATCTTCTGTAGTAGTACGCGATGCATGGCAATTAACAGGGGAATTGGTCCTTGACAGGCGATTGTCGTCACGATGTGGGTCATTTGCATAGCCTCCAAAAACGGCAAGACCCTACGTGATGATCGAGGTCGTTCCCCCCCCATTCCCGAAGAATACGGTCAGTTGAAACCTTACAGTAGGCCAGCGCACCTTCACGTTGTCGCGCGCAGCATCAGTCAAAATAGTTGTCGCTGTGCGGCAGATTTCCGATCCGAACATTTGCATCCTTCCCGTGTCCCGGACTGCTCTTTCCCGGCGTCAGATTTGGTCTACGCTGACACCGTGCCAGTCGCGGTGTAGCAGGGCGTCGTCATGTACTATTAGCACTGCTGCCCTCGATTGGGGCTATCCATAATATGGGTCAGGTTGTCCCGGACTTGTCCCGGACTTGGCGGGCGTTGAAACTGTTACAACCTTATGGCGACATTGTTGCACACTACCCCCCTTTTTCCCAATGACTGTGCGCATTTGCGATGTCGCTTTCATGTTCATTTCTACCAATGCCCATAACCTGTCAATTCTAGGAGACCCCTCAGCACGCTGTATCGGACAGGACCGAGGGGATACAGGAAGGAGAACTCGAGCTAATTATACGAACACTAATTTATGAATTCCATAACACAAACACGACGGTCACACAAACACGACATTCACCACACGACGCGACACTCCCCCTCAGCGTGAACCGCGGTTCACCGCTGTCTCATTTAAGCGTCATCTAGTTTGACAACCCCCAAAATACTCCAGAGACCCGTGAACTTTGGTCCGGGCAACGCCTTTGTGAGTACGTCCGCGACGTAGCGATTTGGACGACGGCTATCTCACCACTCTGATGCACTCCCGGATCCAGTAATATCGGACATCGAGATGCTTTGCGCGGTTGTGAAGAGCCTGGTCCTCGCTTAGGATTACGGCGGTGGAGTTGTCGCGGAAAAGTTGCGCGGCACTCTTTGGACCGTATCCGAGATCCGAGTTTAGCGAGGAGATAGCGGATCCAGATCAGCTCGCGTCCGGCCTCAGAGACGGCTATGTATTCGGCAGCTCAGGTGGAAGTGGCAACGGTTTTCTGTTTCTTGGATGACCAGGATATCTTGCCGCTTCCAAACGAGATGTATACCCTCCCACTGAGCGACACCCTTAGGGTCCGGGCAATGGATTTGGGCCTCCTCGCCGCAAAGCCGAGTCACGGGTCCCCTTCAAGTAGCGCACTACGCGAACAGCCGCTCGCCAGTGGATTTCGCGATAGCAATCGACGAATCGTGATAACTTTCCCACGGCAAAGGCTATATCGGATCGCGAACCGCTTGCCACGTCCATTAGTAAGCCCACCAACGGCCTGTAGGGAAGCGAGTCCAGGTGTCCCTTCGTATCTCGAAAAGGGGCCAATGCCTCAGCCCGGAAAGTTTGAGGGGTTGAAACGAATACTTTGAGTTTGTTCTTCTTGTGAGTGGGCGTCACGCGGGTCGATGGATTGGTGCGAAAACTACTCGTCAATTTCCTGGCGTCACGGATTGGTTTGCGACGTGTGTGTAGTTTGCGAGTGGGACTGCTGTGTCGTTGTTGTACTAGTCGATGGAGGCAAGTGTGCCTGCAGGTTCAAAAAGTCCGGCGTCCCAAGACCCGTCACCTACCGAGCCGAAAATCAGCCAACGTCACAAACGAAGAGACACAAGTCTCGCGGGACGAACAGGATCCCATTTGGCGATCGCCGAGAATCCCTCAGTGCCGCAGCCCGGGTTGGACCCAGATGTGATATCGTTGAGGCCTGCGAGGCCTTGGGTATACAGCCAGGGATTGAGGAAGCCGAGCGGGTCCCTACCTCTTGAAAGCCGGTAGTCGTTAAGCAGTGAGATTATACCCGCAACAGTCTGTACATTGGTTATCAGCTGGGTGCTCGAGGCAGAGCGAAGGGAGGAGGGAAAAAAACAGACCGGCACCGCGCAGCTTGTGCCATCCCCGACAAAGCCCACGTTGTCTACGATAAAAAAGATTCCGAGCGCCTGCGCGGCGATGTCGGGGATACCGCGGCCGGCCGCGCTGCACAAATCACGAAAATTACAGAGTAAGAATTGGTCACGTCACGTCGCGGCAGAAAACGCACTTGTACAATCCGTCGTACTTACTGCCGAGCTGTTTTAGGAAAGTGGGCACGGCATTGACCTGGTAGTCCGGGCGCGGAAAGTAGTTCGAGAAGCCGCCCCCAGAGACGCGCGCCGCGACCTCGGGGTGCTGGTGCGTCGTGCCACCCACGCTAGTCACATAGGGACCTGTGAAACCGTGGAGATGTGGTGAGCAACTTGCGACGGCGTACTGCTTCCAAGGAGAGATAAAACGCTACACATACAAGATGAAGGGAACTCGGGGACAAACTGGACTCTTCCGGAGCCGTCGTTAGCGATGCAGTTCCCCTCGCCGACGCCATCGTTGCCGCTCGGGAAGATGACGCTTGCGCCACGAGCACCGAGTTGGGCGAACAGGTTGCACGACGTCCTTGCATACTCCCGCGGGACACCTTTTTCGGGGTCACCATATGAAGTGCTGATCGTCTGCGGGACGTTCGGCTGGTCGATCATGTGTTTGAGCCACTCCAGGAATGAGTCGCCTGGGGCTGGCTCGTTGGTGCCAGGCATAGCCTCCCACTCGCCGCCGTTGCTGTAGAAGACATGCCGGGTAGGGTACGCCATGGCCTGCGTGTACTGCATGTTTTGGTTCGCCTCGGGGGTGGGGTCGCTCGGGTCGTACTCGCCGCCGTTGACCTTCTCGACGGTGTAGCTCGCGTCTACCGCGTCCGTGCGACATTGGGTCATGAACTCCCTCAAATCTGCCGGGCTCGGGTAATCGTTCATGTAGCCCGCAACCCCGAGCATATTCTTGTCTGTTGCGGCCGGTACATATTCGCTCGTCCTGTATAGCCGGCGCATGTCCGACGGCTTGACTTTATCATCATCGCGACTCGACAGCACCGTCACGAGCCCTCTCGACGCTATATCCGCAGTTGCCCTGACAGAGCGCCTCTGCGGTGTCTGCCGCAGAGTGCGCGTGGAGGCGAAGTATGTCGTCGGCACGACGGTTTGCACATGTGTGTGCAGCACAACGGGGAGTGCATAGCCGATCGTGCGGAGAATAGTGGTGTCGTTCGTCCCTGTGCGCCGGTAGAGCTGGTACGACGCGCCGAGCATTTTTTTGGCTTGGGGCACGGGCACGCCAGTCAGCGTCAGCCAGCTGCCGCCGTGTGTCATTGAGATGGAGGAGGGTTGGACATCATGGTGTCCAAGCCACGACTTGATGAGCTGGAGGGTGTCTGGGTGCGGCGCGACAAGCTGAGCGACCTGCTCCTTTGAAAGGTGTGCACCATATCTGCAACGGAGCGGCCGCACAGGTGAGTACATCGTGCGTGGAGTGTTGGAGAGGACGTACTTTGGACTCATTGGGTCGCTGACCTTGTAGAGAGCGTCAATCAATGCGTTCTCGTGGTGAGGCTTGAGCGCAAAGTGGAGGTCGATGGTGGTACCAGTGGGAGGGTGACCGAAGGTCTCCCAGTTGTGCGGGACGGCATTCCAGGTGTGCATGACACGCGTGTCATTCCAAGGTAGTGTGAGGGGCTTCGCGAGGTTGTGGAGCGCGGCGGCTAGGACAGAGAGTCCAGACAGTTGGCGGTAGCGCATGCTTAGAGGGGTCAGCGGGTGTTATGAAGGCTAGAGGTGCAGAGCGCGCGCACAGGAACACTGAGAAAATGGTTGGGAAGCAGAGCTTTTATTGCGCATCTCGTGGTCAAATGGAGATAGGAGCGAAATTGATCGGTAGATATTAATCCGCTAGTGGACTGGGACGTTACTGCCCCATGTTACCGCGCGCGGCATCAGCCCAAAAGAAGTTGTCGCTGCCACCATGTGGCAGATTTCTGGCCCGAACATTCGCACCCTTCCGTGGCCCAGACTACTATGCCTACCACACCTCTGCAAATGTTCATACATCTGCAAATTCGGAAAGATCTTAGTAGATCAGCACTTTCCCTGCACCCTTTCTTCCCAAAAGAAATACACTATGTTCTCTAACATGTATAGATGTAAGATCACGAGGATCAGAGTGAAATTATGATCATGAAAAAATCGACAGAGGCAATGGTGTGGTCCAGAAACTGTGCCCACACCCCCAGATCCCAGCGATCCCGACACACCTACTGGACATTGCCCCACTTTGATGTTAGGAGACATTACCACAGCAACTATGCAGATTTTGGAGTCAATAAACGGAGGCGATCGAGTTGTAGACAAGAAACTCACCAAAGACCATGGAGAGGTGACAAACGTGACCCAATTTGGACTCCTCTTCAGACGCAAATGATGACTCATCTTCCACATTTGCCAAGATGCCACCTACTTCTCCACTGGCACCTGCCGAATGCTGCCACTGGTGAGGTGGGTGCAACTGCTCCACGTTGAATGGGTTCAGAGGATGACCGTACTAAACTTACCTGAACACTGGGTAGTGACCAGGCTGATTCTAGCTCCAGGCTGGGCTTCCCGCAGGCGTTCTTAACTTTTTACCTATGTCCGTGGAGAACACTTCTTCGATTACCTCGGAGATAATACCTCGGAGATAATTGCCCATCCGGCAGTCAGAAAGATCACAGTGCGTACCTTGAGCCTTCTCTTCGGTGCTTTCCGGCGTGTGCGTTCGACAAGTTCACTGGAAGCGACCCTGTCGGGAGGATCTTCTCCGGCGTGGCCGCCAAGTATCTCAAGTCGTGTGTCTTCGAGCTCGGTGGAAAGGCACCCGTTGTGGTTCGTGTGACCATCACTCCTTATTACTCGCGGTACTGACATCCGGCGCCTGTTGTAGGTCCTCGCGGACGCAGACATAGAGCAGGCTTCGAGGTCCATCATGTGTGGGGGACTCCTATTCTCCGGTCAGATCTGCATGTCCACCGAGCGGGTGATCGTGCAGCGTCTGGTGCTCGAACAGCTTGTCGCCACTATCAAGTGGCACGTCGATACACTCACTGTCGGGGATCCCGAGTATGCTCACCTCTCGTCGCTCTTTACGGACCACAGCGCAGATAACATCATCGCAATGGTGAGGGAGGCCAAGGAGGCCAGGGAAGAGGTGCTTCTTGGCGACATGGAGAAAGCCGAACCCGCGCTACTGAAGCCCCACATCCTCACGGGGGTCAAGACAGAGACACGGCTTTGGCATCGCGAAGCGTTTGGGTCCGTACCTGTCGTGGCCGTCGTCGATACGATCGACGATGCTGTCGAATTCGCGAACGCGACGGATTACTCATTGGCGGCTACGATCTGGACAATGAGATCATTGCGATGAACGTGTCCGTCCAGGCGCCTACGTTCCGGTTCATGGTTCTGCTTGCTCATTCGCTTGTACCGGACTGGGTTCGTTTTTCATGGGCTCTGTAAGCATTTACGGCGCGACGCTTCACGTCGAGGGCGCGATCGGACTTACTGGCTTGTGATTCATGCCGGATAGCTCCGTTACAGTAGCTCACTCATTTCCAGAGGTTCGAGCGGCTATGGCAGACCCAATGTCGACAACTTCACGGATAAACGTGTGATCACACTGCACCCACCGAAATCCAATATCCGCTGCTACTAGGATTGTGATGAAGAAACGATCAACGTGGATGAGAGTAAATGCCTGAAATGTCTCTCTCTGTCCTGAGAACCGTGTTGCGTGTTCACACACAAAAAATACCCAATTGTTACGCATCTGGCCGTTCTCTGCCGGAGCTCCGAAGGAGCGGCGGCAAACGACGTAAGTTAGTCTTTGAGTGAACGGACGAGGCGGCACGTGCTCGTTCCTCTTTTCCGCGCCACCACCCGCCCAGGCTCTCAACTGGTTCGAGGAATCAGAACGCTTTTATTTCGGGAAATAGTAGTCTATTATCCACTTTAATACAGTAGACATACTGTCACATCCCTATCAAACAACACCACTAAGAATCGGCCCATCAGAAATGCGTCACACATCGTTGGAGACCCAACTCGGGCAGAATACCCAAGCTTCGAGAGTGCCGAAGAGGACTTCATACCCAAGATATCGACAGGCGATCGGAAGAGAGACCCTCTCTGAGGAGGCCAACGACAGGATTCGGAAAGGGGAGAGTAGACCAGGTCCAATATCGTGCGTACCCACACCGCGCCGGTGACCTAGTGGATACAAACTCCCAAGTCGAGAGCTTCCAGTGAGAGCAACGACATGATATCAAGGGACTGGCCGACTGGCATCAAATGGGAGAATTCGAAGTTGTAAAGTCTACTGGTAGGTAATACAAATGCAAATAAGTTATCAAAGTATAAAATGCCCTGCCCTGTAGGGTAGAGGGTATCGTCTTGCAGGTGGCATACCAGGCATACTAGGGGGCGAACTGCAGTACAGGACACTGGGGGCGTGATAACAGTGTGATGCTGCATCTCTGAGATATTCGATTGGGACGCGGACTCGACGTGCTGATCTGGTGTTCGTCTTAGATATGTCTGCAGCCTGAGAAGCACCGTTCCTGAAGGCCTGAACTCTCTCAATGGCTTAGGCTCGCTCTGGTGATGGTCTATGTGCCTTACGTGGCAAGTGACACGATTCCCATTCTATTGCCCGCTAGTACACCATCCTCACCTTGATCCTCACCGTCAACGCGCTTGCGCGCCAGTCAGCCACTGGGGGGATTAACCTAGGATGCTCAAATTGTAATACGATGCAGCGTTGCCTTGTGGCAGTCGCCATCGTTGCACCAACACCTCTACCAGCTGACTCAAGAGCTGACTTGTAGATTGGCCTGCTACAAGATCAGGTGGAGCAGCACTACGATGTATACTAGTTCGTGACACTTGCCACGCGTGCCTCCACTTGTAGTAAGATCGCGGACTGGTTAGGGAGAGAGGTGTTGGCAGTAGTTGGCAAATTTCGTTGATCTCGTCAAGCAAGAATCGAAGACCGGCATGCCTGGTCGCGGCTCTCGAATCTGATATGGGCCCACATACAGCAATCCGAACGGCTTGGTCCAAATAGAACCTGGCAGCTAGGCACCGGCAAAGCTCGTCCCTCAGGCTCTTTATCTTCCGTTACTCAAGGTCTGCAGATACGGCTGGGGAGGAAGGAAGAAGCGACTATATCATTGGTACTCCGGCTGTTGGCGAATTGCCTCGATGGCCAGCGGATGAGGAACGAATTCCGTTGCGACTCTGAGAGGCTATCCCACATTCGCCTTTCTTGTCCGGTGTCTCTTCGTGTCTTGAAAGCAGGCCCAACCAATTGCTTGCAGCATTTACTCGTCGACTTCCTTGGCGTCTCGAATCGGCTTGTAGCGTGTATGTAATATGCGAGTGGGTCTGCCATATCTCTGTTTCTCGATCGTTCCGAGAATGTTGCTCTTGTTCCCTTGTTATGCATCACCTAGTACTAGGGCAGAGAATCGACTGTGTGCTGCAGGGCCAAAAAGTCCGGCGTTCCGAGACCCGTCACCTGTCGAGCCAAAAATCAGCCAACTTCGAATGTGAAGAGAGTCAAGCCTCGCGGGACGAACAGGATCCCATCCAGCGATCGCCGAGAATCCCTCAGTGCCACAGCCCGGATTAGATCCAGATGTGATGTCATTCAGGCCCGCAAGCCCACCTTCGTACAGCCAGGGATTGAGGAAGCCGAGCGGCTTCTTACCTTTCGAAAGCCGGTAGTCGTTAAGCAGTGAGATTATGCCTGCCACGGTCTGTACATTGGCGATCAGCTGGTGCTCGAGGACGAACGACGGAAAGCGGAGGGAGGGGAAGACGCACCGGTACCGAGCAGCTTGTGCCGCTCACGAAATAGTCCCGCTTGTTGTTGACCATGTAGAATTTGAGCGCCTGTGCGGAAATGTCGGGGATGCCGCGGCCGGCCCCACTACACAAACCACGAAAGTTGCAAAGTAAGAATATGTCACGTCTGGCCGTGGCAGAAAACCCACTCGTAAAAGCCCTCATACTTGCTGCCGAGGTGCTGCAGGAAGGTGGGCACAGCACCGTTCTGGTAGATCGGCCGCGGAAAATGGTTCGAGAAGCCGCCCCCAGAGAGGTTCGCCGCGACCTCGGGGTCCAGGTCCGTCACGCCGCCCACGCTAGTCACATAGGGACCTGCGAAACAGTGGAGATGTGGTAAGCGACTTGCGCCTGTGGCAGTGTACTGCGTCAAAGGAGAGATAAAACTACACATACAGGATGAAGGGAACTCGGGGATGAACTGGACTCTTCCTGAGCCGTCTTTGGCAATGCAGTCCCCATGGCCGACGCCACTGTCGCCGCTTGGGAAGAGGACGCTAGCGCCACGCGCACCGAGTTGCGCGAACAAGTCGCACAAGGCCGTTGTATACTGCAGTGGGAGATTTTTCTCGTAGTCACCATACGGAATACTGATCGTCTGCGGGACGATCGGCTCGGTTACGACGTAGTTGAGCCACACCAGGAATCTGTCGCCCGAAGCTGGTTTGTTGCTTCCAGGTATCACCAACATCTCGCCGCCGACGCTGTAGAAGTTGTGCGGTGTCGGGTACGCTATGGCTTGCGTATACTGCATGTCGAGGTTCGGCTCGAAGGCGGGGTGGCTCTCGTCGTAATCGCCGCCATTGATCTGCTCGACGGTGTAGGTCGCATCTACCGCGTCCGTGCGACATTCGTTCATGAACTTCTCCAAATCCGCTGGGCTCGGATATTCGTTCAGGAAGCCCGCAATCGCGAGCACATTCCGGTCCGTTGCGGCCGGCACATACGCGCTCGTGTTGTACAGCCAGCGCAGGTCCCTCGGCGAGACTTTATCAAAGCCACTCGACAGCACTAGGTCTCTCGATGTCATATCCGCAGTCGCTCCGCCAGAGCGCCTCCGCGGTGTCTGCCACAGAGTGCGTTTGGAGGCGAAGACCGTCGTCGGCACGACGGTTCGCACGTGTGTGTGTAGCACAGCGGGGAGTGCATAGCCGATAGTGCGGAGAGTAGTGGTGTCATTCGTCCCTGTGCGCTGGTAGAGCTGGTACGATGCCCCGAGCAGTTCATTGGCTTGGGGCACGGGCACGCCGGTCAGCGTCAGCCAGCTACCGCCATGTGTCGTGGAGATGGAGGAGGACGGCACATCATGGTGTTCAAGCCAGGAGTTGATGAGATCAAGGGTTTCTGGGTGCGGCGCGACAAGCTGAGCGACCTGCTCCTTTGATAGATGTGCACCATATCTGCAACGGAGTAGCGGCACATGTGAATACATTTTGCGCGGAGTGTTGGAGAGGACGTGCCCTGGATTCATTGGGTCGCTGACCTCGTAGAGAGCGTCAACCAAGGCATTCTCGTGGTGAGGCTTGAGCGCAATGTGGAGGTCGATGGTGGTGCCAGCGGGAGGGTGACCGAGGGTCTCCCAGTTGTGCGGGACGGCATTCCAGGTGTGCATGACACGCGTGTCATTCCAAG
>WNGR01010580.1_pt1 | contig 18621 bp, 15 predicted proteins | sample 5407581 | NCBI WGS metagenome assembly WNGR01 (sample SAMN13153383, study PRJNA577476) | soil metagenome | isolation source: 80 cm soil or saprolite under Garry oak tree replicate 2 | place: USA:California | collected 2016-06-15 | reverse complement strand
TGTACCACGAGGACTCCCGGAAGCCGGAGGTGACCTTCGGCCGCAGCATCGAGGAGGACCTTGCCCGCAGGGACTTCACTGTCAACGCCATGGCGGTCCGCCTGCCGGACGGGCGTTTCATCGACCCGTTCGGCGGGCTCACCGACCTCGCCAACCGCCGGCTGCGAACGCCGTCGAGCCCGGCGACCTCGTTCGAGGACGACCCCCTGCGGATGCTGCGCGCCGCCCGCTTCGTGGCGCAGCTCGAGCTGGTGCCGACCTCCGAGACCGTCGAGGCGATCACCGAGCGGGTCGGCCGGCTGGAGATCGTCTCCCGCGAGCGCATCCGTGACGAGCTGAGCAAGCTGCTGCTCGGCCGGGCACCTGGCAAGGGCCTGTGGCTGGTGGTCCAGACCGGCCTGGCCAGCCAGTTCCTGCCGGAGCTGCCGGCGCTGGCGCTGGAGCAGGACCCCGTGCACCGCCACAAGGACGTGCTCGCCCACACCATCGCGGTGGTGGAGCGGGCCACGGCGTTCGACGCCGACCGGCCGGACCTGGTGCTACGCCTGGCCGCGCTGCTCCACGACATCGGCAAGCCGCGCACCCGCCGGGTCGGAGCCGACGGCGTGTCCTTTCACCTCCACGAGGTGGTCGGCGCCAAGATGGCCGAGCGCCGGCTGGTCGAGCTGCGCTACCCCACCGAGGTGGTCCAGGACGTGCGCACCCTGGTGCTGCTGCACCTGCGGTTCCACACCTACCGGCTCGGCTGGACCGACTCGGCGGTGCGGCGGTACGTGCGCGACGCCGGGGACCTGCTGGACCGGCTGAACTTCCTGGTCCGCTCGGACTGCACCACCCGCAACCCCTTCAAGGCCAAGCAGCTCGCGGCCGCCTGCGACGAGCTGGAGGGGCGGATCGCCAGGCTGGAGGCCGAGGAGGAGCTGGCCAAGATCAAGCCGCCGCTCAACGGCGACGAGGTCATGGCGCTGCTCGGCGTCCCTCCCGGCCCGATCGTCGGCAAGGCCCTGAGCCACCTGCTGGAGCTGCGGCTGGACCGTGGGCCCATGTCCACCCAGGACGCCACCGAGGCCCTGCTCGCCTGGGCCCGCGACCAGGGCCTGGAGCTCCCCGGCCCCGGCGAGCAGCGCTGAGGCCGACCCATGGCGGGCTCGAGCGGCCAGCGAAGCTCCGGGTCGCCACGTCCGGCTCCTACGGGAGCCGGAGCACCACCCCCTCGTCGCCGGCGATGACCAGGTCCGGCAGGCTGACGGGTCCGGGCTGGCGGTCCGGGTCGGTGGACAGCTCGATCCTGGCGCTGTCCCCCAGGTGGGATCCGGCCGGCCAGTGGACGGGCGCGCCGCCGAAGTTCAGGACCACCAGCAGCCGCTCCACCGGCGCCTCGCGCACGAACGCGTAGAGGCTCTCGGGGACGTCCGGCAGCGACCGGTAGCTGCCAGAGCGGAGCGCCTCCGAGCCCTTGCGGTACCAGATGAGCCGGCGGCACAACGACAGCATCGAGGTCGGGTCCTCCCGCTCGACCTCGACGTTGATCCGCGCGGCGCTGGCGGCCACCGGCAGCCACGGCTCGGGCGGAGACCCTCCCCGGCCCGAGAGGCTGAAGCCGGCGCCCGGCGAGGCGTCCCACTGCATCGGTGTGCGCTCGGGATCCCGTCCGTCCACGTCCACGACCCGGTCCGGCGGGATCTCGCCGTCGAGCATGCCCAGCTCCTCGCCGTAATAGAGGAACGGCGTGCCCCGCAGGGTCAGGACCATCATCGTCCCGACGCGCGCCCGGGCCGGGCCGTTGCCGCCCTCGTCGTAGCGGCTGGCCGCCCGGGAGTGGTCATGGTTGCCGAGGAACTGCGCAGGCCAGGCGTCGGCCGGCAGCAACGCGGTGTACTCGTCCACCACCGAGCGGAACGCCTCCGGTTTCCACGGCTGGTGCAGGAAGACGAAGTTGTGGGCCAGGTGCAGCTCGTCCCGGCCGCTGCCGTAGTAGCGGGCCAGCTTGCGCAGGTCGAGCAGGTAGACCTCGCCGACGGCCATGCGGTCGTCGTAGGCGTCCAGGGTGCGGCGGAAGCGCCGGAGGATCTCGTGGACCTCCGGCCAGTCCTCGTCGTACAGCTCGAGCTGCATCTCGGCCAGGCGCCTGGCCCGGGCCTGGCCGGTGGGATCGTCCTCGTCGCCCATGGCGACCAGCGGGTTGTCCCGCAACTGCGGGTCCTTGGCCATGCGGTGGGCGACGTCGATGCGGAAGCCGTCGACGCCGCGGTCCAGCCAGAAGCGCATGACCTCGTCCATGGCCGCGCGGACCTCCGGCGACCACCAGTTGAGGTCGGGCTGCTCGGGAAGGAACGAGTGCAGGTACCACTGGCCGGTGGGCTCGTCGAAGGTCCATGCCCGGCCGGCGCGGGGAAAGGCGCTCATCCAGTTGTTCGGGGGCCGGCCGTCGGGCTTGGAGTCGGCCCAGACGTACCAGGCGCGCTTGGGGCTGTCACGCGAGGAGCGCGATTCCAGGAACCACGGGTGCTGGTCGGAGGTGTGGTTCGGCACCAGGTCGACGACCACGCGGATGCCTCGGGCGTGCGCCTCGGTCACCAGGGTGTCGAAGTCCTCGAGGGTGCCGAACAGCGGGTCGACACCGGTGTAGTCGGCCACGTCGTAGCCGAAGTCCTTCATCGGCGAGGGATAGAACGGCGACAGCCAGATCGCGTCCACCCCGAGCGAGTCGGGCGTGCCGTCGTTGAGATAGTCGAGGCGGGCGGTGATCCCCGCCAGGTCGCCCACCCCGTCGCCACTCGCGTCGGAGAAGCTGCGCGGGTAGATCTGGTAGATCACCCCGTGCCGCCACCATTCGCCTCCTGCCACGACCAGCCTCCGAATCCGTTGCGACTGCTGCATCCCGTCTTGGCGCTGTCTCAAGGTAGCAAGAAGGGGTGACGGCGCCGGCCGTTGTCCACAGGCGGCGCCGTCGCCCCCGTACGGGCTTGGCGAAATCAGCTGGTGGCGCTCACCGGCTCCGCCGGCTCGACGCCCGCGATGAAGTCCTCGACCATGCGGCGAGCGCGGTCGTCGGTGTACTGCACCGGCGGCGACTTCATGAAGTAGGCGGACGGCGCCAGCAGCGGCCCGCCGATACCGCGCTCGAGCGCGAGCTTGGCGCAGCGCACCGCGTCGATCACCACGCCGGCCGAGTTCGGCGAGTCCCACACCTCGAGCTTGAGCTCTAGGTTGAGCGGCACGTCGCCGAAGGCCCGGCCCTCGACCCGGATGTAGCACCACTTGCGGTCGTCCAGCCATGGAACGTAGTCGCTCGGCCCGACGTGCACGTTGTGCTTGCCGAGGTCGTGGTCGACCTGCGAGGTGACCGCCTGGGTCTTGGAGATCTTCTTGGACTCCAGCCGGTCGCGCTCCAGCATGTTCTTGAAGTCCATGTTGCCGCCGAAGTTGAGCTGGTAGGTGCGGTCGATGGTGATGCCGCGATCCTCCATCAAGCGGGCCAGCACGCGATGGACGATGGTGGCGCCGACCTGCGACTTGATGTCGTCGCCGATGATCGGCAGACCAGCTTTGGTGAAGCGCTCGGCCCACTCCGGTGTGCCGGCGATGAACACCGGCAGGCAGTTGACGAAGGCCACGCCGGCCTCGAGCGCCGCGTCGGCGTAGTGGCGGGCCGCCTGCTCAGATCCCACCGGCAGGTAGCAGACCAGCACGTCGACTTGCGCCTGCCGGAGCGCGGCGACGACGTCGACCGGCGCCGCCTCGGACTCCTTGATGGTCTCGGTGTAGTACCTGCCCAGCCCGTCCAGTGTCGGGCCGCGCTGGACCTCCACCCCGAGCGGCGGCACGTCGGCGAAGCGGATGGTGTTGTTCTCGCTGGCAAAGACCGCCTCGGAGATGTCGCGCCCGACCTTCTTGGCGTCGACGTCGAAGGCCGCGACGAACTCGAGGTCACTGACGTGGTAGCCCCCGAGCTCGATGTGCATCAGACCGGGGACGTCGTCGCCCGGCTGGGCGTCACGGTAGTAGTGAACGCCCTGCACCAGCGATGACGCGCAGTTGCCCACGCCGACGATCGCGACGCGTATCTTGGCCATTCCTGATCGCTACTCCTCTATGGGGTCGGCGCGGCCTGACCGGCCTGAGTCGGCAGGCGAGGATCGCGCGGGACGGTTGCGTTCTGGGCCGCGAGCCCAGAGCCCTCCCGGACCGGGTCGACCTGGAGGGTGGTGGAACGGGACCTGGCGGCGGTTCGGCTGTCGCCGGACGCGGAGCCGCGCTCCGCGGCGATCAGCCGATCGAGCCAGGCGATCTCACGTTCGTGCTCGTCCAGCCCGTGGTCCATCAGCTCGAGCGTGTACGCGTCGAGCCGGTCGCGGACCGCGCGCAACGAGGCGCGCAGGTGGCTCAGACGCTCCTGCAGGTAACCGCGGCGTCGTTCGAGCTGGTCGAGCCGCGTCTCCGGGCGCAGGTACCGGAAGAAGGCCAGCCGCATGGAGAAGCGGTCCTGCTCGAGGTCGTGGACGTCGGCCGATTCGAGCAGCTCGAGGAAGAGCTGCTCGCCGCGTTCGGTCAAGCGATAGACGTGCTTCTTGCGTGAGGTGAAGCGGTTCTCCTCGACCTCGAGCGCGCCGTCCGCGAGCAGCCGCTTGAGGCATGGGTACAGTGATCCGAAGCTGACTCTCCAGAAGGCGCCGAGCTTGACGCTGAGCTGCTTCTTCAGCTCGTAGCCCGACATCGGTGCCTCCTTGAGGAGTCCAAGTACTGCTAGCTCGAGCACGAGCACGTCCCCCTACGTGGCCATCTGGTGGCCCAAAGGTGGCCATCGTCTGGCAAATGTATCGGTCCGATGTATCGCCACGATAGGTACGGCCCCGCTCGGGTGTCAAGCCGGTCGCCCGCCGTTGCGGGCCGTTACCGTGATGCGGACCGTTCTGTTGTGTTGGGCCCATGGGTAAACTGGAGCCGCGGTCGGGGGCTCCCCCTGATCCGACTCCCTGCTCGGAACGTGAGAAGCATGCGGCTGGTCGACTACACGCTGGTGAAGAGGGCGACGCTGCGGGACCTCCGCGGCGGGCGCCTGTCCAGGCAAGAGGTCTGCGACGCCCACCCGGAGCTGCTGCGCGCCGCCCGCAACGTCGGCGAGGCGACCATGGCGCCGTGCCCGGTGTGCGCCGAGAACTCGCTCGTCCACGTGACCTACGTGTTCGGGGACTCCCTGCGGCAGCTCTCCGGCAGGGTCTGGCCCAGCGACGGTCTGGCCGACCTGCACCGCTCCGTCGAGGAGTGCGTCTGCTACGTGGTCGAGGTCTGCACCGAGTGCTTCTGGAACCACCTCACCCAGTGCTATCTGCTGGGCCGCAGGCACGCCGGCTGATCGGTCCGGCTCGGTCTGCTTCCCTCCGCCGACCGCCCCGTTTCGGCCTTTCCGCTGAGCTACGGTAGAGTCGTTCGGCCATGGCTGCACGACCGCCCACCTTTACGCCGTCGCGAGCCCCTCTACCTTCGCGAGCGGCCCGCCACCCGCCACCCCCCGAGCGCTCCCGCCTGAAGCGGGTCCTGCGCTGGGCGCTGTGGCTGATCGTGCCGATGCTTGCCGTCATTGCCGGCTCGCTGGTGGGTCTCGTCTACGCCTTCGCCAAAGTCCCCGTCCTCGACCAGGTCCCTGCCGCTCAGACCACCGTCTTCCTGGACCGCAAGGGCGCTGAGATCGGCACGCTCTCCCCCAGCGAGAACCGCCGCATCGTGCCACTTTCCGATATCCCGAAGACGATGCAACTGGCGGTGCTCGCCGCCGAGGACCGTGACTTCTACAAGCATGGCGCCATCTCCTACAAGGGGATGCTGCGCGCGACCCTCGCCAACCTCCGCCATGCAGGGGTCAGCCAGGGCGGCTCGACCATCACCCAGCAGTACGTGAAGAACGCCTACCCGAGCGTCGGGCGTTCGCGGAACCTGTTCCGCAAGCTCAAAGAGGCCGTGATCGCGGTCAAGCTGGAGAAGAAATACTCCAAGGACCAGATTCTCGGCTTCTATCTGAACACCGTGTACTTCGGCAAGGGCGCCTACGGCATCGACGCCGCCTCGCGGGCCTTCTTCAACAACCGGCCGGCAAAGAAGCTGACGCTCGCCCAATCCGCCCTGCTGGCGGGCTCGATCCGCGCGCCGGAGTTCTACTCGAAGAAGCCGAACTTCACCTCGACCAAGGCCAGGCGTGATTTCGTGCTGCGGGTCATGGTGGAGCGGGGCTGGATCACGCAGAAGCAGGCGGACGCCGCCATCAAGACGCCGGTTCGCGAGAGCTCGACCGTGCCCTCCAGCGGAATCGCCGAATCCAAGGCGCCCTATTTCCTGGAGAAGGTGCGCCAGTACCTGCTGGACAAATACGGCGCCACCCGATTGGCGCAAGCGGGCTTCCGCGTCCAGACCACGATCGATCTGACGATGCAGCACGAGGCCGAGGCGTCCGTCCGGAGCGTGCTCAACGAGCGGGGCGATCCCAAGGCCTCGCTGGTGGCGCTCGACCCCAAGACGGGCGCGGTGCGGGCGATGTACGGCGGCAAGGACTTCGCCAAGGAGCCCTTCAATTACGCCACCGACGCCAGGCGGCAGGCCGGCTCGACGATGAAGCCCTTCGTGCTGGAGGAGGCGCTCAACGAGGGCTACTCGGTGAACTCGGTCTTCCCCGGGCCCAACAAGTTCGAGGTCCAAGGTCACGAGTACACGAACTTCGGGACCGAGAGCTATGGCGACATCACCCTGATGGACGCCACCAAGCACTCGGTCAACACCGTCTACGTGCAGCTCATCGACAAGGTCGGCCCGAACCGGGTCGCCGACCTTGGGATGCGGACTGGGCTGGGCGACGTGATCGAGGACGGGCGCTTCTCCTCCGAGCGCAAGCCCGTCCTGGACCCCGTGGTCCCGCTCGCGCTGGGCGCAAGCGGCGTCTCGACCCTCCAGCTCGCGTCGGCCTACGGGACCTGGGCCAATCAGGGCATCCACGACCCGGCTTACATGGTCGAGAAGGTCAGCGACTCCAGCGGGCGGGTGGTGGAGCGGCACCAGGGCAGGGGCACGCAGGTCGTGCAGCCGAACATCGCCAACACCATCACGGCGGCCCTGCGCGGCGTGATCGAGGGCGGCACCGCGACAGCCGCCCGCCTTCCCGACCGCGAGGTCGCCGGCAAGACCGGGACCACCAGCAACTCGGTGGACGCCCGCTTCGTCGGCTACGACACGAACCTGGTCACCTCGGTGTGGATGGGCTACGAGAACAAGGACCCCAAGAAGCCGCCGCACCGGCTCGTCAACATCCATGGAATCCGAGAGGTGACCGGCGGGTCGCTGCCCGCGATCATCTGGAAGCGGTTCATGCTGGAGGCCACCAGGAACCTGGCTCCGCTGCCGTTCCGGCAGCCCACCCTGAGTGGCATCGTGCTGAACTCGACGACCACCTCGGCGACGACCACGCCGACGACCACGGTCGCCCCTCCGCCGACGGTCACGCGTAAGACGCTGCCGCCGCAGACGACCCAGCCGCCGGCGCCGACCTCGACCTTCTCGATCCCGACGACCACCCTGTCGCAAGGCCCGGGCCCGACGAGCCAGGGAATCCAGAGGGATCAGCTAGGCTCGTCTGATCCGAACGACACCGGATAGCGATGGCCGTGCGTACCGCAACCGCCGAGCTGACCGCTCGGGAACGATCCGAGCCACGCTGGTCTGTACGGCGGGTGATCCCCGCATTCGTGTGGCTCTGGGTCGTCACGCGCCTGTTGCTGCTGGTCATCTCGCTCAACCCACGCCTGTACTCCTCCGGCGTCTATGGAGACGTCCGCGCCTACGGGGCCAAGGTCGAGCGGATGTTCCAGGGCGAGCTTCCCTACCGCGACGTGGCCATCGAGTACCCGCCGGGCAGCGTGCCGTTCACGCTGATGCCGGCGCTGGTGGTCGGGACCGGCGCCGGGTACCGGCTGGCCTTCGCGCTGGAGATGATCCTGGTCGACGCCCTCGGGCTCTATGCCGCCTGGCGGCTCGCCCGCGCGGCCGACCGGGGCCGGCGCCGCATCCCCGTCGCCTACACGCTGGGGATGGTGGTGATCGGGCCGCTGCTGGTGCTGCGTTTCGACCTGATCCCCGCCGTGTGCGTGCTGCTGGCCGCCGCCCTTGCCGCGGAGGGCCGAGCTGGGCCATCGGCGGCCGCGCTCGGCTATGGAGCCGCGGCCAAGCTCTTCCCCGCCGTGCTCGCTCCCCTGCTGGTGCTCGGGTTGGTGCCGGCCGAGGGATGGCGGCGGTCGCTGCGGCGCACCGTGCCGCCGTTCCTGGTCACCTTCGCTGTCACCCTGGTCCCCGCGCTGATCATCTCGGGCTCGGGCACGATCGGCTCGCTGCTCTACCACATCCGGCGGGGGGTCCAGATCGAGAGCCTGCCCGCCAATCTGATCGATCTTGCGCATCTGGCGTTCGGCGTGACCGCGCGTTCGGCCTACGGGTTCGGCGCGTATGATCTCCAATCGGACATTTCCGGCGCGATGAAGCTCGCGTCCACCGTCGCCACCGCCGCGGCGCTGGTCGGGGCGGCGTGGCTGGTGTGGCGGCGCTCGGCGGCGTCCGGAGGTCGGGGCCTGGGGCCCGCCGACTAGTACCTGGTCTGGCTGGCCGCCCCCGTCGCGGGCCTCGCCGACCGGCGCCTGGGCCGTCGCGCGATGTGGACGCTGGCCGCCGCGGCCGTCCTGAGCCAGCTCGAATTCCCCTTCCGCTACTCCCAGCTCCGCCACCTTGACTGGGTCGACATCAGTGTCCTGACCTGCCGCAACCTCCTCCTGGTCGCCGCCTGCGTCCTGACCGTCCGCGCCTTCCGCGCCGGTGCCCCCAAGGTCGAGCAGACCGTCCCTGAAGAAGGTCCCGAGGTCGTTCCCGCCACCCCTGGCTAGGAGGTCGGAGGCTCGCCGTGCCACCCCACTCGCCGCCCATGGGCGCGGCGACCCGCCGGCTTGCCACCCGGCCCCGGAAGGGGGGTGTGGGACAACGGTCGGCTGCTACCCTCGGTCGGCTTCACGCTCCTGCTCCCGACCGCCGGGGGCCGCTCAGTCCAGAGGAGGTGACATGCGCCGTTACGAAGTCATGCTGATTCTCGACCCCGGCCTGGAAGACAAGGACGCCAAGGCGGCGGTCGACAGGTTTCTGACCACGGTCAGCAGCCGAGGTGGCGAGATCCAGAACATCGACCACTGGGGCAAGCGCCGGTTCGCGTACGAGATCCGGCATATCAATGAGGGCTATTACACCGTGGTCGTGGTCGAAGCCGAACCCACAGCGGTCGACGAGCTCTCGCGAGTGCTCGGTCTGGCCGACGAGGTGATCCGGCACAAGGTGGTCCGCCCCGAGGCCGCCTGATCAGCCGACCGGCAACGTCTCCTTCCCCGCTGGCCCGCGGGTCCGCGCCTCCCCGCACCTCGGTGCAGGGCTCCGGATCGATCCGCGGCCCGTTCTACCGGTTCGTGTCCGGCCGTGCGCCGGCGCGGGATGTGCGATGAGGTGTTCTTCGAGTGGCTACCGATAACCAAGTGATCCTGGTCGGCAACCTGACCGACGATCCAGAGCTACGGTTCACGCCCAACGGGGCGGCCGTGGCCAACTTCCGACTGGCCGTCACCCCGCGAGTCCGTGACGGGGACAACTGGAAGGACGGCGAGACCTCGTTCTTCCGGGTCAACGTCTGGCGGCAGATGGCTGAGAACGTCGCCGAGTCCATGACCAAGGGCAGCCGTGCCGTCGTGGTGGGCCGCCTACGGACGCGTTCCTGGGAGACGCCCGAGGGCGAGAAGCGCTCGGTGACCGAGGTCGAGGCCGATGAGGTCGCCCCGAGCCTGAAGTTCGCGACCGCCAAGGTGGAGCGGGCTTCTCGCGGCGGTGGCGGTGGCAGTGGCGGTGGTGGTGGTGGTGGTGGTGGTGGTGGTGACTGGTCCGGCAGTTCCGGCAACGCCGCGGGCGGCGAACGGAACAGCGGCCAGTTCAACGACGAACCGCCGTTCTGATCGAGTGCCGTCGATGACCGCTGCGGGGGTTGGGTCGCTGACCTTGGGTGAAGGCCACCTTGCCTTCGCCCAGGGTCCCGAGGCCGTTCGTCCCAGCACCGGCGGCCCGTCCCAGGACCGAGCACCATGGACCCGAATGATTCGAGACGAGTGAGGACCGGCCGAGGCCAAGGGGGCCGAGGCCGGTGAGGAGGTAACCGGCTGTATGCCAAAGAGCACGTTCCAGCGCAAGCCCAAGCGCAAGTTCTGCCAGTTCTGCGCTGACAAGCAGGACTACATCGACTACAAGGACGTGAACCTGCTGCGGAAGTTCATGAGCGACCGCGGCAAGATCCGCGCCCGGCGGGTCACGGGCAACTGCGCGCAGCACCAGCGCGACGTCGCGACGGCGGTCAAGAACGCCCGAGAGATGGCGCTGCTTCCATACACCATCCGCTAGCACGAGGTCGACGACGTGAAGGTCATCCTCAACCAGGAGGTCCGGGGCGTCGGTGCCCCGGGCGACATCGTAGAGGTCGCCGACGGCTACGGGCGCAACTACCTGCTGCCCCGCAACCTCGCGCGGCTCGCCACGCCGGGCGCGGTGCGCCAGGCCGAGGGCATCCGCTCCCGACGCATCGCCAGAGAGATCGCCGATCTCGAGCAGGCCAGGACCGTGGCCGCCCATCTCGAGTCGCTCCGGGTCGTGATCCCAGCCAAGGCCGGCAAGGAAGGCCGGCTGTTCGGCTCGATCACCACACCGCAGATCGTCGACGCGGTCGCGAAGACGGGCGGGACCCGCATCGATCGGCGCCGTATCCACCTCGACACCGCCATCAAGAACACCGGCCCCCATCGCGTCACCGTCCGGTTGCACCCGGAGGTCGAGGCGAACATGACCGTGGAGGTCGTGCCCGCGTAGCCAAGGAAGCGTAAGGAGGCTCGACCCTATGGCCATGCGCTCCGTCCCCGACGGAGGCCCTCGGCCCAACGCTTCCCCGACCTACGAGCGCGTTCCCCCGCACAACGTCGAAGCTGAGGAATCGGTTCTCGGCTCGATGCTGCTGTCGCGCGATGCGATCGCCGAGGTCCTCGAGCTCCTGCACGAGGATGACTTCTACCGGCCTGCCCACCGCACGGTGTTCCGGTCGGTCCTTGACCTCTATTCCCACGGCCAGGCGGTCGACCCCGTGACCGTCGCCGAAGAGCTACGACGCAGCGGCGAGCTCGCCGACGTCGGCGGCGCGCCGTTCGTGCACACGCTGGTGTCGAGCGTGCCCACCGCCGCCAACGCGGGCTACTACGCGCGCATCGTCAAGGAGGCCGGCATCCTGCGCCGCCTCATCGACACCGGCACCAGGATCGTGCAGCTCGGGTACGAGACGCCGCAGGACACCGAGCGCGCGGTGGATCTCGCCGAATCATGGGTCTACCAGGTCGCCCAGGGCCGCGTCACCGAGGACTACCAGAGCCTGCGCGAGGTCCTCACCAGCACCCTGGAGGCGATCGAGCGCCTCCACAACGACAGCCGTGAGATCACCGGCGTCGCGACCGGGTTCCCCGAGCTGGACCGCCTGACCTCCGGGCTGCAGGCCTCCAACCTGATCATCGTTGCCGCCAGGCCGGCGGTCGGGAAGTCCACACTCGGCCTGGACGTCGCGAGGAACGCCTCCGTGCGGTCGGGCGTCCCCACGGTGGTGTTCTCTCTCGAGATGAGCAAGACCGAGCTGGTCCAGCGGCTCATGTGCGCCGAATGCTCGGTCGACATGCAACGGCTTCGCACCGGGCGCATGGAGGACTCGGACTGGACCCGGCTGACACGCTCGCTCGGCAGGCTGGCCGAGGCGCCCCTGTTCATCGATGACTCAGCCGCGATCACCATGATGGAGCTGCGGGCCAAGTGCCGCCGCCTCAAGCAGCGCCACGGGCTCGGCCTGGTGGTCGTCGACTATCTCCAGCTCATGCAGCCGAGCAAGCGGGTGGAGAGCCGCCAGCAGGAGGTCAGCGAGATCTCGCGCGCCCTGAAGCTGCTGGCCAAGGAGCTCGCGGTCCCGGTGATCGCGATCTCGCAGCTCTCCCGCCAGACCGAGGCGCGGTCTGACAAGAAGCCCATGCTCTCGGACCTGCGCGAATCTGGAGCCCTGGAGCAGGACGCCGACATGGTCATGTTCATCTACCGCGAGGATCTCTACGACCCCGAGTCTCCTCGCAAGGGTGAGGCCGACCTCATCGTCGCCAAGCATCGCAACGGGCCGACCGACACCGTGACCGTCACCTTCCAGGGCCAGTACTCCCGTTTCGCCCCCATGGCCGCCCGCAGCCTCTAACCCAACCCCCGCCGACGCGGCCCCGCCTCCGCAGCCTCGCGCCTGACACGAGCCTCATCGACGAGGCCGCGTCGCGCAGCCTGGCCTCCGACGGGAGCTTCGTCGGGGCGCGCCCCCGGCGGGCCGGTGCGGCGCGCCGAAGGTGGGCTCCCTCTTGCGGGGGAGCTGGTGGCCGTCTCCCTCCGAGGAACCATGCGCTGATTCGCGAGCGAGGCCGACGACGCGTGCCCACCGCGGACCGTAGCGTGCAGCCAGATCCCGACCCCATCCGAGCGCCGCACGCCAAGGAGGCCGCCATGCTCCGCCGCGCCCAAGCTCCGCCGCCAACCTCGCGCACCGACGATCTCCAGGCCGAGGCGCGTCGGTCCGGCTCGCCCGCGCCTGGTGCGCCGCCATCGAATGCGTCCCCGCTCGATGGAACCCTGAGCGGTCGGGCGCCTGGAGCGTCGGCCTCGGCGGCGGCGCCTCGATTGATCAGCGCGCCGCGGCTGCGGCGGGTGGCGGTGCTGGAGCGCTGGCGTGCGGAGGGGATGCTCGCGCTGCTGGGGCTGGCGCTGGTGAAGCTGATCGTGCAGCTCGCGGTGGCCGGCAGGTACGGGTTCCACCGCGACGAGCTCTACTATCTCGCCGCCGGACGGCACCCGAGTCTCGGCTACGTCGACTATCCGCCGATCACGGCGTGGATGGCGAGGCTTTCCACGCTGGTCTTCGGGCACTCGCTGGTGGGACTGCGAGCCTGGCCCGCCATGGCTGGGGCCGTGATCGTGGTCCTGGGTGGGCTGATCGCGCGCGAGCTGGGCGGAGGCCGGTTCGCCCAGATCCTGGCCGCCTTGCTGGTGCTGTGTTCGCCCATGTTCCTCGGCAGCAATTCGATGTTCCAGACGGTCTCGTTCGATGAGCTCACGTGGGCGGTCTGTCTCTACCTGGTCGCACGGCTGCTCGCGCGCGGCGGACCGCCGCGGCTGTGGCTGGCCATCGGGGTGGCCTTCGGGATCGGTCTCGAGACCAAGTACACGATCCTGGTACTGGGCATGGGGTTCGCGGTCGGCCTGGCGCTCACGGCGCAGCGGCGCTGGCTCGTCACCCCCTGGCCGTGGCTGGCCGCGCTCATCGCGGCGGCGTTGCTCGCCCCGAATCTCGTCTGGCAGGCCACCCATGGTTGGCCGACGCTCGAGTTCCTCGGCAACCACAACGCGGAAATGGCCGCTGAGAACCCGCCCACGCGCTTCGTTTCCGAGCAACTGCTCCTGATCGGGTTCGCCTTGGTGCCGTTGTGGATCGCCGGGCTCGTGCACCTGCTGCGGCATCCACGCTTCCGCATGCTCGGCCTGGCGGCCGTGGTGGTCATCCTGGTCCTGCTCGTGCAGCGCGCGAAGAGCTACTACGCAGGACCCGTGTACCCGGTGTTGCTGGCGGCCGGGGCGATCTCGTTCGAGCGGTTCCTGAGCAGGCAGACGAGCCCGCGGCGGAGGCGCCGCCAGGTTCGCTCGATGATCGTCGCGCTGGCGATCAGCTCCGTGATGGCGGCCCCCTTCGCTCTCCCGGTGCTGCCGATCGACCAGATGGTCCGATACCACCTGGACGAGCTCCGCAGCGACTATGCCGAGATGCTCGGCTGGCCCGAGCTGGTCGGGACGGTTGCCGCCGCATACCGATCCTTGCCCCCGGACGAGCGGGCGACCGCCAGGGTCCTGGCGGCCAACTACGGTGAAGCCGGTGCCGTGGATTGGTTCGGTCCTCGCCTCGGCCTGCCATCGGCGATCAGCGGACACGACACCTTCTGGTTCTGGCGGCCACGCCAGAGGACCGTCGGCCCGCTGCTCACACTCGGCTACCAAGCACCTGAGCTGCGATCCCTCTGCGGTGACCTGCGTCGGGTCGGCACCGTCACCAACGACGCCGGCGCCGACAACGAGGAGCGGGGCGGCCCGATCTACCTCTGCCGCGACCTGCGCATCCCGCTCGAGTCCTGGCCCGCCTTCCGACGCTTCGTGAGCTGAGCCCGCTCATGCCGGGACCGTCGGAGCCTGATGGGATCCGAGGCTGATACGGATGAGGTGCCGGCTACTTCGGTGTGGCGGCGCGGAGCATGGCCTCGTTGACGTACGCCTTGTCGTGCATGAAGGCGCGCCGCCACAGGAAGTACTCGGAGCGCGGCCGGTCGTCGGTGATCTCGGGACCCGGACCGGTGAACGCGGTCACCTGATCGTCTGCCAACCATTCGGCATGGTGGACCGCTCGAACCCAGCCGGGCCCGTCGGTCGGCGGGTAGTCCGGCGAATCCGCGAGATCCCGGACGGCCGCCGGATTGCCGAGCACCTGGAGGACCGTCTGGTCGGTGAACCGCAGCGGCGCGTCAGAGCCGAGCATGAACATGCCATGCCCGCCAGGGGAGAGCATCAGGCTGACGTGCGGGAAGACGTTGTGGAAGGTGCGCACGTGCGCCTTGAGATCGTCCATTGGCAGCGCATACGGCATCCACAGGAGGAACACCCCGCCCGGGCGCAGTCTCGTCTTGCCCTCGGTCAGGAATTCCCTGGTGTACAGGACCACCGATCCGGCGCTCTCGATGGGTGGCGCCGGGTCGACCGCGATGAGGTCGTAGCGCTCACGGGCCAGACGGACGTAGTTGCGCCCGTCGCTGGTGATCACCCGCCCGTTCGGGTGATGCAGGTAGCTTGCGGCGTCAGAAAAGAACACCGGCATGCGGCTCGGCACGGTCGGCGACAACTCGACCGCGTCGGTCCGCATGCCGAGCTCGAGGCCCGACCGGTAGGTGCTGCCCATTCCGAAGGCGATCACCAGGAAGTCCTGCGCCTGAGGTCGCAGTGCCTTCGAGAGGTACCCCATCAGCTTGGTGTCGACCGTGAGCGAGGTCACGCCGACCCCGCCGATCAGCAAGCGCCGTTTCGCCGCTGGACCGCCGACGGTGTCGACGGTCGCCAGCTCGTCCTCGGCGTGCGTCACGGGGAGGCCGAGCGCGCGAATGCGGTTCTCGGTGGCGGTTCGGGTGACCGGCAGGTCGAGCGACGATGCGACCAGTCCCAGCAGCGCCAAGGCGGCGAATGCGACCGCCAGCACCCGCGCCCGACCGGGACCCCACCGACGACCCGCTGTCCCGCCATCGACCGAGCCCCCGAGCGCCGATCGTCCGCCGCCGGCGGCTGCCAGGCCGTCTGTGCCGGAGTGCGCAAGGCTGGTGGAGGCCCTGACGGGGGCCTCTTGGGCGACCACGCGGATGCCTGAGGGTCTTGCAGCGGTGGGGAAGGCAGCGGCGGCGCGGCGGCGCCAGGTCGGGTCGGCGGCGAGGAGAGCGGCGCCGGCGAGGAGGTTGAGGGCGCCGAGCAGGAGGACGGAGCCGTTGGTCCCAAGGGTGCCCGCCAGTATGAAAGCGGCGCTGAAGGAGCCGAGGATGGACCCGGCGGTGTTGGCCGCATAGAGCAGCGCGACACTGCCGCCGGCGGCGCGGGCCGACGGCGTGACCAGACGGCCGGCCAGCGGGAAGGCGTAGCCCATGAGGATCGTGGCTGGGAGCAGGATCACGACCGTACGGACCACGAAGGGAACCACGCCGACGACGCCGCTGCCGAGCACCACCGTCGCCTGGGCCAGCGCTCCCACCACCGCGAGGCACACGCCGAGCGTGCCTGCCCGCTCGCGGGACGGAGTGGACCAGCGCCGGTAGATGGCACTCCCGATGGCGATGCCGGCAAGGAAGATCGCCAGGATGGTCGTGAAGATGTAGATGCTGGAGCCGGTGCCTTCCGACAACATCCGGGTCCACAGGACCTCGAGGGCGAGCGAGACGAACCCGGAGACGAACGTCGCCAGCAGGATCGCCCAGCGTGGCGCGAGACGGCTGCCGGCGGGATCCGGGTGGGCGTCGTCATCGAGCCGGCCGCCGCGGTCCTCGTCAACCTCGCCATCGGATCGGGCGGGGGCGATGGCGGCGAGACTGGATCCCTCGCTCACCGGTGAGGTCCCGCGAGCGACCGCAAGATCAAGGTCGTCACGTCTGGAATCGGCGCCGATGGCCTCGGCGCGACCGCTGTCCGGCGCTGTGGGCCGATCGGCAAGTCGCGAGAGCAGCAAGGCGCCGGAGCCCGCGATCAGGTTCAGCGCGACGGCGAGGTAGCTGGTGAGCCGCAGGCCGAGGAACTCGATCAGGACGAAGCCGGCGATGACGGTCCCCGCGACGGCACCGGCGGTGTTGGCCGCGTACAGCTCGCCGAGGCGAGCCCCGGCCTCGTCGAGTGTGCGGACGAGATGGCGGACCAGCAGCGGCAGGGTGGCGCCCATGAGGAAGGTCGCGGGCGCGACCGCGGCCAGCGCGAGCGCGAACCGCACCGCGGTGAGCGCGAGGGTGTTGTCCACCAGGCTCGGGTAAGCGCCGCGGTAGAGCTCGGCGAGGTCGTCGAAGGCGAATGGCAGGAACATCGCGAGGACCGCCACGCCGAGCTCGATCGCGCCGTAGAGGCGCAGCGGTCGCGCGCTGCGGCCCGCCCAACGCCCGCCGGCCAGGCTCCCGAAGCCGAGGCCGGCCATGAACGCGGTCACGATCGTCGAGACGGCCTGGGTGGTGTTGCCGAAGACCAGCACCAGCTCGCGCGACCAGACGACCTGATACACGAGCCCAGCCGCCCCGGATCCGACGAACAGGGCGAGAATCAGCCCACGGCGGGCGGGTCTGGTACGGCTCGACGGCCTGGTTCGGGAGACAGCGACGGCCACGGGGGGTGCTCCTTGCCGCAAGTCGAGGACGGTGCCGTCCGCAGGCTTCCAGAAACTCGGATCGGCGGCAAACGACTGTCCACAGGCCCGTGGAGCTGCTGCGATCCGTTGTCCACAGTCTCGCCGCGCAGCCTCCCTCACCCGCGAGGGGCGTAGTAGCCTTGGCTGGCAATCCGTCAGGCATCGGGAGGCTGCTGTGATTCCGCTGAACCAGCTCGTTCCCGAGTGCCTGCTCGCCCTCGGCGGGGCCTTCCTATTGGGCAACCTCGCGGCCTACATCCGGCTCCGCCCTGCATGGCGCGACGCCAAGCAGGCACAGAGCGGGTCGGCCGCCAAGCGGGACGCCAACGGCACAGCCAAGGGGACCCGGACCAGCCGCACGACCGGCAAGCCCAGCCGGGCCGGCTCGGCGGAGAGAGCGCGGGGACGGGGTGGCTCGGGCGACGGGCCGCCTGGGCGGGCGAGATGCGGCGGCGCCAGGGCGGCGGCCGGTCCGAGGGCTGGCTCCTCGGGGCGAGTGACTGCCAGGGTGCGCGAGCCGACGGCCTCCGGGTCGAAATTGCCGTCGCGGACGCGGGTGCTGGCGAACGTGCTGATCGGGCTGGTGATCACGGTGGCGGCGCTGGCGGCGCTCATCCGCGGATGACGATTTGATCTACCTGGGCAGCCATGCCGCTGGAAGCGGCCAGGGGATCGCCGTGGCCGCGCTGCGCGGCGGGGTGCTCAGGCTCGAGTCGATAGCGGGGTGTCCGGCGCATCCGGCCTACCGGGCGGTGGCGCCCGACGCCCACGCGCTCTACGCCGTGCACGAGCTCGACCAGGGGCTCGTGAGCGCGTTCGCCATCGGCGACAGCGGGGACCTGCGCCTGCTCGGCACCCAGCCGAGCGGGGGTCCGCAGCCCTGTCACCTGTCGGTGCACCCGAGCGGCCGGTACGTGCTGTCCGCTCACTGGGGCTCCGGGAGCATCGTGGTGCATCCGGTCGAGCGCGGTGGCGTCCTCGGTCCGGCCACCGAGGTTGTCGAGAACCCGAAGCCGCACGCCCATATGGTGGTCACCGACCCCGCTGGCCGCTGGGTCCTCGCGGTCCACCTCGGCGCGGGCACGGTCTCGAGCTACCAGCTCGACCTTGGATCCGGCCGGTTGCGGCTCCGGAGCGAGGTGGCGCTGCACCGGGGGGCCGGCCCCCGGCACCTGGCCTTCGATCCGCAAGGCACCAGGGTCTACGTCGTGAACGAGCTGGACTCGACGGTCACGGCATGCGGGTACGACCCCGCCAGCGGCCGCGTCGAGCCGCGCGAGACCGTGCGCACCGTCCCCGAGGACGTCGCCGTCGAGAGTTACCCGTCAGCGGTGCGTGTGTCTCGGGACGGGCGGTTCGTCTACGTGGGCAACCGGGGCCACGACAGCATCGGGGTGCTGTCGACCGAGCACGGCCTGCGGCTCCTGGCCACCTACCCGGCCGGCGGCCGGTTCCCCAGGGACCTGGCGTTCGACCAGGACGGGCGGCTGCTGTGGGTCGCCAACGAGCGAGCGGACGTGGTGGTCGGGCTGGCGGTGGATCCG
>WNGR01002948.1_pt1 | contig 18621 bp, 20 predicted proteins | sample 5407581 | NCBI WGS metagenome assembly WNGR01 (sample SAMN13153383, study PRJNA577476) | soil metagenome | isolation source: 80 cm soil or saprolite under Garry oak tree replicate 2 | place: USA:California | collected 2016-06-15 | reverse complement strand
TTCTCCAGCATTTACACGCACTCTCGCCTGTATGTCAAAGTACAGCGACGAACTTTTTATCAATGCCATATCCAATTCCGTCTCGTTCTCTGCGACAAATGCATCACAATCTGCTTATTGCCGCTTTACTTATGATAGGAGCTTCTTTACCAGGTTCAATGTTGGTGACAGAAACATGAGAGACGCTCTTTCCGACACAGATGATACGGAGCGGACACAGATCGCAACTGGCCAGTTATGCGTGCAGGTACTTTTCCTGCGGGTGAAACAACTGCTTCTCACTCAAAGAGTTAATCGTAGCCCTTACTAGCAATTCTCAAACACAAAACGCTCGAGAAGACTCTGGACAGACTTGATCTCATTATTGTAGACGGGGTACCCATCGACGGTGATGAGGACCACGACAGTTTGGAGGGCAAACTGATCGTTCGCTTGCATTGCAAACATGGTGAAGTCGCCATATTGTTGTATATGCTCGTCACTGAAATGATCCCATCATGGCTGTCGCCAGGTATAGTAAAGACCCATCGATTGCTCCTACAATCACCGTCGTCCCAATTGCACCTTCATGTACCGGATGCCCTAAATGAATCACACGTTGTGATAGGCCCCAAAGCTATGAGGGAGATGATCGACCATTTCCCGTCCACGAGGGGCAGGGCAGACCCGCAACTGACGTGGGTCTTTGATGACACCGAAGTCCACGTAAGGAGCCTCGAGAATTCGCTTGATAGCAAAGGTACGTAAAGCGTTGAGTGGTTTGGTATGTGTAAGTAAATCTGCGACGCTAGGTGGGCAGTTGTCTACTGAGTTGACCATCAGCGCAGACGAGTTTGAGAACTACGATATTTTTGCGACACCAATATCCCTTGCGTTCCACCTCCGTGAATTCAATGTGAGCTTTCTACTCTCCTGACCTGCCCATCCACAACGCTTGACTATGGTGTGTACCCGCCGTACGGCATCGATCAGGCAACAATAGCGTATGCCGAGACGATGGAGGCCATTCTCGACGTACGCTTCACCGATCCGACCGCGGCTCTTTACGTGGACGTGTTGAGTGACAGCATCGAAGGCCTGTTCGCCATGTCGACCAGCCGTGTTCCTGGCGCGCCTGCGCCTCCACCAGGTGCCGTACCTAGCCAAGCTCGCTCCGCGGGGTCATCTGGGTCTGCGGAGGGACGCGCACGTAAGCGCCCCCGTGAGGAGGACGCGGCATCGCGTCATCGTACGCCTGCGAAGGTCGTCGAACGCGTAGAGCCGGCAGCAAGATTCACACGGCAGGCCTCGGCGGCGCGGGTGCCCACACTCTCGTATGCATCTGCAGGGCGTCCGCATTCGCTCCCCCCACACAACTCGCCAGAGGAACCGCTCTTCCCCCCGGGATCCCAGATGACGGCCGCGGACCAGGAGGCGCTCCACGCGTCCGGATTTCGTGGGATGGACGCCGACGAATTCAACGCAATGATGGAGGACGAGGGGGAGGAAGTCGGTCTTAACTTGGGTCCATCAGACGTTCCGGTGCCATCGCCGCCACTGCCACCGTCGCCACCTAATTTGGACTCGGCGGAACAAGGACATGGGCAAGACGTCGGCTGGTTTGAAGATGACATCGAGTCGGCGATGGGTCCCACGCAATCAGATGAGAGTGGCAGGGTACGTCCGGTGTATCACTTCCGTGTACGCATTCGAATAGCTGATTTCTGATCGTTCTTGTGGGTGGGTCCTCGGCCATGTTCCAGGTGTTCCGACCACTTTTCGACGACTGAGTTCAGGTGCCATTGTACTGTGACGGGAAGCCGCGGTTTCGTTTCGCTCAATCGCAGAAGTTCCATAGTCACAACCCCCGCGCACCTGCAGCACGCTTGGGGATCTTGTACGTACTTTTTGAGGGCATGATCTCTATTCATTTCCGTATTTCCGGTCTTGGCAGACTCGCTGCCCCACAGAGTTCAGCGACCTCCCTGAATTTCGCACGGGTGCCAGGGATCTTGCCCTTGTTCAGGGACTGACGATGGGACGTAATTTGGTACAGTATGACATGGTGGATGCGACGTGAACTCGCAGGAGCTGCAGCGGGGAGGAGTGCGAACAGATCCTAGCAGATGAGAGCGACGACCAGTTTGGGTTCCCACAGCGCCGACTGCGACTTCCCCACTCTTCTAACACATGACGCGGAAACCGCACCTATTACCCCGACCAAGCCCTATCCCCTAGACCCAGCTGCCTCTTCAACCCTACGTTTTGACCGGTCAATAGGCGTGCAATCAAAGAACGGTTTACTGCATATGAGAATGCACGCTGGCACCATCAATCACGTCATAGTCATATTGGACTCCCTGGTCCCTGTTGGTTTATGTGTACACGGTTGATTTATGTGTACACGTCTGCGCGGATGGGGATATCATCTCGTGGTCAACGATCACTGTACCCGTGCTGTATTGTACTGTACGCTCATCCTGCTGTTGTCAAATGCCGTTACCAATGTACCCCGGAGGGGCCATCATTACAGTAAGTATTACGATACGTCATCGGCTTGGCTTATGACGGGCGTCGGAAACCGCCCGCTTTGGACCTTGCTGCGCCGCTAATGAATTGTTCTGCTGCAACAAAAGCAGCCCGATCGAGGGCCGCAACGGCAGGTGTCCCCCCTTGTTATTTTGGCTTCTCCGGGGTGCCTATTGGAGTCGTACTACGTAGCGGGATAGATTATCAACGCCTTGATGAACACATGCACAGCATAACGGTAACGCCGAGTCTGTTCGAGCTCAAGAGTAATCAACTACATATGGAACTAACCAGCGACGTTCTCAACGACGGAGACGATTGACGGCATATAGGATAAATCACGGAGGTACTGTCATAAGGAAGCCATGCGATTACGAGCGAAATGCCGATGGGTCGCATGCGGGGCCCGAATGTTCGTCTTCCTGGTAAATGAGTACAACACATACTTTGTCTGGCAAGCACCCCGACGGAGAAATTTTATACAATGGGCTTTTTTTCGGTGCCTGAGAGCGCTGGAGAGTGCGAGTTACCTGGGGACTAAATAGCAGACCGTCGGTAGAGGTCCGTTTTTCTTTAATTCCATTCTTGTGCGCCTGAGGGCAGATTACCCTATGTAGCACTTCACTTTTGTAGGTGGAGGTCCGTTGCCACTCCCACACGCTGTTCACATGAACGGGCCCCGGGGAAGGCTGATCATGAAGCGCTAATGCTTTCTAGGGTGGGGTCTCCTAACCCACTCTTACTGGGTTTCATGTGCTAGGGCTAGCGGGGTTGCTCGGGTCTAAGACTCTAGGATTGCTCTGTGCTCTGTCCAATTGTTGTCTGCTTCGTTCTCTCTCTAGCGCACGTGTCTGGGCACGTTCCAGCACCTGTACGCTGATTTGCGCATTCGGTCAAGCATTGGGTCTTGAGCTGGTGACATGACGACAGGCAAGTCGTAAATAGCTGACTAGTAGAGTCTCCCGAGGACATTCTTGTAGTGCTAGCGTTCTCTGAAGTGAGGCGACAGTCTTGGCTTACTTGGCAGTTCCCCTCTTTGGATGAGAATGGAGGTTCACACTGGCACACAGATATAATTGGATCCGCAGCTTGCGCTATCGCTCGGGACGGGTCGAGAACGGTCACATCATATGAACACCTCTCCAAGTCAACTTGCTTGTCCTTGTTCTTGTGATCAACGACGGGTTGTATTCGCCGAACGAAAAAGATATGCTCCGGCTTATATAATATGGCATACAGACCTCGGGGTTCGGATTTATGAGACAAATTTCCCACGTTACTTGAGAGGAAGAACTGAACTACTGCCTTAAGAATCTAGTGAGAAATGGCCGTCTTTGGGCGCTTCTCCACGACGGGTACAGTAGGATGTGTACGGGTACGAGGGGAAATGAGCAGGGCCTGATGTGCATGTGAGAGGGCGTGTGGGAGCATCATGACCAACTCTCCTGGCAAGCGCACCGCGCCTTTGTGCATCGTGGTAACGGCGCAGGGGCCACGCAGGGATCCGATGGTGATCCGAGAACTGTTCGAGGAGATCAAAGACCGTGGTCGTGGTGCAACGCGGAATGAGCTCGATCGGGAGAGCGGCACTGTATGCCCTTGGATGATGTGCGGTGAAGGGGAATTGATATTGGTTGTGTCGAAGGCTATCCTGTATCGTGAGAGCGCCGTCCAGCCTTTGACAGAGCCATTTTGGTGTATTGTCTTGTAGCCTCGTTGCGATCGTGTAATCCGGTCGTCACGCAGGCGAGAAAGCGGAAAAAAAACAAACAAGAAAAGGAAGGACACGCTCTCTCTCTCGACTCTGACCCATCTCATCCAGCAGCGCTCAGCACTCAGACTGAGCGCCGATTCCGGTGGTTCGAATTACATCCCAAATACGCAACGAACGAAGATGAGTTTTCCCTCACGCACCGTCACCAACCACAAGTCCTACGACTCTTCCTCTCCCTCGGTCTCCTCAAGCCGTCGCGCTTCAAAAATTACCGTCGAATATCACAAGCCTTCCAGGCAGTCCATCCAAGAATACCAAGAACTCCTTTCCAACGTAAATATTCACGCCGCTGCAGCCGCTAACTACAAGGATCCGTTTGTTCCTTCAAGACAGGCCCCTCCTCCTCCCGCTCCTGCCTCCGCCCCCGCTCACATCTCATATCACGGTTCGAGGTCATCCAGAATTCAAGACTCCTCTCTTCCTCAACGCGAGTCTCGCAATACCCTTCGTAAACAATCCTCTCGCCCCCGAAAGCAATCCCTATCCACTGCTCCCACTATCCCCGAGACTGAATCTGATCCCTTTTCCACCGCCCCTTCCACCCCGCAACAGGAATTCAGTTCTTTTATCCTTCCCTCTACTAGGAATATGGCTTCGTCTTCCCTCCCTCCCACCCCACCGCGTCCTTCCCGGGCCAATACCGTTAATCTGACTGATCTCTATTCTGATCCCGGTCCACCTCCCCTCCAGGGTACCACTACCAACCACCTCTTAGATGGACTTCCCAGAGAATCTTATAGTGATACTGGGTCCCTAGTCACTGCTACAACCCCGACTGCATATGCCCCTTCTGTCGCACCTATCCCCTTCTCCCCTCCCCCGCCAGATCGCACGGGCACCACGTCGCGCTCCCGTAGCGGTACCGTCACTGCCAAGGGCAAGAAGGGTATGCTCGGCTTCATGTCTGACTTTCTCAACTCGAACAAGCGACCGGAGATCAGCACACCCTATGACCCCGTTCATCTTACCCATGTCGGTTTCAACTCTTCCACCGGCGAGTTCACTGGCTTGCCCAAAGAGTGGCAGCAACTTTTACAAGACAGTGGAATTTCCAAGTCTGAGCAGGAGAAGAACCCCCTCGCTGTCATGGAGATCGTCAAGTTTTATCAGGAAGGTGGTGGTGGGGATGTTTGGGATAAGATGGGCCACGCGCCTGCCCCAGGAGGCTCTCAATCACCGCCCTTTCCAGGTTCGGCCCACCCTGCCCACCCCGGTACATCCAAGTCCGTCGATGATGGCTTTGCCCTTCCGGTAAGCATGGCAATTGTTCTTGTATTCTGTTGGCACGCCCTCTGACAAGTGCTAAGCGTCCGTCTCCCTCGCCTCCGAAAAAGGCCCAGCCTCCCGGCGCCCATCAGGGCGTGTCCGTGGCTCATCCCCCTGGTTCTTATCGTCCTGCGCCGTCCCCACCACAGCCCGCGCAGCCCAACCTCGATCGTTCGAGCTCCCAGCGCGTGGCTTCCAAACCTCCCCGTGGCGATGCTCTCATTCGCGCAAATACGACAAAGGATCGGCGCTCTCCGGCGCCCCCGGCGCCCGTCAAAGCGCCCACCAGAGAGTCACCTAACGCTTCGGCCGTAGATCTCCCCGCAAAGTCGCAAGTTGCTCCGGCAATCGTGAACGCTCCAGTGGCAGAGCGTAAGGCCCCTCAGCCTAGTACTGTGCCGCAGCAACAGAGCCCGGCTGTGGCGAGTCTGGCAAAGACTGCGGGCGCAACGCCAAGGAGACGCGAAAAGAAGAAGGAAGACAAAGCGAACGACGCTGACATAGTGAAACGTCTGCAGCAGATCTGCACGGACGCGGATCCCACTAGACTGTATCGCAATCTAGTGAAAATTGGGCAAGGGTGAGCACGCAACAGTCTGCGCTTTGTGACTCGTGAATCCTCCATCACTCATTTTTATCAATTAAATTTTTCCGAAAAATTCTCCTTGGGGTTTCTGCAGAGCATCGGGTGGTGTCTTCACCGCCTATCAAGTGGGGACCAATCTCTCGGTTGCGATCAAGCAAATGGACCTAGACAAGCAACCGAAGAAGGATCTCATCATCAACGAAATTCTTGTGATGCGTGCCTCGCGTCATGCGAATATCGTCAACTATATCGATTCATTCCTTTACAAGAATGAACTCTGGGTCGTGATGGAGTACATGGAGGGCGGCTCGCTTACAGATGTTGTCACGGCTAATTTGATGACTGAGGGTCAAATTGCAGCGGTGAGCAGGGAGACGGCCCAAGGCCTACAACATTTGCACAAGCATGGGGTCATCCACCGCGATATTAAGAGCGACAACGTATTATTGAGCCTCACAGGCGACATCAAACTCAGTGCGTTCTCCGCTCTTCGCCTCATTTAATCTTTGTTCGATACGATTGCTTGACACTAGCTGACTTCGGTTTCTGCGCGCAAATCTCGGATCCCGCACACGCAAAACGAACGACGATGGTCGGTACACCATACTGGATGGCACCCGAGGTCGTCACGCGCAAGGAGTATGGACCCAAGGTGGACATATGGTCGCTTGGTATTATGGCTATAGGTATGCGACTTCAAAGCTTTCGGTCTTTTGCAACATTGTCCCTGACAATGCCCGGTTATGCAGAGATGATCGAGGGTGAACCCCCTTATCTCAATCAGAATCCCCTCAAGGCTCTGTATTTGATTGCCACTAATGGGACACCGACGATTGCCAATCCAGAGAACCTGTCGCCGACGTTCCGCGACTACCTCGCCAAGACGCTTGAGGTCGATGCTGAGAAACGACCCGACGCGACACAGCTTTTGCAACATCCGTTTTTCGCTATCGCCGAGCCCCTGCGGACACTCGCGCCGCTGATCAAGGCTGCGCGCGAGATCGCCCGGAGTAAATGAAGTGAACGATTCTTCGCACCGTACACCCGGCGAGGGAGCCCCGACGTTCCCTTTCCTTATCCCTGTCTCTTCCACTTCTCTCTCAGTCTACGTTCACTCAACGTGTCACTCATCCCCACCCAACAACCAACTCACACCTACTCATTCTTTCTTTAGTGTTCGTGACTAATGCATCTGCCTTTCCCCCTCTGCGTCCTCGACCCCTCCCTCGATATGTATTTTGCCCGCTTCTCGTCGGTCTCATTTACCCGTCGCGCTTCTCCACCGCGTGAGTCGTACGCATGCGGCGCTAACGGTTAGATACCTTAGAGAAAACCGAAAATCGAACGTTCCCAACGAGGTCCGCGTGGCGTACGTGTGGTGTTTTTGTAATCTCATATGTTCTTCTTCTCTTGCGATTCGGTTAGTTGGAAAGATATTCAGAATATGTGGCTAGGTTGAGAGAGCTGGGTAGGATGGTGGCGCTCCCGGGTTGATTAACTAGCAAGGCAATCTATATGGTACGATTGTAATGGAAAGTGTCTTCGAGCATGGGTGTTCTCTTTCTTTCTATACAGTGCGCTGCATTTGAAATGATAGAGTTCAGTATGTTGTGCTGCTACAATGCTACAATACAAAGAAAACAAAGTGGTGACGTCATGAGGACAAAATGCAAAAAGCTACGTAGATGACAAGCGGCCGCACTATTTCTACACTACAGATGTGGGCTCCAGCCTGCGTTTGCATATCACAAGTCAGCGTTTGAAAAGGAAGCGAATCGCTTGAGGTTCGAGCCCACCTATGAACATGCATGCCAGGTTTGCGGGGTCAGTCGCTTCGGCGATGAGCTCATTCACGGTGTACTCGGTACTGAGCGCGCGGTCCAGCTTGCGCGCAACGGCCGTCAACGCGCGATCCGCCGCCTCGTCCGCCGTTCCGCTGCTCATATCCAGCTCGTGCACGCCGGCGGGGCCGGGTGTCGGCGCGCGCGACGCGTTCGCCGCGTCCGTCGACGGAGTACCCTGTGCGCGTTTGATCTTGAACTCGCTCGCAGTCCTGCAGATCGTTTTTTTGCGCGTCAGCACGCACGGGGGTGAAGACGGGGATGGACGCACCAGGAGTGGAGTGGGTCGTATTTGAATACTTCGAGCACGGTGAGGATGACCTCCGAGTCCTCACGCAACACGCGCAGCGTTTCCTCTGCGCAGCGCTGGAAGACGCCCTGTGTGCCGGTGGTGCCCATCCCGTCGACCATGTCGGCCGTCATCCGGAACGGGACGCACTCGGGGACGGCGAGCAGCTTACCCTGGTGGTGCGGTCATGGCTCGTGTGAGTGATTTCGGTCGCGGGGCGAAAAAATAATTTACCTGCTCAAAGGCGATGCCGAGATCGATGTGCACGACCTCGCCGGTGCTGCTGTCCAGAAGGATATTCGATGTGTGTCGGTCACCCAGCCCTAGTATGTGTCCGACGATGGACGTCGTCGCGACGCTGCGAGTGTAGTTGAGCCGCATGGCAAACCATGACATCGGTGTCTTGTGTTTTTCGGTAAAGAAGTGTCGCATCACCGGTCTGAACCGCCCCCTTAGCGAGAGGAAGAGTGTGATCAATTTAATACCAAGGGCAGGAGAGTTGATGTTGTCCTTTCGCATCGCAAACATTTTTTCGTAGAAATCACGCGGAGAGACGTCGCCTTTGTTATATCTGCAGTGGCGTGTTGGGCTCTATTTAGGTATAGAGTATGTGTTACTCACCTCACGTGTGCTCTTGAAATCCAGTGACTCAACGGTAAGGTATTGCCTACGAATTCAAGAACGCCTGCCTGTGGGGCTAGAGGGATGACCTTGTAGCCTCGGATACTGAGGTTGCGTCTCTCTGTTTCGCGGTCACGGCATAGGACTGCATTGACGAGGTCAAAAACCTGTTCCATGACGGCATCCTGTCGGAGATCGTCATTTCCTTCGCCTTTGAACTATAATGGAGTCCCTCAGCATCATCCAGAAAAGCAGACGACTGGACACTCACGAGCTGCTTGTACTTGACACCATCTGAGCCGCGGCAATAGCATATTTTTGGGATATTCATCCCTCCCGCCGTTTCGAAATTTCTTTCATAGTGACTGACCCACGTGCAATTCTGATATTGGAGCGTAGGATCCAAGGGTGTGTCGACCGTTAAGACAGGAACGCGGACATCGCGCAACTTCAGGATGAGCATATCGCTCGGTATCTCGTATGGACCACTTCGGCCTTTTTGCACTGAACCTTTGATGGGACGTTTCGCCCACTGAAGATATGCATCGCAGACGTGCTCCACATCGACGAGTTGTCGACTGGAGGAGGCCTCCGCTCGCAAGCGATCAAAGATATCGGCAGCAGCAGTCGCTCTCTCCCCATGAGATTGGGGAATATCCAGACGGGCGGAAGAGCGTCTACCGCCACTTGTAGCCCCAGGAGACGGTCGTAGACAGTAAACTTGATATAAACTATGAAAAGGGTGCTCGCGGCACATTCGGAGGATGAGGTTTTGCAAGGTCTCTTGACTTCCTGAAACCGAGACAGAATCGATCGCGGGCTTCGCCAAGCGAGCGGAAAGTTGGTGGGCGAGAAAAACAAACTTTCGAGAAGGAATGCGGTCAATGGAGGATCGAATCTTTCCCTGCAAGTCGTTGTCGTTGAAGTTAGCAAACCAGAGAGAGACTAGCCGGATGTGACCGTCGTTGTCAAAATTGTCCGCGGCTTGGAGGCAACGCGAGTACATGTCTATGGCTTGCTGTAGAAACGTGCTGAGGGATTCATTGTGTTTTCTATAGAACTGCGTGTCCTCTCGAAGTAATCTTTCTGCTTTTTCTTGGTCGAGTTTCAAATCGAGGAAATTTTTGGACCCAGACTGAGTTCTCGAAATTTGCTCCTTCCTGTGTTGGATTTCCTTTTCTTTGCGCTCCGCATACAGTTTCCACTTTATGGCATCCGGAGATTGCAGAATGGAGTGATACTGTCGGTCAGCGAATATGGCGCATTGATGATACACAGTTGCAACAGAGGCTTGTGGTCGATCGACAGCAGCCATGAATTCGGTCACCAACGACGCAGCGGGATTAAAATAGCGAGTCCAGATATCCATAGGTTTCTCGAGGCAGGCCTCAGACGTCCATGCGCCCTATCCTGCGGGTTAGTCTATATATCAACCAGGCGACAGCGCACATTACCAAACGAGCCAGGAGCAGAGCCTTTTGAGTGCGATCTTGCGCCGTTTCCGATTTGATATCCGGGAAGTGGAGGGAAACTAAGTCCTTCAGGAACTGCACGGCGACTTTATGTTCCCTTTGACCCCAAAGAACATTTGCAAACTCCTGGGATACTAGTGCGCTCGGAGAACGTTCAAGTTTCTGAGCGCGTATCACGGAGTTGAGTGCGATCTGTGAATTGTGCGATTCCCGGGCAGCTTCTGAGATACGGCTAAGACATTGTTTCTCGATATCCATGAGTCCAGAGATGAATGGGGTCGCTGCTGTCCCAATTTGTTGCCTCTGCTCCTTCTGTCGCGTAGATCGGAGGAGAGAGATGCGGGTAGCCATGATGGTTTCGAGTGCGGGAAAGCTAGGAATTGCTCAGAAGAGACATTATGCACAACAGAAGTAGACGCACTCAAAGTCGCCATCAATCTCACTAAACTTTGACCACAGGGAGGAGTCGAGCATTCCACTGTTCAAACATTCTTGTAGGTCTTTCCTCCAGAGATTTACCTGATATAAGCACATGACATTTCGTGTGACTTCGCGGATTCCGACGAGATCTTCATCGCCCAGGACTCGAAGACGATCTATTTCGTGCGACAGAGCTTTATTTGCGATCACATCGACGGCTAGGGGGTCACGTTCGCGATAAACAGCTCTCAGTGCATTGTATAAGGCAGTCCCCGAGCCTAAACTCGAGGGTTGGTCGGGTAGGTCCCAGGTTTCTGTTCGCCAGCCGAGATGGTAGACCATATTTGAGGAAGTGGCCCCCAGATCACTGGCATCAAAGACATTCTGTTTCACGCTCAAAGCGAGCGTATCAAAGCCGAAAGAGTACAGCGAATGTAGGACGCCTTCGGTATCAACACCGCCCTGACTCCGCGCTTCCAGAGCGGCACCGTGAAACTTGAATGCCTTTTCCCACTGATTTTCATGGTGGAACCTTTTCAAGAGGAAGTGGTGAAGATCCTGCGTCTTGATCCCGTAGAATCCATCGGGCTCCTCAATGTGACTGTAAATCTCGAATAGAATGTTTTCTGCGTCAGCGCTACCTGACCGGGCAATATCAGCGCCGGAGTACTCCATAGCAAGTTCGTGAAAGAGTAAAGCTGTTGTGTACGCTCCGGAGAGGATAGCGCTCTTGCTAAGCAGTAAGAAGTCAAGATCGAGCCATTTATCATATGCTAGTTCGTCACTTGACTGAGGTGGTTGCGAGTAACGGAGATGAAGAACAATGGAGACGATAGTTCGGTGGGATGAGACGTCGGATAGAGCCGAGTTCAGAACGCTCGAGAAGAAGCGAGAGAGAATGGTACGTGGGGATTCATTGGCCGCTCTATCACCAATCGTTATGGAAAGAAGTGTGTGGACAAGTACTGGAGTTACTTGTTCCGCAAAATCTGAATCGGCTTGTAAAATAGTCGGTAGCCGAGAGTAGAAAGCGCTGTGGTCGGCAAGGACATCGCAGAGAAGTGTAGAGAAAGTTGAGATCCAAGTCTTGAAGTCCTGAGCCGTGTTCACATAGACATCCGAAGCCAGAAGGGCATGAAGCGTTGTGGGAGATCTCACGACTGACCGGCGGGTGCGGCCGCGGAAGTAGCCGAGTTCTGTGCCATGCTCCATCGTCCACGATTCGGTATCGGAGAAGCCTTCAGAGGGGAAAGTACGCAGTACGTGATATGCCATGCGCACTTTCGACGGCATATCCGAATCGAGCATGGCTAAGAGGAGCTCCAAAATCGAACGCTCGGCCGCGATAGGCGTCTCGACGGCGTGTGCCTTCATTGCTCTGCTCCGGGATGCGCGGGTTTGTTGATGCTTTGGAACCAGACCGCTGAGAGGATTTAGCCCAAAACTGTGGATCTGACCCTTGTGCAAGAGGAGCAATGAGGCAAAAGCATCTATGTCGGCCGCCTGCAACTGTTGGAGAGACGGTATGCAGTCTTTCATACGCCAGAAGTCTCCCCGCGAGAATTGCTCCTGTGAATAGTCACCAGACAATGCCAGTGTGTAAAGACGCCGCACTATTGTGAACTTATTTGACGTAATCCGAGAGTCGGAGAGGACGGACGACAATGTCTGCGCAGAGACACCCTGGCAGGCAGACTCCAACTCGGGAGATGGCTCATGCGGCCATGCGGGATAAGCTTTAACAACTTGGTTCTTGACACTGGAGAGCTTCGCAAGCTGAAGCATCTGGCCCTCTAGCCATCGTAGTAGCTCTGCACCGATCTTAGCGATTGCTGGGCTCTGGCTACTTGTGTGATCATTAGCCACACAACAGATTCGGATGAGGACATCGGCGAGGCGGGAATCTTTCTCGGAGATTTTGGCATATTGTGAAAAAGCCCATTCTAATATGGACTGAGCGACCAAAGCTAGATCTATCTGCTCCAGGAGGGAAGCGACACCCTGGATTAGAGTGTGAAGAAGGACTAGGTCTCGGAAATGCCGGAAGTGACATGAAACCCATAGGCATAGGGCGTTCATATATCGAAGTTGTTCGTTGACCAGAGGTGATTCTTGGATGTCTGCGAGTAGCTGTTGGATAACGTGATATGTGGTAGAAGCTGAGTCGGTATCCGGAATGCGGCCACTAAGCCATTTGAGAACCTGGAGTACGGTTTTGGTACTAAACGACGGTAAGTTTACCTCGTGCGTATTTTCATCTCCAAGAATACGGTAGACAGTCAGGGCTTTGAATACGAGCCCTTCACGTTGTGCTTGGCTACCAAGTTCTGCAACGATGTTTTGACATTTCTGGTCTCCGAGAGTACGCAAGACAACAACGACAATGCCATCGATGTCTCTCGTCATCTGGTCCTCAGTAACGATATCCGCCGCACCGATTTCTGTAAGCCAGTTCTGGTCCGCGAAGCTGAACCGAAAGCCCTCCAGCGAGGGTGATTCCGCCGTAATTCTATCCAGGGTAGTGAGGAGTTCGTAGCCGACAAGGTAAGCAAAACTGTCACGATAGCCATCGACTACGGATATTTGGGCGGCCTGACAATGATTAACAAAAGACTGACGGCGCCTAGCGATTGTCTCCGCGTCGTGGTCGCTCGCAAGGATGTAGACTGGCGCAAAGGCATATAACGCAGATTCCGCACATGTTTTCCTGTCTTTGTAGCCGAGGACATCCGGTGGACAGCGCAAGAAGTCCACTCCTGCCCAGGAAATGGAGTACGCGATCTGGAATATATACACCTCGAAAAGTTTGGCGGCGTCACCCAGCCCAAGCCGGTCAGATACGCCCCGAAACACTGCCTTGATATGTGGGTTATACTTGTCGCTATGGTAACACGCTTCCAAGAGGTGCCAGTATGGACCTCGACGGACGGCTGAGTTCATGACCATGATGTTCCCTAAGGTCAAGAAACGGGTGAGCATGTGCTCATACCTGGAAAGTGGATAAGCAAGAAGTTCCAAGGATCCTTTTGGAGCTTACATTCCCACGTCGTGACACAGGCGGGAATGGATCCCACTGTAGAGAGTCATATGTTGGCCGTCACTGAAGCGGGGAAGGTCGAATAACATTGCGGTTGCGCACGCAGACCGGAATCGGACACGAATGTCATCATCTTGGTTGATAGTCGGCAGAACATCAGAGGGGAGGGTAGGAGGGCTATCGGTGTCGCTGTCGCTGGCGCCGCAGTCGTCATCTAGGGACCGTCTCGCCGCCAGAAGGTGCTCGAGTGGGTCCAAGGCGATATACCGTACCAAAAAAGCTACGAAGGTATCGCGTATTTTCCACGAGCGAACCTTAGTTTTTGCTCCGTTGCGATTTTCATCGTCAGTAACTCGTACGAGTTTCAAGAACCACTCGAAGAAGTTGCGGACTTTATCGACCGTGTCACTATCGATGGGGTTGGCTTGTACCCAGAGATGTGCTGTTGAGTCAAGTAGACGAATAATCATGAGTTTCAGTTCATCGTTCAGCTGATAGATGTATTGCTTCGATAGTGAGGCAAATTTGATTAGCAAGTTGTCTAGTATCGTGAGGTTGATATTGAGTGCCCGGCGGCGCACGTTGGCCAGATAAGCCTTGCTCGCGAGTAAGAACTCGTCGCCGTCACAGTTGAGAATAATGTCGGTCAGCTCCCGGTCCCTTGTTGGTTCTTCGCCCGACGACTGGAGGATAGGACCCACGGCGAGAAATGACACGCAGACATCCAGAATTGCTTCAGCAGTGACTCTGCCGCTTGAATGCCTCTGTGCTTCCACAGGAGCAGCGGAGGAAGTAGCATTTGCGGGACCAAAATCGTCCTCATCGTCTGCTTCTATACCATCAGTAGTAAATGGACGCCCAGTGCTCCTAGCTAGGACAACCCGCAGAGTTGTCTTGAGGGCACTCATCATCTGAGTGAGGAAGTTCGACACCTATAAATCTGTAAGCTCGGTAATAGTGATATGTGAGTTAGTTACCTCGGGAATCTGCCAGATCACTTTTTGCAGTTCGCGGCGCGATGAATGTGAAGGGTTCTTGTCCGAGTCGACACTGATGAGGCGGTGTAATACCCCCCGTCTTATCCCCGCTCCAGAGTGAGGGGGAAGCATTGCTATCCAAGGGTCAACGTCGTCATCATCTTCGGCAATGCGGACAAGGGGATCAAATCCAAGAAGCACAAGGGCCTTTTCTTCGAGTGTCCATTTATTGCTCGTGAAAACGTGAGCAATGCCAGCTGCGGCTTTGCAAGCAGCATGCAAGACCCGCCGATTTGACATGGTACCATTGAGGATAAGTAACCCCTCGAACGACAGAGCCGCAATGGAAAAGTCCAATATGCTTCGTGCCCGCTCGGCACTGAGGGGATTGCCGCCATTCGTCACGTCGATATCTTCAAGCACCTTCAACAGAATGGACGATACTTTGCGCTCTCTGGATCCAGGGGACATTAGATCGCCGACTTTGACGATAGGAGTAGTCACCGATGAGAGATGATGCGATAATTCAGATTCAGTTGACAAAGGTGTGAAAGTAGGAAGTTGCGCGCGCAGCAAGAAATCACGGATGACAAGACTTTGATACTCCTCTTTGACGGCACTTACGACGTTGGATTCCGGAAGAAGCGCGCGGCATGGCAAGCTTGTACGCCTCTGGAGGCTGCAAGCACTGCTTAGCACAAGGGTCACATCACTGGCCATTGGGTGCGACGTTCTTGATTTCCCGCTTCCGGAACCGCCTCTCAGGTCTCGGACGGCATGGAGACCGTAGCAATCGGCTAGCCAACCAAGAACCTTGTCTTCAATGCGCATCCTGTACAGTCGCATATCTTGGTTGGCTATTTGTAAGCAGAGAGAGACGAAGGCGCAGACTGAGTCATACGGAAAGGGAGGGCCTTGTACATCCATGTCTTTCGCGAAAGCTTCGATTTCTAGCAGAACGCGCTGCGTTGTGAGAAGGTGCTTCGAGTGCACAAGGAGGGTATATGCGACGTGGCAGGCAGATCGCGACACGACTGGGACGTCTGCCCTACGAACAGCGTGGGTCCATATAGGGTCCCAAGTTTGTGGCGTCGCAAGAGGGGATGAGGGTGTTACTACCCCAGAAGACACTTGACTTTCAGCTATCGCAGCCAGACAGAGAAACGTCCATGATTGTATTAGTGTGTCATCACAAGAAATAAATTGGAGCAGGTGCGAAAGAACACTCTGTTGAAGGCTTTCGTGCAGAATATCCCAGTGTCTGTCGATGAAGAAGAGGAGGATTTGAAGGTGATACGCCCGAACTGCCGGCGAGGATTTCAACTGAATGGCGTGTAGTAAGGACGAAATAGGGCTGTCAAACTTTGCTCTTTTCCCTTCACGTTTTATGAGGTTTGGTGGACGGGAGTGAAAAGACTCATTCAAGGAATGAAGCTAGGTCTAGTAAGTATACGAAATTATGGGAGAAGAAGGGTAGAAAGATGACAGACTTTCTCGGCACAGTCCGCTTGTAACTCGAGAATAGTCCAGGATGCGGCTTGATTTGCGTCAAAGTCACGTCCATATCGAAACGTCCGAGCCACAAATGCGCCTGGTTTGCCTTCGCTTGTATCACCGTTTCCTGTGAGGGATAGCCGTAGGGAGTCCAATGAGAGGCCATCGACGCCCCATCGACTTTCTGCTTCTCCATCTAGTAGGCTCCATAAACGAGATACTCCGTCAACGTAAGAGAAGTCAAGGTACGAGGAAACCGCCTCGGGATAACCCGTCGTATAAAAGGGAAAAAGGATACGCAGGACTATAATGAGATTCTCTTTCACTGCTTTGTTTTTGGTCCCCCATATCCCAAGAAGAGCATCCCAGGACCCCTGTGCGAACTGAGTGACGGCGCCCCGCATGTTCAAGGCCAGATGAGAAAGAGTCGCAGACAAGATAACGAAGAAGTCCGGGTGAAGGGATGTGTCAGAAGGATACAAGTTTAAAAACCGTAGTAGGCGGTTCAACACAGCATAACCCAAGTTTGGGTATTCGCCTGCAAGAAGGGGCGCGGATGGGAAGGTGAGGAGAAGCGAAAGGACCGACGCGTACTCGATCTGTTCCACGGATACAGGGTAAGGCTGACGCTGGATATTGCTCCGCATCATTGAAGGTTCTGGTGTTCCACTTCTGAGTCCCTCGCCTCGCCTTCGCTTCCTAGTTTCGGCTGTAGACGTAGGGGAGTCCCCATCTTCATCGTCTTCGATAACAGAATCTGACCCAGCCTCCCTCCCAATGGTATCATTCTCGTTCTCCATATCTTCAGTTAGCTTCTTTCTTAGAGAGTCCCCCAAAACCACGTTGAAACCTATCTCCGCCAGTTTTACCCACATGTCATCGTCGATGTGTTCCAGATGAGGTGGATAGTCTAACACGCATCGTATAGCCTTTGCGTAGTCCAGTGCAATGGGGAGAAATAGTTTCCCTTGATGGGAACTGGTTTGCACGAGATGGTTAAGCAAAGCTTTGACAACATTCTTGTGGGTTAGCTGATGGACACTTCGCTCTGTCAACCACCGAACTGCAGATGCCGCCTCCGCAACCCTCTTTTTAGCGGCAGAAGCGGATTTGGACCCGTGAGTAACCGATGACTTTTCATTGAGGACGGCTGTGAATAGTGCCTGGAACAAAGCGAGCCATCCTAGACGCTTGGGGGAATTGTCAAGTTCAGCGACAACACCGTCGCGAGCAAGAGCGGCGCGAAGGGATGATATCGCAGCCTGCCTTTCCTTGATGCCATTTGACTTCAGCTGCTCAATGAGAGTATTGATAGTCTTGTGCATGGGAGACTCATGGATGAGTTAGAAGAATGTGACATGAACGACCAATCATGGACGCGACTTCTTCCAAGATGACTAATCTATTGCATTTTATTTGGCTTCCAAGTCTGTTCAATTTTCGATTTTCGTTTCTTTTCTTTCCTCATAGTTTCGTTGCTATTTTCCGTTGACCTGGTGTTCAATTCCATTCAAATTTCACACTGCCTCATTGACAAACCCCCGCCCCTTTCGATAATGGCCTCTTTCTGCCCGGGCAGTGCTTTATACACCACCCTGCTCCGGTTCTGGTGAACGGCCAAGAGGAATTAATTTGCCCGTCTAATCAGCGGGTAGATTGGTGCTTGAGAAGTGCAGATTTTTTCTCCAGTAATTTCTGTCACGGTTTTTAGCCACCGCACAACCTACATGTACCTCACCACTTATATGGAACCCACTATTATCCGTCTGTGCTATTGGTATTTCTCCAGGATCGACCAAAATATAACTCGGTCAATTGTCATCGTCAAACAACAGTACAGTACAGTAGTTCAATTGAACAGTGCCACTCAATATGTCGTTGATCAGGCATCTCCTGTTCTGACACGTGTTCCCAATCGGGACTTGAGTAAAAGCGGCCCCATGTCGGAATGAGGTCCGACTCGGACGCATGACGATGTATCTTTTACAGGAGCAGAGATAACGACAAAACATTCATGATCAAGACAATGACACTCCTCCCTGGCTTTCATAAAGGGATCACTGGTGTTGGCCAAACAATATGTAGGTAAGTTAATAGCTGCTCTTGGAAAACACCCCGAACGTAGGGAGGGGAATAAATTCCAATCACTGAAGCTTGCACTGACGCGAACCGTCACTCCACGTGATCATGTCGGGGTGCTTGTTGGGGGCAGTCTGACCTGTCTCTTGACCTGTCTGCTGCGATGGCCACCAAAATGGCCACATTTCATTGACAGATAACGGACTGAGTTGCATTGTTAAAAACAAACCTAGGTAATCTAGGTCTTGTCTAAAATA
>WNGR01004526.1_pt1 | contig 18622 bp, 16 predicted proteins | sample 5407581 | NCBI WGS metagenome assembly WNGR01 (sample SAMN13153383, study PRJNA577476) | soil metagenome | isolation source: 80 cm soil or saprolite under Garry oak tree replicate 2 | place: USA:California | collected 2016-06-15 | reverse complement strand
AAGTGAAGAAAGAAGCCGCCGAGTTCATGAAGATCCGCGCCGTCTGGCAGTTTTTCGAGGCCGAAGCGGCGGGCGATTCCCTGCAGCTCTTTGCGGCAGGGGAAAGAGAGCCGGTACACACATTTCGATTCCCGCGGCAGCGCCAGGGCGATTTTCTGTGCCTGAGCGATTACGTCTTGCCGGCACAGAACAGCCAGCGCGACCACGCGGCGCTGTTCGTGGTGACGGCGGGCGAAGGCATTCGCAGCCGCTCGGAGAAAGCGAAGAACGACGGCTATTACTTCAAGTCCCACGGTTTACAAGCATTGGCAATCGAGACGGCGGAAGGCTGCGCCGAATGGCTGCACCGGCGTATTCGAGAGGATTGGGGATTCCCCGATCCGCCGGAGACGACCATGGCGCAGCGATTCACTTCGCGCTATCGCGGGAAGCGCTACAGTTTTGGGTATCCAGCGTGCCCGAGTCTCGAGGATCAAGCCGCGATTTGGAAATTATTGAAACCCGAAGAAATCGGCGTGCAACTGACGGAAGGCTTCATGATGGACCCGGAGGCCAGCGTGAGCGCGCTGGTATTCCATCACCCGGATTGCACGTATTTTTCGGCGGGCGATACCGCTGATAACTGAGCGAACTGTGGAAGCGCCTGTAGTCCGGGAGACCGAATGCACTCTCGCATCTTTTGAACACAGTAAGACGGAAGTGCACATGTTCGAAGTTCGCGAAGGCGCAGAAATCTCATACACAATGGACGTGCACGACGAACAGAACGTGCACGACATGAGCAAATTACAGAGTCGCTGCCCCTCGGCATCTCCCCCGTTCAAGCGAGTGAGCCCGAGACCATCTTGCGGCTGGCTGGGCGGTAGAGGTAACATCGTTTCCTTTGACGGGTCTCACCCAACAAAAATTCTCACAAGGTTGGAACAACAAGCGCGACCATGAACTTCCTGCAAGCCGCCATCTTGCGCTGGTATGCCGCGAACCTGACGGCGAGTTTTGCCGCCGGACCGTTCCCGTTTGGATTGGCTTTCGATGGGGGAAACATGTGGGTGGCGAACAACAGCGACAACAGCGTGAGCAAGGTGCGGGCCTGTGATGGCACCAACCTGGGGACATTTCCCGTGGGGACTTTCCCCGAAGGTGTGGCCTGTGATGGCGCCAACGTATGGGTAACGAACTTCGGCAGCGACAATGTGACCAGGTTGCGTGCCAGCGACGGCACGCTTCAGGGAATATTTGCAGTGGGAACCGGGCCCGAGGGCGTGGCTTTTGACGGCGCCAATATATGGGCGGCAAATTCGGGCAGCAACAACGTGACCAAGCTGCGGGCCACCGACGGGGCCAATTTGGGAATATTTGCGGTAGGAAACCAGCCTCGTTCAGTGGCCTTTGATGGCGCCGGCATCTGGGTAACGAATCGGCTCAGCAACAACGTAACCAAGCTGCGGGCCAGTGACGGCGCCAATCTCGGAACGTTTGCCGTAGGGACCTTCCCGCTTGGCGTGGCGTTCGATGGCGCCCACATCTGGGTGGTCAATACGAACAGCAACAACGTAACCAAGTTGCGCGCCAGCGATGGCGCTCACCTTGGGGCATTTGCTGTGGGAAGCGGCCCGCGTGCGGTGGCCTTTGACGGGGAGAATATATGGGTGGCGAACACCACAGACAACAATGTGACCAAGCTGCGAGCACGCGATGGCGCCCCTCTGGGGACATTTCCGGTAGGAACCGCCCCAGAAAACGTGGCGTTTGACGGCGCGAACATCTGGGTGTCCAATTCAGTCAGCAATACAGTTTCGAAGCTCTAAGTAGCCGTTGCCGGTTCTCGATTCACACCGATGAATCTCCGTGACCGTGTAGAGCACCAATCGGAGAAGATGAGAAAGGCAGACTTGCGATCTGGTTCGGTGTTAGGAGGCCAGTCTTTTAACCTGGAAATTAACCCGGTATCAAGGCATTCATCGTTGTGGATTCTTTGATGCTGAATTCCATTGAAAATGATGAGCGAGAGGCTGGGTTGGCGTTGCCTCCGCCGCGTGAGAGGATCTCGTTGCAACTCTCTCCAGCCAAATCTCCCGCCAGTACGAATAGATACTTCTAGGGCAGAACAACCGGCATTTGCTGTAACGGGCTTGGCAGACGACTGAATCCAAAATAATACAAGGAGTCTTCATCTCCTGCATTTTTCCAGTCTTTTCATCGAGGATTTTGGTCACGCGCTTGAGAACTTGGTAGATTCCACCACAGTACGGTACCAATTCGGCATCCCACCGCATGCCACGATTCATGTTCCATTTGTCGCATGTGGCACGGATTTCGTCAAAACTCTTCACACGCACCCATTCGCCCGGCTGGAGATCGAGAGTGATAGCCGGTGTGCGGGCCCCGACCGTCAGGTTCCCGGGGCGGCGCGGATAAGGTTGCCCGCCGCGAAATTCTTGGAACCGGTCGTAAATCCAGCGGAGTACAGGACCAAGGCCGATTCCTAAGTTCACGAGGCCTTGCTGGTAGGCCATGTAGAGAAAACCTTTGAACATTCTAACTAAACCAGCGTTGCCCGAGGTGTAATCCTGCAAATACTGCCTCCACGCCCACCACGGGAGGGGCTCGGTCGCGGAAGGGAGCTGGGTCGCCTGACAAGCATAAGCCGTCACACCATCTTCGCCGGTAGTCTTTTGTGTGGCTGCCAGGACGTCAGCCGCAGTGCACAGACCGACTAGAACTTCTTTCTTCTCTACCGGCGGGTTGTCACAGAGTTTCGAATCTGCATCGGTCGGATTGAGTTTTCTTAACCAGGCCGTCTTCCAAAAGATCAGACAGGAAGCTTCACATCCACCGTGTGATTGGCCATTACAACGAATTCCGTCGAGATGGACAGCATCCCTCATCCTGAGCCCTTTGGAGCCATTAACTGTGTCACATGTTTTGTGGGCACTCTTGTAAACACGGAAGCGCTGACCGCAGAAGGCGAACATCTCCGGCATGAAGGGCAAGTTCTCTAGCGAGCCGTTCTTGTCCAGGGTCGCCAGGATTTCCTCCTGGCTGCGGACTTCGACCCAGTCTCCGACCCGAAAGCTCAGCATCCCATCCTGGGTTGGGTCCGGGGTTTTCATATTAACGTGTCTCCTCAATGAAGAAATCGGTGTGAAGGCGTGTTCGACACCCGCGAGTTAGAGAATGGAGATAGGGAACTAAGTGCTACTCGTCTCGAACCGCCACATGAACGATCCGAAGAAGAGCGCTGAGAAGGGAGTTATTGAGAATTTCTAAGTTCTTTGAATCGAGCAAAGCACGAGGCGGTCTTGCCCAGAAAGATAAAAATATCTTGCGGCGCAAGCGAACTGAAAGTGCGGGAATGTTCGAGCGAGGGCTGGTTCGACTGACTCATTTCCTGAAGTAAGCGTGGCTCCGTCCATGATGGAGCCAGTTTTGAAAGACTGAGTTCCACATTCACTCAAAACAAAATCATTTGAAACATCGTCACCCAAACGCATCTCTTCGGGGATCTCGCTAATCCCGAGTCCAAGAAGAAACAGGAAAACAAAGAACAGTGAAGGCTTTTTCATTCGAAGTACTTGAGCAATGGCGTTTCTGGATAAGGATGCAAATTACTCATGCCGATGATACATCAGTTTTGAGAGTGGTTGAACAAAAAAGTCTGCATGTGTTAATTCTAAAACCGAGTCAAATCGAGAATTAGGAAAATACACGAGGAATGCGCCCCCCTCATGATTCGGAGTCGCGGACGGAAAAGTAGGCCGGCCTAGTTGAAAGATTAGAGATAACTGCAGTGGAAGTTCAAATGGATCATTATAAGGGAGTGGCAGAGAAGGCTCCTGAGGAGAACAAATTGCCACTTGGTGGAAGTAAATCGGGACTCCCAGCCAAGCCTGGAACTAGGGCTGCGAATGCAAGGTAAGACACAACCTATTGAATTTAAGTACTTTACATTGTCTTAAGGGGGTCGAAAAAGTGTGTCCGCCTTGGTACCGAACCTGCTTCTCGTGAGAGTGGAAGCCCATGACAACAACGGAGATTCACGATTCGGAGTTTATGGAGGCGGTCGGTTTCGTATACGGCCAGGCTGCACCTGTGAAGTCGCTGAATGCGCTCATCGCAGAAATCTCGAGAACGGATATTCCTGTGCTTCTGGTGGGGGAAAGCGGGACTGGTAAAGAGGTTTATGCACGATTAATCCACCGGCTGTCTAGACTGGGCGAGGGAGCCCTCAAGAAGGTGAGTTGTGCGGCGATGGACGCCGGGCGATTGTTATCGGAGGTGGGGGACGATTTTACGTCCGGGAGTGAGAGTCAAGGGGCCGTGACGCGAACTGTGTTTTTGGATGACGTGCACGAGCTGGATGCCGCTTCTCAACGGGCCTTGCTTTCTTTGCTGCCGGATGGGGAACCAAAAAGGTACCCAGGAAAGACCATCTCGCGATTCATTTCCTCAACGTCGCGAAACTTAGAAAAGGAAATCGAAGCTGGGCGTTTTCGCCGGGAGCTGTATTTCCGAATTAACGGGGTGATTCTGCGCCTGCCGCCCCTGCGAGAGCGAAAGGAAGACATTGCGACGTTGCTGGAATTCTTTCTTCTAAAACATTCGAACGGGTTAAACAGAAACATTCCGGAATTGAGCAGCGAGGCGCGCGAGCTCCTATATTCTTACGACTGGCCAGGAAATATTCGCGAGCTGGAAAACGTTGCGAAAAAGATCGTTGCAGTTGGTGATCCTGCACTGGCGCTTGCCGATCTGCGGGCAACTCGAGTAACCGTACAGGTAGACGAAGAGAGATGGCGCGTATCGTCGCTGAAAGTTGCCTCGCGGGCAGCTTCGCGGCACGCCGAGCGCGAGCTGATACAAAAAGCCCTTGAAGGAACTCACTGGAACCGGAAACGGGCAGCACAGGATCTTCAGATCAGCTACAAGTCTCTGCTTTACAAGATAAAACAAACGGGGCTGGAAGGAAAGAAGACGGAGCGGGAGTGAAGAAATGGCCATGAGAAACACGATGGTGGCGATTCTGACGGCTTGTTTGTTAGCAGGTGGAACGCAAACAAGAAGTGACGGCCACGCGGCGCAGGACAAGAAGGAAAAAGCGAAAGAGGCGAAGAGCCAAGCCACGACGACAGCAGCAAGCGCTGGCGAGGATCCCGCCTACAAGATTGGACCGCAGGATGTCTTGAAGATCGACGTATGGAAAGAAGATCAACTAACGCGAACTGTACCAGTCCGACCAGATGGGAAGATCACTCTACCTTTGCTGAACGATATTCAGGCGGTTGGCTTGACACCGATGGAACTGGCCAGCGCGATCAGCGAGCAGCTGAAAAAGTATATTAACAATCCCCAAGTGACGGTGAGCGTTGCGGAGATCAACAGCCGACGAATTTATGTGACGGGAGAAGTCACAAAACCGGGCACCTACGCGTTACTGCCGCACATGACGGTACTGCAGGCACTTTCGAGCAGCGGCGGATTTACGCAGTTTGCCCGGGAAAAAAACATTTACGTGTTGAGAACGGAGAACAGCAAACAAGCAAAGATACCGTTCAATTACAAAGAGGCGGTCAAAGGAAAGAACGCTGCGCAGAATATTGAGTTGCTGCCCGGCGATGTGATCGTGGTGCCATAAGGGATCAGGAATGAACGGCCGGAGAAAACTCGTATTCGGAATTGTCGTCTTGACGGCTGCATGCCTATGGGCATCGCCGCTTCAGGCCCAGCAAGACGAGGGTGAAAAGCCGAAGCCTGCGGCGCGCGAATATCCGCCTCTCCTCGAGCCCGGCGACAAACAACAGGACGCGGATCAGGAACCGAAGAAGATGCAGCCGGATAATGGACCCTTGGGCGGAATCCAGAACCCCACGCTGGGCACAACGGAGATGCGCCACAGCTACTGGGTGCCTGGGATTGAATACAGCAACACAGCGCGGTCGAATTCCGTAAATGCGGCGTCAAACAGCGGCTGGGACACGACTAGCTATCTGAGCGCCAATGCAAGCCTGCGTGCAGCCTGGAGTCGCTCCGTGCTTTCAGCAAATTTTTCAGGTGGTGGTTTTTTTTCAACTGATGGAGCACAAGGCAATGGGCAATACCATCAGATGGCGGCGGCGTATGAAATCGAACAACGAAGATGGCAGCTCCTTTTCGTCAACCAATTCTCGTATCTGCCGCAAAGCACCTTTGGGTTTGGGGGCACAACCGGATTGGCATTTCTGGGGATCATGGGAAACCTGGCAGTGCCGCTGCCGGGGCTTCAGAATGTGTTTTTGCCGAGCCAATCCATCCTAACGACGAATGGCCCGCGCTACAGTAACGCCTCCGCAGTACAGCTTACCTATGCGGTGGGTTCACGGGGCTCGATCACGTTCGCGGGCGTCTACGGGATCCTGCGGTTCACGGATCTTGGAAATGTAGACAACGACACCGAAATTCTAAATGCGGGGTACAACTACACACTCACCCGGAAGGACACCATCGGACTAATCTACCGATTTGGTGCCTACCACTATCCCGGTGGCCCACAGGCGCTTGGAGACCACGTTGCACAAGTTGCCTACGGGAGGAAGATCACCGGCCGCGTGGGACTGCAGCTTGCGGGCGGACCGGAGATCACCACATTTCGGGTGGCGATCGGCGGCTCGACGCGAAAGATCTCTGGATCCGGAAACGCAGTGCTGACATACGCATTTTCACGAAGTGGCGTCGCGCTGAGTTATATGCATGGAGTGAGTGGGGGTGCCGGAATCTTCAGCGGGTCGGAAATAGATCAAGTTAATGCGGACTGGAACAGGCAACTGACACGAGTTTGGAACGGGAGCGTCAATTTCGGTTATGCCAAAAACCGCCAAATCGTGTCATTCGGCGGTCTGACCGCGCCAGTTTATGATACTTGGCTCGCGGGAGCCGGAGTGAGCCGGGCGCTCGGGCGCGAGGCAAACTTTTCGCTGGGGTATCAAGCCCAAATTCCAAATTCGACTGTGCCGATTTGCGGAAGTCCAGGTTGCAGGACGAATTACACGGTGCACGAAATCTTTGCTAGTTTCCAGTGGCACGCGAGACCACTGGTATTGAGATAGCGCGCATACTTGTTCCCAGGCAGGTCACGGATCTAGATTCTCCATATCGAAAGAAATGAGAGAATAAGAACGAGAAAAGAAACAGAGCAGCTGCAGACCGGGAAAACACGGACCTCATGTACAAGAGCTATTTCGGGTTGAAAGACAATCCGTTCAACGTCAATCCAGATCCGCGCTACCTCTTTCTTACGAAAGAGATCGAAGAGGCACTGAGCGGGCTGATGTATGGGGTCCAGAACCGCAAGGGGTTTATCACGCTTATCGGTGAAGTTGGCACCGGGAAAACCACGCTCATAAACCGGCTTGTCGAGTGGCTACATCAGCAGAAGGTGCGAACCGCATTTTTGTTCAATTCGCGGATGAATACGAATCAATTGTTCGATTTCATCCTGGCTGAATTTGGGATTCTTTGCGAGTCTCGGAGCAAGAGCCAGCAGCTGATGAGCCTCAATCAGTGGCTTCTCGACCGTTATCGTGCCGGCGAGACTACGGTGCTGATCGTAGACGAAGCTCAAAATCTAACCCACCCGGTACTCGAAGAAATCCGGCTGCTGACCAACCTGGAGACATCCACAGATAAGTTGCTGCAGATCGTATTGGCGGGGCAACAAGAATTGGAAGAAAAGCTGAAGCTTCCGCAGTTGCGGCAACTTCGCCAGCGGATCATGCTGCGCTGCAAAACGGCCCCGTTGACGAAAGATCAGACGCGCGACTACATTGCGGAGCGGCTCAGAATCGCAGGAGCAGTGGCAAACGGCCAGCCGATTTTCAGCCTGGCGGCTGTCGAAACAATACATCTGTATTCGATGGGGATTCCCCGCGTCGTGAACCTCCTATGCGAGCATGGGCTAATAAACGCTTACGTAGAACAGCAACGTCCGATTCAGCCGAAGATTATCGAGGACGTGGCCCGAGAATTTCAGCTGGATCAGGTTGAACCGATCGCTTCCCCGGAGAGCATTAGAACCAGCGCAGAGCTTTACAACTCGGAAGCATTCATTCAAAACCTTGGCGAGGCCCTGTCGCGCTTTCGATTGAGCCCGCACGGCCCGTCTTCGCGTGAAAGAAAGTAATCGTGGAAGCCTTGTCACTTCGAATCAGGTCAAGTGAAGTTGACACGCCAGTTCCCGCGAACAAATAACTTCATTGTGATCAATTAAAGAGACTGAGAGAAGCTCTGGCCCCCTGTATCTTCGGCGTGATTCACATTGTTGGCGGTTGGCCTGCTTATTTCCTCGTGCAGACTCCAGTGGTTCGTAGGTTCCCGAAAAGTGACGCTTGCCAAGCCTAGGCGCAAGGTTTCTATTAGTCGCGGCTACATTGGTTGCTTGTGCCAACGCATTTTCATTGTGACAGCAGGGCTGTTGCGGGCGTTAGCTACGCTCCGTTAGGCAACCAGTGGTTGGGCATGGCTTACACGCCTCGCGGAAGCCCTTTGTCATAACGTGGTAAGAGTTTTCCCTCATCTGAAATATGGTGGGGAGATTTCTACCCAAGGCTAGCAATCACAGAGATTTCTTTATTCGATAACTCGTTTATTTTCAATAACTTCAACATGTAGAACCCCAGCCTGGCGATGTGGAAAGGCGAAGGTGGTGTGGCAGGTTGATTGCGACCTTATCTATATCTATGCGGTTGCAAGTTCCTAGTTGACTTCTAAGTTGTTGGTTCTACAGGGCCTAGAGTCAGTTTGGGCCTGTTCGCGGGAAGATTGAAAGTGCAGATGATGGCGGTAGCCTCTTCGAGAATGCCCGCGCATCCGCAAACCGCGGCGATGAGAGTTGAGTGCGAGCAATTTGTCAGCACGGCGTTCTCCAAGACATTCAGCAATGACCTCTAGTATCAGCGGGAGTTCAATGAAACTTCTTGCGCAGAGGAACGAGCGAATATGATCCGAGTGGGCGTAATCGGTTACGGCTATTGGGGACCCAATATCGTAAGGAATTTGCATGGCCTCGACAGCACGCGCGTGGAAATGGTGTGCGACAAGAGTCCCGCCGCGTTGGCCCGTGTGCGTAAGACTTATCCGGGCGTTGCCACCACGTCGGACTGCGGAGAATTATTGCGCTCGCCACAGATTGACGCGGTCGCCGTGATAACACCTGTTTGGACGCATTACGAGCTGGCCAAGAAAGCGCTTGAAAATGGCAAACACGTGTTTGTGGAGAAGCCGTTCACTGCCAGCGCAGAGCAGGCCGAGGAACTTATAGAATTGGCGGCTCGCAAGAAACTTACCATCATGGTGGATCACACCTTCTTGTTCACTGGTGCGGTCCGCAAAATCCGCGAACTGATCGAGAACAAAGAGTTGGGCGACTTGTACTACTACGACTCACTGCGCGTGAATTTGGGACTTTTTCAGCATGACGTGAGTGTGATCTGGGACCTGGCCCCACACGATCTTTCCATCATGGATCACCTGATAAAGAAAGAGCCGGAGGCTATCGTCGCCACCGGCGAAAAGCACTTGAACGGCGTGGAAGATGTCGCCTACATGACCATCTATTTCCCTCAGAACGTCATCGCCCATGTCAATGTAAATTGGCTTTCGCCGGTGAAGATTCGAACGACGCTAATCGGCGGGCAGAAAAAAATGCTCGTTTGGAACGATATAGTGGCGGACGAAAAAATACGCGTTTACGACAAGGGTGTGCAGATCAGCTCGGGGGATGGAATTCGAGACCTGCTGGTCAACTACCGAAGTGGAGACATGTGGGCGCCGCAGATCGAACAGTTGGAAGCGCTGCGCGTCGAGCTGGGGTACTTTGCAGATTGCATTATGAAAAACGAGACTCCATTTAACGACGGGCATGCAGGCCTTCGCGTTGTTCGCATGCTGGAGGCGGCTGAACGTTCGATTAAAAAGAGAGGGGAGTTGGTGCGCCTGTGAACGAATTCTGTTCGATTACCCCAAACGTGAAGCTGGGAAGCGGAGTCAAGCTTTCCAAGTTCATTAACTTATATGGCTGCGAGATTGGCGACGACACAAAAATCGGAGCATTTGTCGAGATTCAGAAGAATGCTTCTGTGGGGAAGAGATGCAAGATCTCAAGCCACACGTTTGTCTGTGAAGGAGTCACGATAGAAGACAACGTCTTCATCGGTCATGGTGTAACTTTCATCAACGATCCCTATCCGCGCGCAGCTACGGCCGAGGGCCAGCTGCAGACCGAAAAAGACTGGAAGGTCGAAAAGACGCTCATCAAAAAAGGCGCTTCGATTGGCTCGGGAGTAACGATTCTTTGTGGCGTGACGGTTGGCGAGAATGCAATTGTCGGCGCCGGCAGCGTGGTCACGAAAGACGTTCCCGCAAATGCCATCGTTGCGGGAAACCCAGCTCGTCTGAAGAGGTTCATCGATACGAAGGCGGCTGTTGTCATGGGAGAACAAAAGTGAACGACGAAAATCGGATACCATTTTTGGATCTTGCTACACCGCACATCGAGCTCGAACAGCAGCTGACGGATGTTTTCCAGCGCGCACTTCGCACCGCCGGATTTATCGGCGGCCCGATGGTCGAACAATTCGAGCACGACTTCGCGGACTTCTGTGACACAAAATACTGCGTAGGCGTGAGCAGCGGAACGGATGCACTGCGCTTCGCGCTGATGGGCGCCGGCGTCAAACACGGCGATGTCGTTGTTACCGTGCCGCATACGTTTATTGCGACCACGGAGGCGATCTCCCAGGCAGGTGCTGAACCCCGGTTCGTGGACATCGACGAGCGCACCTACAACATGAACCCAGAGAAGGTGCGTGAATACCTTGAGAGCTCTTGCACGGTTGACGCCCGGCTTGGTGTGGTGATTGACAACAAGAGCGGTAAGCCGGTTACAGCCATCGTGCCTGTGCATCTGTACGGACAGATGGCGGATATGGATCGGCTCCTGGAAATAGCAGAGCGATACAAGTTGATCGTCATCGAAGACGCTTGCCAGGCCCACGGGGCCCAATATTTCTCGAAGAAGGAAGGCCGTTGGCGGGTGGCCGGTTCGATGGGGAGAGCTGCCGCCTTCAGCTTCTATCCCGGCAAGAACCTGGGCGCTTGCGGCGAGGCAGGAGCGATCACAACCAATGATGAAGACATCGCGCGAGAATCGCGGATGCTGCGCGATCATGGGCAGTCGAGGAAGTACTACCATGAAATTGAGGGGTACAACGGGCGGCTTGATGCGATCCAAGCCGGAATCTTGCAAGCGAAACTTAAGCATCTCGCCGAATGGAATGAGCTTCGCCGTGCGGCGGCGTCTCGCTACCGCGAGATTTTCAGCGCGATGGGCAGCGACAAGGTAGTTCTGCCCGACGAACCGGATTGGGCCCGATCTGTTTATCACCTCTTTGTGGTAAGAGCCAAGAACCGAGAAGAGCTAATAAGGTACTTCTCATCCGTAGGGATCGGTACGGGGATTCACTATCCGATTCCGTTGCACCTTCAAAATGCATACAAAGCGCTTGGGCATGAGAAGGGGGACTTTCCCATAGCAGAACAGGCTGCTGCGGAAGTCCTTTCTCTTCCTATGTATCCCCAATTGCGAGTGGATCAGCAAATGAGAGTGTTGAGCGAACTCAAGAAATTCCTGGCGGCCGAGATGCAATCGCTAATGCAAGCCTAGGCTGCTTGACAATTCAGCATGCAATCAATTGCAGAGTAGCGGGGAACCCGTGAAGATTGTCACCATCGTCGGAGCAAGGCCTCAATTCATCAAGGCGGCGGCAGTGAGCCGGAAGTTGCTAGGCCGACACGAAGAGGTTCTGGTCCACACTGGTCAGCATTATGACTATGAAATGTCCGGCATATTCTTTGATGGACTGGAAATGCCGCGGCCCAAGGCAAGTCTAGGGGTTGGCTCGGGCTTGCATGGCGCTCAGACCGGCGCGATGCTGAAAGCCATTGAAGATGTGCTGCTCGTCGAACGTCCAGACTATGTTTTAGTCTACGGCGACACGAACTCGACGTTGGCCGGAGCGCTGGCGGCAGCAAAATTATCCATTCCGATTGCCCACGTCGAGGCAGGTCTGCGCAGTTTCAATCGCCGCATGCCCGAAGAAATCAACCGAGTGATGGCGGATCACACGTCGAATTTGCTGCTTTGTCCGAGTGAGACTGCAGTCAGTAATCTGGCCGCAGAAGGCATCAAGGAAAATGTTCATCTCGTGGGCGACGTCATGCTTGATGTTCTCGACTGGGCAAAACAACGCGCTGAGGCAAAACGGTCGGAGATTCTTGAACGATTTGGATTGGGCAAGCAGGCTTACCTGGTGGCGACCGTACATCGCAGCGAGAACACGGACGAACCGTCGCGAATCTTAAGTATCTTGAGCGCTTTTAACGCCATGGATGAGCCGGTCATCTTCCCTGCTCATCCGCGAGCCCGAAAGATTATCACCGAAATGGGTTTTCGGCCTGAGCCTCATGTGCATTTGATCGAACCGGTAGGATATCTGGAGATGGTCAAACTCCTGGGGGATGCACGGATGGCACTTACCGATTCGGGCGGCCTGCAAAAAGAGGCGTACTGGCTCGGTGTGCCCTGTCTCACAATGCGAAACGAGACCGAATGGGTAGAGACCGTCGAGGCAGGTTGGAACATTTTGGTGGGTTCCGATTTGGACAAAATTGTAGACGCCGTAAACTCATTTTATCCGTCGGATTCGCATCCACTGTTGTACGGCGACGGAGATGCCGCCGGTAAATGTGTAGATCTTCTTGGGGCCGGATCCGAGGCGATGGGTCTTGCCGAAAGGGCCGAATATGCATCCTAACGCGAATAAATCAAAGGCCAAGGTGGCTGTTGTTGGTGTTGGCTATTGGGGCAAAAACCTCGTACGAAATTTCCATGAGCTAGGAGCGCTAGCAGCCCTCTGCGACGCGGATAGATCAGTCGAGGCGGCCTACAAACGCTCTTACGGAGATGTCAAGTTTTATACGGAATACCGCGATGTCCTCGTTGACCCTTCGATCGATGCTGTGGCGCTGGCTACGCCGGCAGTGTCCCACTTCGAGATGGCCAAGGCCGCCCTCGAGGCCGGAAAGGACGTAATCGTCGAAAAGCCCCTGGCAATTGACGTGAAACACGGCGACGAACTCGTCAAACTGGCGCAAGAAAAGCGCCGGATTCTGATGGTTGGACACATCCTTCGCTATCATCCGGCAATCTTGAAATTGCAGCAGCTGATCCAGGACGGCACCCTCGGAAAAATCAACTATTTGTATTCCAATCGGCTCAATATCGGGAAAATACGGACGGAAGAGAATATTCTTTGGAGTTTCGCTCCCCACGATATTTCCGTGATGTTGTCACTGCTGAATGAAATGCCGACGCGCGTTACTTGTCAGGGGAACGCTTACCTGAATCACGGGATCCCTGACGTCACGTTGAGCCACTTCGAGTTCCCGAGCGGAGTCCAAGCTCACATTTTTGTCAGTTGGTTGCATCCGATCAAGGAACAACGACTCGTGATTGTAGGGTCAGAAAAAATGGCGGTCTTCGACGATACGGCCGGGCACAAGCTGATTTTGTATCCGCACAAGGTAGAATGGAAAAATCGAATTCCTACTGCAGTAAAGGCGAACGGTGAAATCGTCAATCTGGAGGAGCAAGAGCCACTGCGCGCGGAGTGCCAACACTTCCTCGACTGCGTGGAATCCAGGACTTCTCCTGTGAGCGATGGAAACGAAGGGCTCAGGGTATTGCGAGTCCTGGATGCCTGTCAGCGGGCATTGCGCGATGGAGAAATTGCGCTAGAAGCGCCCAGCATCAAGAAGGAAAAGCAGGTGCTTCCTTATTTCGTGCACGATTCTGCCTATGCTGATGAAGGCGCTCAGATCGGAGCTGGCACGAAAATTTGGCATTTTTCTCATGTGATGAAAGGGGCTAGCATCGGAGAACGTTGTGTTATTGGACAAAATGTGAACGTCGATGGCGGGACGGTGATCGGGAACAACGTCAAAATTCAGAACAACGTGTCCGTCTACACGGGTGCGGTCATTGAGGACGACGTGTTTCTTGGCCCATCGTGTGTTCTGACAAATGTCACTAATCCAAGGTCCCAGGTGAACCGGCACTCGTTGTACGAAACTACTCTGTTGAAGCGCGGCTGCACAATCGGGGCAAATGCGACAATCGTCTGCGGAGTAGAGATCGGCCGATACGCGTTTGTTGGAGCCGGTTCGGTGGTCACCAAGAAAGTTCCAGACTTTGCGTTGGTGGTTGGAAATCCAGCGAGACAAGCGAGTTGGATGAGCCGCCACGGTCACCGCCTCCAGTCGCCAGACTCCCATGGAGTGATGCTGTGCCCAGAGAGCGGGTACCGTTATCAAGAAATTGAGCCAGGCGTTTTGCGTTGCCTCGACTTGAATGAGGAAGCACCGCTACCAGAGAACCTGAACAAGGGCACAAAGACTTACAAACAACTGAAAGAGGAAGCCACATATGCATGTGCCACTACTCGATCTTAAGGCGCAATACGCAACGATCAAGGCGGAGGTTGAGGCTGCGATCGCGGAGGTGATGGAGTCCCAGCATTTCATCTTGGGACCGAAGGTGGAAGAATGCGAGAAAGCAATCGCGCAGTATAGCGGTTGCTCGCACGCCGTAGGAGTTTCTTCCGGCACAGACGCCTTGTTGGCCTGCTTGATGGCCGAGAACATCGGCCCTGGTGACGAGGTCATCACCACGCCATACACGTTCTTTGCTACCGTGGGTGCGATCGCTCGAGTAGGAGCCACCCCGGTGTTTGTTGACATCGATCCCGTCACCTACAACCTGGACACAAATCTAATCTCAGCGAAAGTGACAGCAATCTCAGCGAAAGTGACAGCTAAGACCCGCGCAATCATCCCGGTTCATCTGTACGGCCAAATGGCAGACATGGATACGGTGATGGCCATTGCTGGGAAACATGGTCTGGTCGTCATCGAAGACGCAGCGCAAGCGATTGGCGCCGAGCACAAAGGCCGGCGAGCCGGCTCGATAGGACTCTACGGATGCTTTTCGTTCTTCCCGTCCAAAAACCTCGGTGCAGCCGGTGACGGCGGAATGATTGTCACGAACGACGCCGGGCGAGCTGAAAGACTAAAGTGCCTGCGCACTCACGGCTCGAAACCAAAATACCATCATAAGGTTGTAGGAGGTAACTTCCGACTCGATGCTCTTCAGGCGGCAATCGTGACTGCCAAGCTGCGGCGCCTGGACGAATGGACAGCTGGCCGCCAGCGGAACGCAAGAAAATACGACCAGCTTTTTTCGGAGGCTGGACCGGGCACAGCTGGCGACAAATCTTCACAAGTCGGCTTGCCAAGCGTCGTGACCGACCGTCACATCTTCAACCAATACGTCATTCGGGTATCTCGACGCGACGAATTGCAGGCGGCCCTGCAACAGAGAGGCATTGGCACGGAGGTCTACTATCCGATTCCCATGCATCTGCAGGAGTGCTTTGCATTCCTCGGGCACGGAGTGGGAGCGTATCCCGAGAGTGAACGTGCGGCCAAAGAAACGTTGGCCCTGCCAATTTATCCGGAACTCTCTGAGGCACAACTGCGGTACGTGGTTGAGTGTGTTCGTGATTTTTGCACGACTAATACAGACGACACGAGCGTCTCCCGAGGGGCAACCGCAGAGTTGATCGGAGTTCAGCCCAGGCGCTGATGGAGTACGCTACACTTTCTGACTGTGGACGGGACAATGGCAAGACACATCCGCTCAGGGGGCACTGCTAGACAATTCCAGGTCCGGCAATGGCCGGGTTGCAAGAAAGAATAGGAATGACGACGCTTCCGAGCTACGTTTTGATCACTCCGGCGCGTAATGAGGGTGGATTCATAGAGCAAACCATCAGGTCGGTGGTGTCGCAAACAGCATTGCCTTTGAAATGGATCATCGTTAGTGACGGGTCGACTGATGGCACGGACGAAATCGTAAGCAAGTATGCGAAGGATTACCCGTGGATTGAACTAGTTAGGATGCCAGAGCGGCGTGAACGGCATTTCGCAGGAAAGGTATATGCCTTTAACGCAGGGTACGGCAGAGTGAAAGAACTGAGTTATGACATTGTTGGAAATCTGGACGCCGACATCACATTCGATCAGGACTACCTCGCGTTTCTCCTGAGTAAGTTTTCCGAAAATCCCAGATTGGGAGTGGGTGGAACGCCGTACGAGGAGCGGAACACGCAATATGACTATAGGTTCGTCAGCATCGAGCACGTACCTGGTGCATGCCAACTGTTTCGGCGGAAGTGCTTCGAGGAGATCGGCGGGTATGCAGCGGTAAGAGGCGGCACGATCGATTCCATCGCTGTTATGACCGCAAGGATGAAGGGCTGGGAGACTCGAGCGTTCACTGAGAAGCTGTGCCGTCACCATCGGGAAAGCGGCACGGCTCAAAGCGGCGCGCTCACGGCCAGATTTAAGAGAGGCGCAAAAGGCTACGCTGTCGGCAACCACCCGATTTGGGAATTGTTCCGTGCGGTGTATCAAATGACAAGGAGACCTTACATCATCGGGGGTCTGGCACTGTTGTCGGGCTATGTGTGGTCAATGATTCGGCGAGCGGAGCGCCCGGTGTCACCTGAGTTGGTGGCCTTCCAGAGACACGAGCAAATTCAGCGACTGCGGCAGTTGTTAAAGGGCAGATGGATCCTTGGCAGGAAAACATATGAGCATCAATAATGATTCCGCCAAATCCGAAGAGTTCAGAGGCCCCAAAGAGGAGTCGGCGCTGGCGACTCAAGCAGGCCTTCTTATTGTGAACGCGGACGATTGGGGGCGAGACACAGAGAATACGGACCGGACGTTCGATTGTGTCCTCTGCGGAGCAGTTTCATCCGTGAGTGCGATGGTGTTCATGGCGGATTCGGAACGAGCTGCGGGGATTGCGAGGGAGCGAGGAATCGACGCTGGCCTCCATCTAAATTTTACCAGCCCGTTCTCGGGACCCGGCGCTTCTCCGGTGCTCCTCAATCATCAGCATCGACTTGCGAGGTTTCTCCAACGGCATCGTCTTGCGCAGGTGTTGTTCCACCCCGGACTCACCAATTCATTCGAATACGTCGTGTCTTCACAGCTTGACGAATTCCGGCGAATTTACGGTGAAGGACCGAATCGCGTCGACGGGCATCATCATATGCACCAATGCGCGAACGTAATTCTCCGGAAGTTGATTCCATCCGGTATCGTGGTGCGGAGAAATTTCACTTTTCAACGTGGCGAGAAAGGGCTCTTTAACCGTGGGTATCGCCAATTTGTAGACAGCATGTTGAAACGGCGGCACCATCTCACGGATTTCTTCTTTGCACTTCCGCCCCTCGAACCCCCGGATCGCCTGCGGAAGATTTTCTCTTTGGCACAACAGTTTGTAGTGGAAGTGGAGACACATCCTGTCGATCAACAAGAATACCGGTTCTTAACGAAAGGCGAGATTTTCCTGTTTGCAGGAAGCGTCCCCGTTGCGCGTCGCTATGTTCCGCTGCCGAGTGGGGAACGTCCGCGACCGGCGACCAAGCGTTCGAATCTTGGCAGCTACCTGGAGTGCGCTTTACCCTACGCGCTTGTTTTCGGCTCAACGATTTGTGAGAGTTTGGCCCACTTGTCCAATTACTTATGACCATGCCAATCGTGAATAACGAATTGTCCGGGAGAGGTAAAACCAATCTTCCCAATTCTGGGGGAGACGGAGTCTCCGCTGGAACAGAACCATTCATTATCGGCACTGAGGATCTGATCCTGATAACAGGAGCAAGCGGTTTTATCGGTGCGAGAGTGGTGAAGAGCTTGTTAAATCTCGGGTTCCGCAATTTACGATGTTTCACCAGAACGTCGAACAGGGTGGCAGGGGACCAGCACGAATTGAGGTGATAAAAGGCAATCTGTTGTCTCGAGAGGATTGTGCCGCCGCTACGAAGGACGTGAAGGTTATTTTTCATCTCGCTGCTGGTCGAGGAGAAAAGTCTTATCCTGATGCGTTCATCAACTCGGCGGTAACGACCCGGAACCTTCTTGAAGCAAGCGCGCGTCAAGAATGCATCCGACGGTTCGTCAACATCAGTTCATTAACCGTTTATTCGAATGCACAGAAGCGTCCGGGATTTCCAATGGATGAATCTTGTCCGGTCGAATCTCGCCCCGAGCTCAGGGGTGAGGCCTACTGTTATGCAAAAGTGAAGCAAGATGAGATCGTCATGGATTGTGGGAAACGCTTTGGGATCCCCTACATAATCATCAGGCCCGGATATGTTTATGGCCCGGGCAAGCGGGACATCAGCGGCCGTGTGGGTATTGATACGTTTGGCGTCTTCTTACACTTAGGCGGCTCGAACAGGATACCGTTCACTTATATCGATAATTGCGCAGAGGCGATTGCACTGGCTGGACTAAAAAGGGGAGTCGATGGCCAGGTGTTCAATGTCGTGGACGACGATTTGCCCTCCAGCCGCCAATTCTTGCGGCTGTACAAGCGGAATGTGAAGCAGTTCAAATCGATCTACCTTCCACATTTTGTGAGCTACGCACTCTGTTTCCTATGGGAACGGTACTCGAC
>WNGR01003075.1_pt1 | contig 18624 bp, 20 predicted proteins | sample 5407581 | NCBI WGS metagenome assembly WNGR01 (sample SAMN13153383, study PRJNA577476) | soil metagenome | isolation source: 80 cm soil or saprolite under Garry oak tree replicate 2 | place: USA:California | collected 2016-06-15 | reverse complement strand
CAGTCGCCGACATCCTCCCACAACAGGCAGGACAGCCCGAAGGCAATCCAGGCGAAGCTTGCGAGAATGCCGACGCCGGATTCCCGCACCCACGCAAGCAGCGGCGCGCGCGAGACCCGCGGCGCACCCGAAGCGAGGCCGTCAGACAGCGAATACGTCGACATAGATGCGCTCCGCGAATTTGGCGGTATCGGTGCTCTGCTTGAAGACCTGAACGCTCTTCAGATCGTCGGCATAGGCCTTGAGCTCGCGCTTCAGCACCTCGCCAACGGGATGATGGTGGTGGGTGTGGTAGCGCACCATGCCTTCGATATCGGCGAGAGTCGCCGCCTTCGGCGCATAGGGCTGGAACGACTTTGCCGCTACGGACGGGTTCTGCGAGGTGAACATCGCGGCATCGAGCAGCGCCTGCGTGATGGCGCGCGCGACCTGCGGCTCCTCGCGCACCAGGCTGCCGCGCAAGCCCACGATGCAGCAGCTCTTGTCGCGGTAGTCACCATCGAGATTGGAGGCGACTTCCTTGTACTGGCTGTCTTTCAGCCAGAGATAGGCCAGCGGATCGGACGACAGGAAGGCCTGCACCTCGCCCTTCTCGACCGCGACGTTGAGGAGGTTGCCGGGATAGGCGCGCCAGTCGACGTCCTTGTTCGGATCGATGCCTAGCTTGGCGAGCTGGATCGAGAAGAAGTTCTTGTCGGGACCGGCGAGATCGCCGACCGCGACGATCTTGCCCTTGAGATCGGCGAGCTTGCCCACGGCGGAATCGGCACGCGACAGCACGCGCATGCAGCCGCCATGGGTGCCGGCGGCGATCTTGACGTCAAAGCCCTGCTCCAGCGGCTTCAGCCAGCGCAACGCCATGCCGAGACCGGCATCGCTCTTGCCGGTCGCGATCGCCTCGAGCAGCTGGTCGGTCGAGCCGGAATAGTTGACGAGCTCGACGTCGAGATTCTGCTTCTGGAAGAAGCCGTGCTCGATGGCGACGGGCAGCGGCGCGAGGCAGACCGCGCCGGCATTCCACGACAGTTTCAGCTTACGCGGCGCACCGGTGAGCGCGGGCGCATCGGACGCCGTCTGACACAGCGGGAATTCCGAGAGGTCGATGCCGGGCGCGACCGCGCGCGGCGCAAAAGCCTGCGCGCCGATGGCGCCGAGCGGAGCCGCGAGAGCCGCCGCGAGGCCCGCCTGGAGCAAATGGCGCCGGTCGAGGCTCGATCCGCCGCGCTTGTTATCGTTGTTCATCGGGCTCTGGCTCCTGCGCTGGCGTGGCTCCGCCGTCTGCACAACGTTCGGCGTTGTGCACATTCCATGGGGAGCTGCGTTGAGAGAAAATCTTTCCGTCGGCGGTTACGCGCCGCGTTGATGCGATACGCAAATCATGCGGCGTGCTCGCCGCATCGTCAATGAAATGGAATTTCGAATGTTGTGCGCGGCGAAGGCATTCTCTCCACCGACATGCGCATGCACGATGAAACGATTTTCGCCGAAGCACCGGCTCGTGCTCCCATTCACGACTCCGTCACCTGCATCATTTTTGCGCAGTTTCGCGCGCGGGCACGGCACGTTCTCGAAAGCGGCCATTCGTTGAAACGTCCTTGTCTGGTGTGCGCGCAATACGGTTGGCCATTTCATTGACTGCGGATCGCGCGCTCATAGACTTGACCATCCAGCTGCATCGTTCGCTCACGCACCGTGAGCAACGCAACAAGACGGATCACATGAGCATCAACTCCCACGACCATCCCATCACGCGCCGGCTCGCCGCATCGCTCTTCGCCGCGGCCGTCACGTTGTCGACAGCGGCCGCATCATTCGCGGCCGACACCGTCGTGCTGCGCGTCGGTGACCAGAAGGGCGGCAACCGCTCACTGCTCGATATCTCCGGTTACGCGAAGGACCTGCCCTACAAGATCGAATGGGCGGAATTCCCGGCCGCCGCGCCGATCCTGGAAGCGCTCAACGCCGGCGCGCTCGACGTCGGCTATACCGGCGATCTCTCCTTCCTGTCGGTCTATGCGGCCGGTGCGCCGATCAAGGCGATCGGCGGCACCAAGTCGGATGCGAAGACGCAAGCCATCCTCGTGCGCCAGGATTCGCCGATCAAATCGGCTGCCGACCTTAGGGGTAAGCGCCTCGCCGGCACCCGCGGCGGCTGGGGCCAATTCCTGATCGACGCGACGCTTGAGAAGGCGCAGATCAAGCTCGAGGATGCGACCTTCGCCCCGCTCGGCCCGGTCGATGCCAAGATCGCGCTGGTCGCGGGCTCGATCGACGCCTGGGCGGTGTGGGAGCCCTACGTTTCGTTCGCGACCTTGAAGGACAAGGCGCGGGTGATCGCCGATGGCGAAGGCCTGACGCCGACCATCACATTCATCGTCGCTTCCGACAGCGCCATCGCCACCAAGCGCGCGGCGGTCCAGGACTTGCTGCAACGGCTGAACAAGGCGCGGCTATGGTCGCTGGATCACCTCGGCGAATATGCCAAGAGCACGGCCGAACTGACCAAGCTGCCCGAGGACGTGCTGCTGTCGGCCTACACGGCACAGCGCACCAGCCCGATCGTGATCGATGAGAACGTGGTGAAGGAAGTGCAGGAGGCCTCCGACCGCTCGACGCGCTACGGCATCCTGCCGAAGAAACTCGACGTGAACCAGGCGGTCGACCGCAGCTTCACCGCCGCGGCCGCAGGGTCAAATTAAACGGAGGCGGCGAGATGAGCAGGCTTAGCCTCAAAGCGGGCCCGCTTCATCTCGCCGCGATCGTGCTCGCACATTTCGCGTGCATGAGCCTGATCGTCTGGCTCTCGCTCTAGCCGCGGCGCGATCACCAATATCCACGATAATAGGGACGCGGATAGGCGCGGTATGGCCGATAGTAGCCATAGCTATCGCCATAATACGGGCGATATGACCTGTAGCCGTAATACCGCGGGCGCGCGTAATACGGCCCGTAGCCAGAGCCATAATACGCCGGAGCATAACCGTAGCCGTAGCCCGGCCCCGGATAGCCATAGCCGCCATAGTATGGGCCGCCGCCGTAGTAGCCATAAGGCGCGCCGCTGGCGATGGCGCCGCCGATGATCGCGCCGGCCGCGAGGCCGCCGAGGCCCCATCCCCAACCGCCGCCGCGCCAATGCACCTGCGTGACATCATCGCCGACCGCGGCCTTCATGGTCGCGACGTTGGTCGGCAGCGGCGCTGCTGCCGTCTGCTCCACTTGGCCGGCCATGACCACGCCGGCCAGCGAACAGGCAATTGCCGTTTTCCAGATACTCATCGTCTTACTCCCTGTCTGACGTTTCGCTTGGAAAAGGATCGCGACGTCAGGATCGGGCATCCCGACGCCAAGTCAAAGTCTCGAATTGCGTGCACCGCACAAGATGCCCAGGCATGCAGCGGCGGCAAAGCATTAAGCTTCCCGCGCGTTCGCAACCAACAAGCACCTTCCCGATTTACTATTCGTACCGTTACTATCGGTTCCAATGGCGCTGGCCCAACAGGCTCCTCGCGACAATAGGCCTCGGCCTGCGCCAGACGTGTGTGGGAGGATGACATGAGTGCCGCCGGAAATGAGCCGCTTGCCCGCCAGGCGCTGGCGTTCGTCCTCGCCGGTGGACGCGGCAGTCGGCTCCTGGAGCTAACCGACCGTCGCGCCAAGCCCGCGGTCTATTTCGGCGGCAAATCCCGCATCATCGATTTTGCGCTGTCGAATGCGGTGAACTCCGGCATCCGCCGCATCGCGGTGGCCACTCAATACAAGGCGCACAGCCTGATCCGGCATCTTCAGATGGGCTGGAACTTCTTCCGTCCCGAGCGCAACGAGAGTTTTGATATTCTCCCGGCAAGCCAGCGCGTGTCGGAGAGCATGTGGTATGTCGGCACGGCCGACGCGATCTACCAGAACATCGACATCATCGAGTCCCACGCCTGCCGCTTCATCGTGGTGCTCGCCGGCGACCACATCTACAAGATGGATTACGAGGTGATGCTGCGGCAGCACGTCGACAGCGGCGCCGACGTCACGGTCGGCTGCCTGGAAATGCCGCGCGCGGAATCCTCTGGCTTCGGCATCATGCATATCGACGAGAACGGCTGGGTCCAAGAGTTCCTGGAAAAGCCCGCCGATCCGCCGCCGATGCCGGGCAAGCCGGACGTCTCGCTCGCCAGCATGGGCATCTATGTCTTCAACGCGAAGTTCCTGTTCGACGAACTCAAGCGCGACGCCGAGGACCCGAACTCGAACCACGATTTCGGCAAGGACATCATTCCTTATATCGTCAAGAACGGCCGCGCCATCGCACACCAATTCTCCACCTCCTGCGTGCGGACCGGCACCGAACCGCGCTCCTACTGGCGCGACGTCGGAACGGTCGATGCGTACTGGGCCGCCAACATCGACCTCACTGACGTGGTGCCGGAGCTCGATCTGTTCGACCGCGCCTGGCCGATCTGGTCCTATTCCGAGATCACGCCGCCCGCGAAATTCGTCCATGACGAGGAGAGCCGGCGCGGTTACGCCGTGAGCTCGCTGGTCTCGGGCGGCTGCATCATCTCCGGCGCCTCGCTGCGCCGCTCGCTGCTGTTCACCGGCGTGCGCGTCAATTCCTATGCCAATGTCGAAAATGCCGTGATCATGCCTTACGTCAGTGTCGGCCGCGGCGCGCGGCTGAAGAACGTCGTGATCGACCGCGGCATCGAAATTCCCGAGGGGCTTGTCGTTGGCGAGGATCCCGAGCTCGACGCCAAACGCTTCCGCACCACCGAGCAGGGCATCTCGCTCATCACCCAACCAATGATCGACAGGCTCAATACATGACGCCTGTTCGCGTCCTCGCGGTCGCTTCTGAAGTCTATCCCATCATCAAGACCGGCGGCCTCGCGGATGTCGCCGGCGCGCTGCCGATTGCGCTGAAGGCGCATGGGGTCGAGATGCGCACGCTGGTGCCGGGCTATCCCGACGTGATGCGACTGCTCTCAGGCGCGGAGGAGATCCGGCGCTGGCCGGACTATTTTGGTGGCCCGGGCCGCCTGCTCGCGGGCTCGCGCGACGGGCTCGACCTGTTCGTTCTCGACGTACCGCACCTCTACGAGCGGCCCGGTAATCCTTATGTCACGGCTGATGGCGTCGACTGGCCCGACAATGGCGTGCGCTTCGCGGCGCTGTCGCGCGTGGCGGCCGATATCGGCTACGGCCTTGTCCCCGCTTTCGTGCCCGATGTCGTGCACGCTCATGATTGGCAGGCCGGGCTTGCGCCGGCTTATCTGCACTACGACAACCGCACGCGGCCCGGCACCGTGATGACCATCCACAACATGGCCTATCAGGGCAAATTTTCGCGTGAGCTGGTCGGCGCGATCGGCCTGCCCAGGGAGGCGTCGTTCGACGTCCACGGGCTGGAATATTTTGGCGGCATCAGCTTCCTGAAAGCCGGCCTGCAACTCGCCGATCGCATCACCACGGTATCGCCGACCTATGCGCGGGAGATCCAGAGTGACGAAGGCGGCATGGGACTCGGCGGCCTCTTGCGCGAGCGCGCGGGCGTGCTGAGCGGCATCCTCAACGGCATCGACATTTCGGTCTGGAATCCGCACACTGATCCGCACATCGCCTATCGCTTTAGCGCCGAAGAGCTGTCGTTTCGCTCGGCCAATAAGGCGGCGCTGCAACAGCGGCTCGGCCTCGATCCGCGGCCGGATGCGCTCCTGCTCGGCGTCATCAGCCGCCTGTCGTGGCAGAAGGGGCTCGATCTCCTGCTCGAGGCGATGCCCACCATCCTGGGCGACGGAATGCAACTGGCACTGCTCGGCAGCGGCGATGCCGAACTACAGGATCGCTACCAGGGAACCGCGCGTGGGCATCCGGGCAGGATTGCGGCCGTGATCGGCTATGACGAGGCGCTCGCGCATCTCATCCAGGCCGGCGCCGATGCGCTTCTGGTGCCGTCGCGGTTCGAGCCGTGCGGCCTGACTCAGCTCTGCGCGCTGCGCTATGGCGCTGTGCCCATCGTGTCGCGCGTAGGGGGTCTCGCGGATACCGTCAGCGACGCGGCGACGGGCTTCACGTTCGGACCGGTCACATCGGAAAACCTCTTGGCGGCGCTGGCACGCGCGAGCTTCGCCTTCCATGCCAAGCCGGCATGGCGAAAATTGCAGCTGACTGGCCTCTCGACCGACGTCTCCTGGCGCAACCGGGCGGGCGAGTACGCCACGCTCTATCGCGACCTGATGGCATCCCGCCGCACGGCGTGACCACCATCGAATCCATGCTATAGAGCAGCCATGGAACCGTTCGCCATCAAGCTGATCGGCTTTGCCGCCGCCGCCTGCACCACCGTCGCCTACGCGCCGCAAGTCATCAAGGTCTGGAAGACCCGCTCTACCGGGGACATTTCGCTCGGCATGTTCCTGGTCATGGTGCTGGGTCTTGCGCTATGGCTGGTCTACGGCCTGCTCAGCGGCGACGCGCCCCTGGTCGCCGCCAACGCCGTCACCATGCTGCTCGCCGGCGGCATTCTGGTGATGAAGCTGAGATACGGCTGAAGTTCTTCACCCAAACACATACGACGCCATCGCAACGCTCGCGACCTCGTCGACGAACACGCGGTGGCCGACGTCGCTGGCGGCGGCACCGGCCGCAACCATCAGCGGCAGCAGATGGTCCTCGCGGGGATGCGCAAGGCGTGCGCTCGGTGCGTTCTGCCAATCGACCAGCATCGCGTTGCGGCGCGCCGCATCCGGGTTGCTGATCGCTTCGTTCAGATAGGCCTCAAAATCATACGACACCGGCGTGGACTCCGCGCGCCCGAAACCGCGCATATTGTGATAGGTGAGCCCGCTGCCGACGATCAAAATGCTTTCGTCGCGCAGCGACGCAATCGCCTGCCCGACCTTGATGTGTTCGGCCGCATCGTAAGTCGACTTCAGCGACAACAGCACGACGGGCATGTCGGCGTTCGGATACATCAGGCCGAGCGGCACAAAGGTGCCGTGGTCAAAACCCTGATTGGCATCTTCCCGGCAATCGAGACCGGCGCGCGCGAGCAACGTCTTCACCTCCGCGGCGAGCTCAGGCCTGCCTGGCGCCGGATATTTGAGGTGATAGGTGTGCTCGGGGAAACCGTAATAGTCGTACACCATCGGTGGATGCGCTGATGTCGACACGGTGAATGCGTCAGCCTCCCAATGGCCGGTGATGACCAGCACGGCCTTCGGCTTTGCCGGCAGGAGTTGCGGCAACCGGCCGAACTCTTCGGCGGTCTTGGCATATTGCACCCGCCTGTCCTCCATGAACGGCCAGGGGCCACCACCGTGGGACAGGAAGAAGGTCGGTAATCGCGTCATGGATGTCGGCTCGCCGGTTTCGCAGCATGCGCGTGTAGCAGCCGCGCAATCGGCAGTGAGCATAGGCAAACCCGTATGGTTAGCAAGTCGTTAACGATTTGCCTCCCACAATCGCAAGCATGGCCGAAGGAATCGGCCAGAAGACAAGCGAGTCGTTGAGATGAAGAAGTTTGCGCTGGGGGACGTCGTCAACAGCGACAAGGGCCGCCGCGGCGTCGTTCGCGCCGCCTACAGATCGAAGGAAGGCCAGCAGTTCTATGCCGTCGAGAAGGATGGCGCGATGGACTATCTGGAGGAAGACCGGCTGAGCCCGGCGCCCCGCGTCGAACTCGCAGCTTAAATCCAACTCATCTTTTGTTCTCACGCGCGAGCCGGTCCAGACGCTCCGACCAGGGGTCGTCGCCGCTTGTGATGCGATCATTCGCGATCAGCAGCAGGCGATCTCGGTCTGCGGCTGTGTCCCAATGCGGCAACTCGGCGCCATTGGGATCGCCGCTCCTGGCAAAGTTGATCCAATAGGCGCGCAAGCGGTTTGCGACCTCGCGATCCCGCCGCGAGAAGATGCCCGCACCGGGCACGCCTTCCACACCGAAGATGAATTGCAACTCCCGCCCGTGCCCCCCGTCAGGATTTCCGCGCCGGGCTTCCGGCACATAGGCAAAGCGATAGCGGAAGGTCGGCGCGCCGGTTGCGGCATGAAGCCGAGCGAGCAATCTCACCGGCTCGGAGAAAACCTTGTCCGTGTAGAAACTGGCCGCAAGGTCTGACGGTCTCGCGGCGCCAGGATAGAGCTCACGCAGCTCGTCGATGCTCTCGCTCGAGGACGAAAGCGCTTCCTTGATCTCCAGCTCGCCGTCAAAACGCGTCTCGTCGTCATTCGAGCCGATGATCATGGGAATGCGGCTCTCATGTCCTGCGGCAAATCCCGCGGCGGCGTCCTCGGTCACCAGGCTTCCATCCATTGCCGGCGCAAAACCGCGCGGCGCTTTTTCCAGTGGACGTTGTTCAGCGGCAAGCAGCCGCGACGGTTCGGCTGCGCGCAAATCCGCCCCCTGACCGAACGCAGCGACGAACTGCCGGCCCGCGGCCTCAGCCTCCTGTGACGAAGGCAGGCGCGCGCGACCAGGCACCGATTGTAGAATCGCTTTCTGAAACAGATCGCGCGATTGCGCACAGAGCATCAAGAGCGCAATCGATGTCGCGCCAGCGCCGTTGCCGAACAGGGTGACGTTGTTGGGGTCGCCGCCGAAGGCCGCGATGTTGTCGTGCACCCAATGCAGTGCCGCGATCTGGTCCATCAGGCCGTAATTGCCGGAGCCGCCTTCCGACAGCGCCGGATGCGTGAGCCAGCCGAACGCACCGAGACGATAATTCACGGTCACCACGATGAGGCCAGCCTGCGCAAGCTTTGCGCCGTCGAACAGCGGATCGTTCGCGGTGCCCGTGACGAAATCGCCGCCGTGGATGAACACCATCACCGGCAACGGGCCGTCGACGCCGAACGGACGAAACACGTTGAGTGTGAGGCAGTCCTCGCTCGCGCCCGGTAGCGATGGCTGGAGGCACGGCGCACCGTAATCGTAGACGGTGCGCATCTCCGAGCTCTCGGGTGTTGCCTGCGGTGGACGCCAGCGCAGCGCACCGACCGGCGGCATCGCATAGGCGAGCCCCCTGAAGGAGGCCACCTCGCCTTCGACGGCGCCGAGCATCTGGCCCTCGCGCGTCAAGGCGAACGGAAACTGGCCGACCGACTGGGCCACGGCCACATCGGCGCAGCAGAGGACGACGGAAGCCGCAACGAGCGCAAGCAGGGACCGCATCTTCAGGGGATCTCGATGCGCGGTAAGGTTCCCCGGCAGGTTACGTCTGCGGCCGGCGGCGAGGCAAGCTCCGCGACGGCAGCCCTAGCCGCCTTTGGCGATAATCTCCGCGAGCGCGTGCCGCGCGATGATGCCGAGTTCTCCGAGCGTGGAATGGCCGGATCGCGCCGCCTCGATCAGGCGCTCGGCGATGAACCGGCGGCTGTCGTGATTGCCGCCATGCGGCAATTGCCGGCACGTCTCCTCCAGGACGACGTCCATGTTGGCTTTGGTCCGCTCACTCAACTCTGTCATGACGCCCGGTCGGTACGCGTGGCTTGTAACCGCAAGCATACACAGACGGATCGGGCATGATTAGCCCGGGCAATCACGGCCATCGTGCATCGCGACGCGTGCATTGAAGCAACCTTCGCGCCGCCACGATGACGCCGCAAACGACTACCGAAGATTGCACTTGTTCTGATGACAAGCCGAGCCTGCAGCGTTAGCCTGCCGGCAAAATAAAAGCACGGGAGGAATGCCATGCCTGACGCAATGGTCGCCGCACGTGATTCCAAGGCGGCGAGTGGAACAGCCCAACAAGTCGACGTCGCCGTGGTCGGCGCCGGATTTGCCGGCCTCTATCTTCTGCATCGCCTGCGCAAGGCCGGCTTCACGACGGTCGCGCTCGAAGAGGCCGGCGATGTGGGCGGCACCTGGTACTGGAACCGCTATCCTGGCGCGCGCTGCGATATCCAGACCATCGACTACAGCTACACCTTTGATCCGGAACTCGAGACGGCCTGGACCTGGTCGGAGAAATACGCGACCCAGCCGGAGATCCTGCGCTATCTCGGCTTCGTCGCCGACCGCTATGATCTGCGCCGCGACATCCGCTTCAAGACCAAGGTGACTGAAGCCAAATGGGACGAAGCGGCCGAGCGCTGGCAGCTCGCGACCGACAACGGCGCGCGCATCTCCTGCCGTCACTACATCATGGCGACCGGCTGCCTCTCCGCGCCGAAACCGCCGGAGATCGACGGCGTCAAGGAATTTGGGGGCGAGGTCTATTTCACCGGACGCTGGCCGCATGGCGGCGTCAATCTCGCAGGAAAACGCGTCGCGGTGATCGGCACCGGCTCCTCAGGCATCCAGTCGATCCCGTTGATCGCCGAACAGGCCGCGCATCTGACCGTGTTCCAGCGCACGCCGAATTTCGCGCTGCCCGCGCATAATGGCCCCTCGCCGTCCGATCGCATGAGCCTGTTGCAAGGCGACCGCGCAGCCTATCGCGAGCAGGCGCGCCAGTCGATGGCCGGCGTGCCCTATCCGCAGCAGACGGCCGTGAGCTGGCAATTGAGCGACGCCGAGTTGCGCGCGCGCTTCGAAGAGGCGTGGGGCAAGGGCGATCTCGTCTATATCCTGACGCAGCTCTGGGCCGATCAGGGCGTCGACGTCGACGGCAACAAACTGATCTGCGATCTCATCCGCGAGAAGATCGGGACGATCGTGAAAGATCCCGAAACGGCGGCCGCGCTGATGCCACACGATCATCCGTTCGGCGCCAAGCGTCCGTGCCTCGATACCAATTACTACGCAACCTATAACCGGCCGAACGTCACGCTGGTCAATCTGCGCCAGGAGCCGATCAAGGCAATCACGGCTGATGGTATCACCACCGGCAAGCGCAGCTTCGACGTCGACGTCATCGTGTTCGCGACCGGCTTCGACGCCATGACCGGCGCGATCCGCGCCGTGCATCCGATCACCGGCCGCGGCGGCAAGTCGCTGTACGATGTTTGGGCACAGGGGCCGCAGACCTATCTTGGGCTCACGGTCGAAGGCTTCCCGAACTTCTTCATGATCACAGGTCCGGGCAGTCCATCGGTGCTGTCGAACATGGCGGTGTCGATCGAGCAGCATGTCGACTGGGTCGTCGACCGGCTCAAAGCATTGCGCGACGCCGGCTTCACCACGGTCGAGCCAACCGAGACGGCGCAGGCCGGCTGGGGCCAGCACATGGCCGACTGTGCGACGCTGACGCTGCATCGGCTCGCCAACACCTGGTACACGGGCGCCAACGTGCCCGGAAAAGTCCACGCGCTGATGCCCTATACCGGCGGCGTCGGCCCCTATCGCAGCATCTGCGACGAGGTTACCAGCCGCGGCATGCTCGGCTTCAAGCTCACCGGCCCCGACGTCGCCGCGCAATGCAATGACGGCGAAGTGGTGCGCCTGCAACCCGATGTGCGGCTGGTGCTGAACCTGCTCGGGCAACTGAACCTGCCGCCGATCGAGTCGATGGGTGCGCTCGGCGCGCGCGCCTTCGTCGACGAGTTCAACAAGGGCCGCCCTGCGGGACGGCCGATCGGCGCCGTGACCGATGGCACACTGCCCGGTACCGATGGCCCCCTGCCCTACCGCCTTTACCGGCCGGCAACGCCGGGGCCGCATCCGGTCGTGGTCTATTTCCATGGCGGCGGCTGGGTGCTCGGCGACGAGCAGTCCGACGATCCGTTCTGTCGAGACATGGTGCGACGGACCGGCATGATCTTCGTCAGCGTCGGCTATCGCCATGCACCGGAGCATCGCTTTCCGACTGCGGCCGAGGATGGCTATGCGGCAACGCGCTGGATCGCCGAGCACGCGGCCGAGCTTGGCGGCCAGCCGAGCCCGGTGCTGGTGGCGGGCTGGAGTGCAGGCGGCAACATCGCCGCCGTCACCTGCCAGCTCGCACGCGATCGGGGCGGACCGGAGATCGCCGGCCAGCTCCTGGTCTGCCCGGTCACCGACTGCACCTTCGATCGTCCCTCCTACAACGACAATGCGACCGGCTACTTTCTGACGCGCTCGCTGATGTACTGGTTCTGGGATCTCTACTGCTCGCCGGCCGACCGCACCGATCCGCGCGTCTCGCCGCTGCGCGGCAAGGTCTCAGGCCTGCCGCCGGCCTTCGTGGTGACCTGCGAGTTCGATCCCTTGCGCGACGAGGGCATCGCCTATGCCGATGCAATGGCGGCCGCCGGCGTCCCGGTCGAGCAGCTCAAGGCGCGTGGCCATTTCCACTCGTCCTTCACGATGGCCGACGTGATCATCACCGGCGTGTCGGGCCGGGTCCAAATGGCCGAAGCCTTACGGCGCTTCGCCGGGCTTCCGCCGGAGGTGCGGCGCGGCGACGAGAACAGTCACGGCCATGCCAGCCCGGGGCACAAAATCGCAGCGGCCGCGAGCTGAGCCTGTGGTGCATCGGCCGGGAACCATTTCCCGGCCGCCGCGTTGGTCGGCGTGGCATTGAGATGCAGCGATTGGTGTGGGCCCCGGCACGCAAGCCTTGCGTGCTGGGGTGCTTTTTGCGTGAGGCGGTGACGATGGGTGACGCACCGGTTACGGATTCAAAGGTCGATTTCGGCGCGCGCGCCGCGCTGCATAAGTGGCCGTCGCTTGCAAACCAGCGAAGGCCGGAGCGGGAATCCTACCAAGTGAGCCAAGGCACGCTCGACGAGTGCATCTCGGCTTTCATGGAGAAGCCGGCGGCAACCCGGCACCTCTATGAGATCCACACGGCGCCGCAGCCACCGCTGGTCACGGATATTCTGTCGGCCGAGCACGTCACCGAGCTGTCGCGGCTGAGGGAGTTTCTCTAAGGGCGTCCGCGCGACAAGCTTTTCACCTGCTTCTTATGACTCGGGCAGGAACCTTCTTCCGATTGTTCCTGTTATCGGGTATCGGAAGCCAAGGCGTGAGTGCCTGAGATGCCTGAAGCCAGCTTGCCCAGTCCGACCGTACCCTATGGCGCAGATCAGACCCTGTTCGTGGTGATCGATCGCCTCGACAGAGCAACGGAAATCCGTGTCGAGCGGAGCGACCTCGAAGCCACGATCGGCGAGCTCGTTGCCGGTTGCTTCAACGATCCCATCAGGGTGATCTCGTTCAACACGCTCGAACATTGGATGAAGGATATCTCGACCGAGATCGCAGGCGAAATTCGCGCGCGTTGCGATATCGACGGCATCGCGCTGCCCGACTATCTCAGCGATTTCGTCGAGAGCCATACATATGGTTTGTGAGAGTTAAGCGCGCCGGCGCCTGCCGGCGATGACCTCGATCTCGCGGCGGCGTTCGCCTGCGAAGGTCAGGAGCTGTTCGATCGTCCGCGTATCCGTGATCCGTTTGGCGAGCCGCTCGGCGCGTGCGGCCTGATCTTCGAGATACTGGATCGTGTTCAAGCGCCACCTCCCCCAAAGCCCCGAATTTGGAGCCGCGATTTGTTTGGGCAGCCATGGTGCGACAGAGCAGCTAACAGCCGGTTAAGCGCGACGCTTCGATGTCGATCGATCGCGCCTTATCGCACGACGTCGAGCCTGACATTGGCGACGCCCCTGTCGACCATGCCGAGCGCCTCAGCCGCGGATGGAGAGATATCGACCACGCGTCCGCGAACATAGGGCCCACGATCGTTGACCCTGACAGTCACGAAGCGGCCGGAGGAGACATCAGTGACGCGTAGCTTTGTGCCGAACGGAAGGGTGGGATGGGCCGCGGTCAATTCGTTCTTGTCGAACTTCTCGCCGCTCGCGGTCTCCGTATCCGAATAGAAGCTGGCAACGCCGCGCGAGGCAGTTTGCCTTGCGTCCCCGGTATCATCAGGGGCACGCACCCGGCTGATCGGCCGTGGATGTAGCGCCGCCACCCTATGCGGACGTACGACCGCGGCTTGCCGGCTGGTGCCGGAAAATTCGGCCTTCTGGCGGCCGACCGGCGATTGCGCGCAAGCGGCGAGCGACGCGGCGCCGATGACGGCGAGCAGCAGCCGCGCCGGCTGGCGGCATGAGGTTACGAGGGAAATCCGGGCACTTTCGGCACGTGCAAAGCGAGACATGATACGCCCTCCGAACAACCCTGAGTTTCGGTGGGCAATGAGGGCAGAACCTTGGCTGAACAAAAGCGGCCTTGCGGCCACCATCGTTTCGCGCCGACTGTGGCGATTCCACCACACTCGATGTTCTGAATCGGGACATATTCGCGGAGGTTAGCCCGATACAACGCGCCAGATGATCGGGCGCGCCTCCGACCGAGCCTCGCCGGTCTCGGCGTCGCCCTTGAGGAGCCGCAGGAGCTCGCGCCGATAGAGCAGCCGCCAGCCGGTTTTCAGGCTGGCGAGAAAGTCGAGCTCCCGTTGTGTCAGTGTGCACATCATGGACCCGATCCGGTTGCGAGGAGCCACGTCGTCAGCCGACGAGGCCCCCCATCGCTTTGACGTCCGCGCTGCCGGGGAAGACGGTTTCAGCCAGCACTTTCTCCTCGACGCGCAGATGATCCCTGAGCAGGCCCTTCAGCACGGCGCGCAGATCGGTGGTCGGCTTGAGATCGCGGTCCTCGAACAGCTGCGCCGACTTCAGTCCCGGCCAGTCCGCGATCACACGACCGCCCGCGAGCGCGCCGCCGATGAGGAAGGCGACTGTGCCGGTGCCGTGGTCGGTGCCTTGCGTGCCGTTGATGCGCGCAGTGCGGCCGAACTCCGTGACGACGGCGACGACCGTCTCGCGCCAGGCTTCACCCATGTTGCTTTCGATCGCGGCAAAGGCGCCGTCGAGCGCACCGAGCAGATTGTAGAGCTGGCCCGAGGCAGCACCTTCGGCGATGTGCGTGTCCCAGCCGACAAAACCCATGGCGCCGACGCGCGGGCCGTCAGGCTTGGCAAGATAGCGCGCCGCGGTGCCGGCGGCTTCGGCGAAATAGGCGCGCACACGCTCGATGCCGGGCGGCATCAATGTCGGATCGTCCGACATCGGATCGCCCGTGCCGGGCGAGCCGCCGAGCGAGGCAAGTTTCATGCGCGCCTGGAGCACGCTCGCGAGCTTCGGGTCGGTGTGCTGGTAGAGATCGAGCAGGCGGCTCTGCGTGTCCTCGCTCGCCGGCAATAGTTTCTGCGGCACCCATGTCATCACCGGCGCCGCGCCACGCACCACCAGCGGCGTCACCGAGCCGATGCCGAGCGCGCGGCTGCCGCGCGGGTCGACACGCCCGCCCGATTCCAGCGCGAGCAGCGCACGGTTGAGCCATCCCGATCCGGTGACGCCAGGCTTGGTGAACCCGCCCTCCAGCACGTCCTGGCCGTCGAAGTGCGAGCGCTCGCGATAGGGCGTCGCGGTGGCGTGGACGATGGATGCTTTGCCGGTCTTGTAGAGCCGGTGCAGGTTCGGCATCGCCGGATTGAGCGCAAAGAACGCATCGAGCGGCAGCGCGGGCGGCTTGCCGTCCAGCGCCACCGCGCGATCGCCGCGGAGCGAGATCCAGTCGGGATCGCCGACCGGTGCGACCGCACCAAGGCCGTCGAGCGCGCCGCGCAGGATGATGACGAGCAGGCGCGGATCGCGCCCTTCCGCACGCGCGAGCCGCGGCATCTGGCTCCACGCGAACAGCGCCCCGGAGCCGACCAGAAGCTCGCGCCGCGTGGGCAAGTGGTTGACGAAGCCCATGCTCACCTCCTCTGAAAATCCGCCGACATGAACAACAGCGCCAGCGCTTGCTGCCGGCTCTCGGCGCGGCCGACGGCCTGCTTCACCTCGGGCGCGATCTCGGATGCGAAGACATCCTCGATGATCACCTGCGGATCCGCCGTGGCCGCCACGCGCTCGGCAAAATTGTTGGCGATGTCGAGCCGCCGGCCGACGCCGTCGATCCAGCTTGCCTCGTCGTCCGGATAGCCTTTGGGCGCCGACGGGCGCCACAGCCCCTCGCCGAGCAGATCCTGGCCGCCGGTGAAACGTGTGGGATCGACGACGGTGATGCCGGTCGCGCGCGCCATGCCGACGGTCCATTCGCCGGGACGCTTGAGCTTTGACGGCGGTCCGCGCCACGCCTCGTCTGACGACACCATCGCGATCGCGACCTGCTTGAGATCGCCTTCGGTGTCGCGGAAGGTCTTTGCTATCTGCTCGACCAGTGCCGGCGGCGGCTCGTCGGCCACGAAATGGCGCGCAAGCTTTGTCGCGACATGGGTCGCGGTCGCCGGATGTGCGGCGAGGTCGCGCAGCACGGCGCGGCCCTGCTCGGCGTCCTCCTGCTCGTAGCGTTTGCCGAGCACTGTCTGCCCGCCGGGCTCGTGGAGCCGCGGGTTGAAGGTGAATTCGCCGCCGTGCTCGGGATTGTCTGCGGGCGGAACAAGCGTCCATCCCGTCAACACATTGGCGAAGCTGATCACGTCGTCCTGGGTGTAGCCGGTGCGGACACCGAGCGTGTGCAATTCCATGATCTCGCGCGCAATGTTTTCGTTGAGGCCGCGGCTGCGGTTGATGCCGGCGATCGAGTTCGCGCCCATCGAGCCGAGATTGTCGAGATAGATCAGCATCGCCGGATGGCCCTCGACGGCCAGAAGCAGATCGACGAAGCGGCCGAGCGCATTGGCGCGAACGGCCTCGCGCTCGTAAGCACCCGACATGCTCTGGATCTTGTAGGCCGAGATGCAGAAATGGTTGGACCAGAACCACACCAGCCGCTCGGCGAAGCCGATGTCGGCGCCGAGCGCGGCTTCCGTGCGCAGCTTGGCTTCCTGCAAATACATCGGACGTCCGGGATCGGGGACGGCCTCGGCGGCCTGCTTGGCCGCCATCTCCGCGGCATCTTTCTCGGCGCCTGAGCTCTGCGCCTGCCCCTGCGTTTGATCTTCCGACATGACCGGCGCCGCAGCCACCTGCTGCTTCTTCGCCTGCTGCTGCGCCTGCTTGGCGCGCGCCGCCCGCCGCGCATTGGCGTCGGCCACGGTACGAAAGGCTTTCGCGCTGGAGGGAAGGCTCGCAGCGGCGGTCAGCGTGAGCGGCCGGTCGAGCTCTGCGATCAGCGCGCCGCGCGGGTCGGTCCCGACAGCGGCGATTGATCCCGGTCGCGGCCCCATCCCGAAGCGATGAAGCGCCAGCACAGCTTCGGCCTTTGCAGGATTGCTCATGGCGAACGCCCAATTCTCCGAACTGCCCGACGGCGGCGAAGTCGCCGCCATCAAGCTACGATCCGTAATGCTACAAAGCGTAACATTAGAGCTGGACTTGTGCAAGCCGAGATTGAAAGCCCAACCGCGCTGTCCTGACCGAGCGAACGCGCATCCGCAATCCGGCGGATGCGCGTAAGCGGCCTAGAAGTTGGGTCCGAGCGCGATCTTCGTGATCGTGCCGTTCCTGACGCCGATGCGCCATTCCGCCGAGCCGTTGGCGAACTGGGCGACGTAGATGTCGCTGTCGAGCGCGGTGACGCCGCGGAACGACACCGCCCGCAACGCGCCGAGCCGCGCCAGGATCGCCTGATCGAACGGAAGCTGCTGGCGCGTAATGTCGGCGACTTCCGACGTCATACGCTCGTAGTCGGGCTGTCCCTTGCCGACGCTCTCGATGTAGCGGCGCAGCATCTCCTCGCCATTGGCGATCGGAACGGCACGGCGCGCCGCGCGCCCCGGCCGCGCGGCGAGATTCGAGGTCTCGACGTTGTGGAAGCGCGTTTGCCGGCCCGGCACAAGGATTTCCATGCACCGCCCGGACTTGTCGGCGATCACCCAGGGATTGCTCACGGTGGTCGTGGAAGCCCAGGACACGTTGGGCCTGACGACACTCTGCATCCTGCGATTGCCGTCGGCGTCGAGATTGAAGACCTGGATGTCGTCGCCCATCTCGTTATAGATCATGATCCTGATCGGCGAAGTGCCGGCGCGGCCGCGCACACTCGCCTCCTCCGAGCAAGGCACGATGCCGCCGAGCTCGTCATTGCCGTCGGGCCGGAAAATCACGTCGCCGGCTTTGCCGTCGGGCTCGAGCAGCAGGCGGAATTCCGCCGAGCCGTTCTCGAACTTCGCACCATAGATGTCGTAGCCGCCGGGGCCGACACCGCGGAAGAAGATCGACTCCACCGCGCCGAGCGCCATGGCGCAGATCCTCGATCCCGCGCAGGATCGCCTCCTTGCCGCCGTCGACCGGGACCTGCTCCCTGAAGCGATCCGGCACCTCTGCGACGCGGCGCGCGAAGTCCGCCTCAATCGCCTGAGCCACCGCCGCGTCGATCCGCGGCGCGAGGCGGGCACCGAAGACCGCGTTGTGGACCAAAACGCGCGAGACTCTCGCCTGTTCGTCGCGCAGGAAGATCAGGAGATTGTCGCCGTGGATGGAGAAGACGTCGGCACCTTCGGCGAGGAGCGCGGCCCGGCCCTGCACGGTTTCCTGCACCTGAAGCCGATCGCCGTCGCGCCGCACCGTGAGCACGCGGTTCGGCGCGGTCCTGTACCATCCGACATACTGATCGAGCGACGTCGGGTCGCCGGCCGACGTCGGCATCTCGGCGACGCGAACTGCGCGCACGTCGCGGCCATTCATGTGCAGCATCAGCTCGGAGGATCGACGCTCCGCATCGAGCGGGAACGTGATCTCGCCGAACGAGGCCGCGTAGGAGGCCGTGCCGTCACTGCCAATCGTCAGGCGCAGCTTGCGCTGCCCGGTGAGCTGTCC